>Ga0163223_100413_pt1 | contig 13997 bp, 11 predicted proteins | sample MSEWel2016_02_17_2_FD_113147 | JGI IMG/M metagenome (GOLD analysis project Ga0163223, IMG submission 113147) | Subsurface microbial communities from deep shales in West Virginia, USA - MSEEL Well Study Marcellus 5H_2016_02_17 ...
TGCGTCGATCCGGAAATATGGATTGATTTCCATAATCCCTACAGCAACGCAAATTAATAAATTACTAAAATTAATGAATGACTAAGAAAAGCGACTGGGAGAAGGTTCCTGGTCGCTTTTTGTTTAGTAAAAGAACATCCTGTGTTATAATAAGGCGGACGATTGATGGAAACAAAAAGGATGGTTTTATGAAGTGTGACGTTTCAGTTATTATACCGAATTACAATGGCGAAAAATTTATTGCAAATTGTCTGGATAGTATGATGGTTCAAAGTTTTTATGAGTTCGGCCAGTTGGAAATCATCGTGGTTGATGATTGTTCCACCGATGCCAGTGTCGAGATGATAAAAACCTATAAAAACGTAACCCTCCTGGAAAATCCGGTCAATTCAGGTTTTGATCGATCTGTTAATCAGGGGATTTTGGCCAGCCATGGCAAATACTGCCTGCTTTTGAATAATGATGTGGTGGTTGACCCGGATTTTGTACGGTATTTATATTTGCATATTGATGATGATCCGGCGATATTTTCGGTGAGTTCAAAAATGGTTCGTTATTATGAACGCGACAAACTCGATGATACGGGTGATTTTTATAATATTCTGGGCTGGGGTTATAAACGGGGGGATGGGCAGACGGTCGATTCTTATCATAAAGTAACCCCCATTTTCAGTGCCTGTGCCGGTGCTGGGATTTACCGCCGCTCAGTTTTTTCTGAGATCGGTCTTTTTGATGAGATTTTTTTTGCCTATATGGAAGATGTGGATATCGGCTACAGAGGTCTGATCAATGGCTATAAAAATCGTTACGAACCCAAAGCCATCTGTTATCATATTGGCAGTGCCACCACCGCTGAAGGGCAAAAATATAGTCCCTTCAAGGTGCAAATCTCGGCCCGTAATAATGTTTATGTGGCCTATAAGAATATGCCACTTGTGCAATTGCTGCTAAATAGTCCGTTTTTAGTGCTGGGTTTCTTTTTTAAGTACATCCTTTTTTTAAAAAGGGGTTTTGGCAAAGACTATGCGGCTGGGATTAAGGCGGGCCTGAAAAACTATAAAAAAGTAAAGAAAGTACCCTTTCAAGTCAGGAATCTTAAGAATTACTTTTTTATTGAAGCTCAGTTGATCTTAAATGCTTTTCGAATGATTGAAAATAAGCGGATGAAGTGAGCAAGTCTTCCCTATTTGTAAAAAATATGGTAAAATATAATGTCCTTTGAAAGACACAAAAGGCTTAAGAAAGGCGCGGAATGGATTTATCAATTATCATTGTTAATTATAAAACAGAAGAGTTGACATCAAATTGTATTGATTCAATTATAAAAAGTAACACCAAAGGATTGAGCTATGAAATCATCCTGGTCGATAACGCCTCAGAAGATGGTAGCGTTGAAGCGATAAAAATGCGGTTTCCGGAAGTGAAAGTTATAGAAAACCACGAAAATTTGGGCTTTTCTAAGGCAAATAACATCGGTATGGAAGTCTCAAAGGGCGAGTTTCTTCTTTTGCTTAATTCCGATACCATTGTTGAGCTGAACACCTTAAAAGGGGCGATAGCATTTATCAGCAATCATAAACATATTGGGGCACTGGGGTGTAAGATACTACTGCCCTCGGGTAAATTGGACCCGGCCTGCAAACGGAGTTTTCCCACGCCCCTGAATGGGCTTTATCATAGCCTTAATCTCGACATGGCGTTTCCCGAGAGCACGCGTTTTGGGGCCTATAACCTGACCTATGTGGATGAAAATAAAACCTGCTCGATCGATTGCATCATGGGGGCTTTTATGCTGGTTCCAAGGGCTGTCATCGATGTAGTTGGGATGCTGGATGAAGATTTTTTTATGTATGGGGAAGACATCGACTGGTGTTATCGGATTAAGCAGGCCGGGTATCAAATTATCTATTATCCGGAAGTCCGGATTTTTCATCATAAAAAGGCCAGCGGGATTGGCAAACGAAACCCCAAGGTAATTGCGGCCTTTTACGACTCGATGATAATTTTTTACAATAAACATTATCAGCATAAATATAATGGTCTTACCCGCTGGGCAGTGACAAGTGGCACGACAATTCTAAAAAAAATGGCATTGGCTAAAAATAAGCGAAGAAAATAAAGGTAAGCAAGGGGGCGATAAGATGATTAAAAGCAATCAGCGTTTTTTTAACTTTATTTTGGTATTGTTGGATATGTGTGTTATAACGGCTTCCCTTTTATTTGCCTGGTATATTCGGTTTGTCTCGCCATTTTTTGATGATGGGGTGCGAACCATGAACCTAAGGTCTTACATTGAGTTGTTGGGCATTATTATTCCCCTTTATTTAATCCTCTTTGTTTTTTTTGGTCTCTATCAACCCTATCGTAAACAGCGCTTTTTTAAAGAGTGCCGAGAAATAATATTTGCTAATAGTATTGGCATTGTAATTTTAATGTCCGCTTTATTTACGATGAAGAGCATTCATTTTTCACGAATCATGCTGGGTGTTTTCTTTCTGACCGCCACAATACTAATGATTCTGGAGCGGGGATCGATAAGGAAAATTTTAAGAATGGCCAGAGAACGGGGCTTTAACATTAAGTACATTATCATTGTTGGTGCTGGCAGCATTGGCCAGACCTTTGCCGCAAAAGTTGTGGGCGACCGGCAGTTGGGTTATAAGGTCACCGGATATGTGGATGATTACTATCATAAAAGTGATAAAGATGGAATCCCCATTCTAGGGACTAGCAAAGAGATGAATAAAATCCTCGAAGAGTATCAGGTCGATGAGGTCATTATTGCGTTGCCAAACACCAGTTATAAACGGATTGATGAGGTGATCGATATCTGTGAATACCAGGGCATAAAAACCCAGATTATCCCGGATTACTTTCATTTGATTCAGGGAACCAAGGCATATTTTGACGAACTGGATGGCATCCCGCTAATCAACACCCGTTACATTCCCTTGGATCAGCCCTTAAATAAATGGGTCAAACGTCTGATTGATATCATTCTTTCGATTCTGATTCTGGTACTGATTTCACCGCTTTTGCTGATTACAGCGATCCTGGTGAAAATCACATCACCGGGGCCGATTATCTATAAACAGATCCGGGTGGGGATGGGACGAAAAGAATTCTGGATCTATAAATTTCGCTCGATGCGCGGTGACGCCTCCATTAAATCCGGCGACGTGGGATGGACCACTGCCGATGATCCCCGCAAAACAAAATTTGGGGCGTTTATTAGAAAAACCAGTATCGATGAGTTACCGCAGTTTATCAATGTTTTAAAAGGCGATATGAGTATTGTCGGACCGCGGCCAGAGCGGCCCCATTATGTTACTCAATTCCAGCACGAGATCCCCAAATACATGATTAAGCATCATGTTAGGCCAGGAATCACCGGCTGGGCTCAGGTCCAGGGATGGCGGGGCGATACCTCGATCCATAAACGAATTGAGTGTGATATTGAATATATTGAAAAATGGACCCTGTGGTTCGATGTTAAAGTCTTTTTTATGACCTTTAAAGCGGTGTTTGAGAGTGGGTATTAATGAAGGTGATAAAAAAATGAATCGACGAATCGGCCAGATCAGAGAAAAGATTGATTTATTTGCTTTATTAAAGGCTGGACGCATGCAAATCAGAGCGCGTTGGGCCTATGCAGTGTTGGGCGGAATAGTTTTTTTTGGATCACTCTTTATATTTGATGGGTGGAATGAACAGGCGCTGATAATTTCGTCCGTGGCTGCGGTGATAACGATGCTTCTGATTGTATTTATGGGCAAGGCCTTATACCGCAATGCGTTTTTGATCATTGTGTGTTTTGGGATGCTTTTTTGTCTGGTTACACCAATTCTGGATACCCCTGATGAAACGGCTCATCTGGCCCGAGCCATGTATTTGGCTCGGGGAAAGTTTTTTGTCAGTCAGGAAGACTCACAATTACTAATCAGCGAAGACTACAAGCGGATCTATAGCCAATCCCAAAAGACCCTGTTTAAGAATGATCTAAATGTTTCTGACAGTGGTATTTTGATGATTGAAAGTAACGGATTAAAAGCAACCAATGCATACGCCTTTGTCTCCTATCTGCCCCAGGCGTTGGGAATTGGCTTCGGACGATTAATCAATTTAAGTGTGCTATGGTCTTATTATCTGGGCAGAATCACGAATCTACTGTTCTATGCAATTATGATTGCGCTGGCAATTAAGATAACGCCCCTGTTTAAGCAGCTCTTTTTTATTGCGGGAACCATTCCGATGGGAATTTACATTGCCGCCTCATATAATCAGGATGCCTTTGGCATCGGGATCATATTTGTAACCCTGGCCTTTTATTTCAAATTATTAAGTAAACAAGACCATCAGATAAAAGTACTTGAAATAGTTGGCTACACCGGTTTATGCATGCTGATTACAGTGACGAAATTTCCTTTTGTTTTGCTGGTATTATTGCCGGCATTTATTCCCTTGCGAAAGTTTGACAAAGCCGCCTATCAATGTGTTTTTCTGGGAATCATCCTGGCGGCAGGTTTTTCGCTGGCCTGGATGAAGTTTTATACAGCGATTCCCCATCCCTTTGTTCCCGAAGGAGTGAACATGATCAAACAGATCCAGTTTCTGATCGGGGATCCCATCGTAAATATGCAAATGATGGGACAAAATCTTTTAGAGGGACTCATCAATTACCTGATGCTATTTAATTTTGGCTGGCTGTCGTATGGGTCTAATGGACTGGGGTTGCTGTACCTGTTTTTTTATGGCTCGGTCGCAGTTTTTTATCCTCGTGAATTAAGGCAAAGTCCCGCAACGCGAATCGGTGCCTTGCTGGTTGCGGCAGGAATTTATGTGGCGATAACATTGTCGATGTATTTAACCTGGACGCCAGTTGGCTCAAGTGTGGTCAATGGCGTGCAGGGGCGTTACTTCATCGGTTTTCTGCCGCTGATTCCGCTGATGCTAAATATTGGCCCATCGTTTAAACAGTTGGAACCATTGCAGATCAAGCAATACGGTAATATTGTGACCCTGGTACCGGTCTATTTCTTAATTATGTCGTTCACATTGACATTAAAACAGTATTATTAAGAGTGCAAAACAAGTGAAAAATTCGAAGGATGCGAGAACGATGCAGGCCGTTAGGCGGTGATCGATGTGTTAGGGTGGTTAATTAATGATAGAGTTTTATAATCGTTACAAAAAAATAGCCTGGAGTGTTTTAATCATTATCGGTGCACCACTGCTGGTGGAGAGTTACTTCTTAATCATTGAAGCCGTCATTTCGCCAAATGATTTGTTTAAGTCAGACTTTTATCATAGTTATTTCGTGTTGATACGATTAAAACGTCTAATCATTCTTTTTTTATTGGCGGTATTGGGAACCGGTCTGTTTAATCGTTTTGGCAAAGAAACAATTTTTCGGTATCTCTATCAGTATCGGTATCGATTGGGAGCGCTGTTTTTGTTTGGCTGTGTGCTATTTGAAATACATGGCTCCTCGGTTTATTATTGGGAGAATTACTTTCAGGGATCAAAGCACTTTGAAACATTAATTGGCATCAGTAGAAGCATCCGCAGCGATGAATGGGCGGTTAATACGCCAATGATGATTTCCCAGTATTTTAATGGGGCAGCGCCTTTTCCGTATTTTAGTGAGACGATCCGGGGCGCATGGACCGATGCCTTTATTATTTATGGACAACCGGTTTTGAATATCGTTGAAATATTCAGACCTTTTCACTGGGGATATCTACTCCTTTCACCAGCCAAGGGCCTTTCTTTTTTTTGGATCGGGCGGATTCTGGGACTGTTTTTCGTATCATTTGAATTGGCAATGATGCTTGGCAAAGAAAACAAACGTCTAGCAGTAATCTATGGACTACTTGTGACCTGGGCGCCAATTGTGCAGTGGTGGTTTGCGGTTAATGGCCTGGTAGAGATGCTTATTTTGGGGCAATTGGCAATGATAATGGTGGATCGCTATTTTAAAATCCGCCGCTACGGCCTGCGGTTTCTATATGCTCTGATATTTTTAATCTGTGCCGGTGGATATGTGCTGACCTTTTATCCAGCCTGGCAGATTCCATTGGCCTACGTATTTCTGGCTTTATTAATTGGGATCGTCTATGAGAATCGAGAAAACATTGCGCTTAATTGGAAAGATCTGGCAATTATAGCGGGTTTGACTCTAGCTTTTGTTTGTGCAATGGGTTATATTTTAGTCATGTCCTATGATACAATTCTCTTAGTTATGGATACCGTATACCCCGGAGCGCGCTTTGAAACCGGTGGCGGACAATTATACCGTTATTTTCTTTACCCGGGAAATTTGTTTTTTGTAACGTCCCGGGAGTTGTCTTATGCCAATACCTGCGAATTGGCCACCTTTTTTGATTTTTTCCCCGCCGGCATTATCCTGGCGCTGTGGGTGCTGGTGATTGAAAAGAAGCGGGATCCTTATCTGATTCTTTTTTCGATTAGCTTTTTTATTCTGAGTGCATTTTGTCTGGTTTCCTGGCCGCATTGGTTGGCTTCTATCAGTCTGTTAAGCCATGCTCAGCCGTCACGGGTTTTTCTGGCGATTGGGTTTTTAAATTTATTACTGTTGATACGCGCGTTAACCCTGATAGAAACAGAGTTTCCAAAATGGGTTAAAGGAGGCGTGGCAATTGTTACAGCACTCGTTATATCTGTGGGATCAATGATTGCATACCAAGGCTATCTGGATGTCAAAATGTTTGTTCTGGTTTTGCTTATCCTCACATTTGTATTTTATCTGATTCTCAGCTGGCGAAAAATAAAAATGCAGGAAATCATGTTGGGGATAACCATCCTGATTGTTTTTGTCTCCGGGATGTTTATAAATCCTATTGTTAATGGATTAGATGTCATTCTCGATCAACCACTGATCGAAATGATTAAAGAAACAGCCGAGACCTCAGACGCCTTATGGATTGTTGATTCAGAAGCGGGAGCGGGATATCCTTTAAACAATCTCCCGATTATGGCCGGGGCAGCGACGATTAATTCAACAAATGTATACCCTAATTTAGACCGCTGGCGGCTTTTAGATCCAGATCGGTCAGAAGAAGAAGTTTATAACCGCTACGCCCACATTACGATTAATTTATCAAATCGTGATGAAGAAACGCGTTTTATCCTGGATTCAGCTGATTTGATAACCATTCGACTAAATACCAGGGATTTAGAAAAACTGGAAGTGGGTTATGTTCTTTCACAAAGGGATCTGAGTGGTTTTTCAAATGAAGACGTAAGCTTTATTCCGCTGAAAAACGCCAATGGGTTTACAATCTATCAACTAAAATATGCAATAAATTAAGAGGTGAAAAAATGGAAGAGACTAAAAAAACAGCAATACTCATTCCCTGTTATAACGAATCGAAAACGATCGAAAATGTGATCAGGGATTATCAGGCAGTGATGCCTCATGCAAAGATTTACGTTTATGATAACAATTCTTCAGATGGCACCGATGAGATCGCCAGAAAAGCCGGAGCAACAGTGCGGTATGAGTATCGTCAGGGCAAAGGAAATGTGGTTCGATCGATGTTTCGGGAGATCGATGCAGACTGTTATATTATGACCGACGGTGACGACACCTATCCGGCTGAATTTGCATTGGAGCTGGAAAAGCAAATATACAGTAAGCAAGCGGATATGGCCATTGGTGATCGGCTTTCATCGACGTATTTTACTGAAAATAAGCGGCCTTTTCATAATATTGGTAATGTCCTGGTGCGAAAACTGATTAATATTTTGTTTAAAGCCAGTGTAAAAGACATTATGACGGGGTCCCGGGGGTTTACAAAAGAATTTGTTAAGTCCTTCCCGGTGACTTCTAAAGGATTTGAAATTGAAACCGAGATGACCATCTTTGCATTGGATAATAATTTTAAGATTGTCGAAGTGCCAATTGAGTATCGGGATCGCCCAGAAGGCAGTGAATCCAAGCTTAACACCTATTCCGATGGCTACAAGGTGCTAAAAACAATTGGAACCCTTTTTAGAGACACGAAACCCTATGCGTTTTTCTCAATCATTTCGTTATTTTTACTGGTGGTTGGCGGAGCATTCTTTGTACCGATACTACTTAATTATTTAGAAACTGGCACAGTGGCCAGATACCCGACTCTGATTGTCATTACCTCACTGGGAATTATTGCCATTATCAGTTATTTTTGTGGGGTAATTCTGGAAGTGCTCAAAAAGCAACACCGTCATAATTTTGAAAGAAACTTGAATCTGCTCAACGAACTATGGCAGAAGAATGACGATAAATCATAGAAATGAGGAGAAAATGGCTGAATTATTATCGAAATCGAAGTTAGAGCGGGGGATTCGCTTTATCCAGAAACATCGTTTGATTTTTTTTATAGCAGCAATCATCATCTTAAAACATGTGTTACTGACTGGTTTGCCAATCTTTGCCCATCCCGGTGCCGATCACGATGATGGCATGATGGTAAAAATGGCGGAAACCCTTTTAAATGGGCAATGGCTAGGCGAGTATAATGAATTGACCCTGGTAAAAGGGGTGTTCTTTCCGTTGTTTCTGGCGGTCAATGCATTGTTTGGAATTCCTTACAGTATTGCGATTCCTGGTTTTTACACGCTTGCCTGTGTGATTTTTATTGTTGGTACTAAAAAACTGTTTAAAAACGAATGGCCGCTTTATTTTATCTTTGCGGTCTTAATGCTAAACCCGATTTCTTTTGCCAATGAGACCTTTACCCGGGTGTATCGGAACAGTCTCATTGCTGGTCAGGTTTTGATTATCAGCGGCAGTCTGATCGCGGTTTACCTCAATCGTTTTGAGAAAAATGGTAAGCTGACCTTCTGGGCGGTATTGAGTGGTTTTGGGGTAGCATCGCTGTGGCATTCCCGGGAAGATGGTATCTGGATTATCCCCCTGGTGCTGACAGTCATTTTGATTTGCTGGGCGACGTTTTATTTTAGTAAGGAACTCCGCTTAAAGGAGAAGCTGACTAAAGGTGCGATTGTCGGTCTGCCAGTTATGATGCTGATTTTATCAACCGTTTTAATCGCGTCAATTAATTATGCCTATTATGGGATCTATACCACCAACGAATTAAACGACAGCGATTATACCAAGACCATTAAGCTGATCTATTCAGTAGAAGCAACGGAAGCAGTTCATAATGTTTCAGTACCGCGCAGCTCGATGGAAAAAATTTATGATGCGGTGCCATCTCTTAATGGGATCAGTGATGAAATTGATGCAAGTATGGACCGCTGGTCCTGGTATGATCAGGATGTCGCCGTTAGAGAAGTTGAAGACGGTTGGTTTTTCTGGAGTATTCGTGAAGCAGTGGCTAATAGTGGCTATTATCGTGATGCGCAAACAGCGAATAACTTTTACAAGCAGGTCAATAAAGAGTTGGAAGAGGCGTTTGAAACCGGTCAATTAGAGCGAAGAAAAACGATGCCCTCAGCCCTTATGTCGCCCTGGCGAGATGAGTATTGGGAGGAATTACCGAAGGCTTTTCTGGTTACCCTTCATTATGTAGCGGGTTATGAGAAACTTGAAACAAGTGTGCTGGAGAGCATTGATGACGGCCGAAATGGCCTGCGCCTGTTTGAACGGGTGACCAATAATTTAGCCCAGTATCCGGGCGAAGCGACAAAATGGAACGATCAGCTACGGATTGATAGCCTGAATGTTATCCAGAGTTTTTATCAGCTTGTGGGAGTGCTTGTCTTTCTGCTGGCGGGACTTGCCTATGCGATGATAACATTTTTGTTATTTAACAAGAAATGGCAGGATCAATATAATCTGCTCGATTTCTGGTTGGTTCTGACGGGGCTGTTATTGAGTGCCTTTGTGCTCATGGTTGGGGTTGCCTATACAGAAATTTCGGCCTATGTGGCGATTTCCTACTGGTATCTGGCAGGTGCCTACCCACTGATTGCGGCTTTTAATGTTATTTCGCTATACAAAATTTCAGAGCTGCGATTAGAAACAAAAAAAGAAAAGAGCCAACATTGAGTGTGGTTTTTATAGTGGAGTTAATCAATGAATGATAAAAAAAATCGTGGCGAAACGATTAAATTAAGAAATTATTTTTTCCTGCATGCAAGTCTGTTGCTTTATTCAATCGGATCGGTTTTCTCAAAGCTGGCCAGCCAGGAAGATTTTCTTTCACTTGGGTTTATTTTCTTTTATGGCTTGTTTTTGATGGTCCTTTTTGTCTATGCACTGCTCTGGCAACAGATCTTAAAGCGATTTCCTTTAACAGTTGCTTTTGCCAACAAGGCGATTACGATTTTGTGGGGGATTGTATGGGGTTATCTCATTTTTGGAGAACCACTGCGCTTAGGAATGCTGTTAGGATCAATAATCATTGTTTCAGGAATCTATTTGGTGGTGAGTGATGAGTAATAACCCGTGGATGTATTATGTGCTGTATCTGTTTTCGGTGTTGGTGGCCTCTTTATCTCAGGTAATCCTGAAAAAAAGTGCCATGATTCATTATGAAACCCGGATTAGAGAATATTTAAATCCCTATGTTATTGGGGCATATTTTTTCTTTTTTGGATCGGCCTTATTAACCACCTTTGCGTATCGCGGGGTACCGTTAACATTAGGACCGGTTCTAGAGTCTACCGGTTATATCTATGTCGGGATCTTGGGGATGCTCATTTTAAAAGAGAAGTTAAGCCGACGGAAAATTATTGGTAATATCCTGATTGTTGGTGGAATCCTAATTTATGCATTTGTTTAAGATAAGAACTTTTTGCGATAAGTACAACGTTTAGAGGGTATGGTAACAGTCTGTTTTAGAGAAAGTAGGGTGAGAAAAAGATGGAGAAGGATCGTTTTGTTAAAAAGTATAAAGTGATTCAGAATTTACTGGAGTCCCAAAAAACGAATCGGATTCTTTTTTTGGCAATTCTGGTCGTAACTTTTTTATACATGTTTTTTTTAAATGTCAAAACGCCGCTGATAGCGGATGATTTTGTGTACACCTTTATCTTTGGGACATCAACGCCAGTCATGAATTTTGGTGATATCATTAATTCACAGATTTCTTACTACACAAGTTGGGGTGGCCGGGTTGTAGCAGAAACGTTGACCCAGCTGTTTATGTTTTTGGGAAAAGATGCTTTTAATCTTGCCAATAGCCTTTGCTATGTTGTTTTTTGCCTGGCGGTTTATTTTCTGGCCGTTGGCCGAAGCGTCCGCTTTGAATTATTGTTGTTAACAACAGTTCTGATCTGGTTTTTCATACCGATGTATGGCCAGACCGTGATGTGGTTAACCGGCTCCTGTAATTATTTATGGTGCGGAACCCTTATTTTATTGGCCATTGTGCCCTTTCGTTTATATGAAGAAAAACAGGGCAAACTGCTTAATAGCATCTGGTTTGGGCTGCTGATGGTTCCGCTATTTTTTATCAGTGGTATTACCAATGAAAATACGGCCGGGGCGATGATTTTGATTATGATGCTATTTTGTGGGGTTTATTATAAACGCAAAATTAAGATTCCGACATTCGCCTACACCGGTTTATTTTTCTCCATCTGTGGTTTTTTATGCATGATCTTTGCCCCGGGAAACAACCTGCGGGTAGAGAATGAGTCGGCCGTTGCGGAGGTAACCATGATGGTGGGAGCAAATCCGATTATTACCCGGCTCGCTTATTTTGCTTACAATCTGTATGCTCTGATGCCATTGGTGATTCTGGCAGCTATCGCTTTTGTGTTATTAAAAAATGAAAAAAATAAAAAAGCAGGGGTGATTTTTGGGATCTTTACAGTGGCAGCCGCAGCAGCCATGGTTGTTATGCTGGCACCACCTAAATTTCCGCCTCGGGCGATGTTTGGGTTGGCGGCGTTTTTAATAATTGCCGTGGTTTACGCGCTGGCTCAGTTTAAGCTAACCGAAAAAAGGGTCAGAAAATTTGTAATCATTCCCGGTTGTGCGATCCTGCTGTTTTATATTATGTCCTGGGGTTATGTAGGTGTTGATGCAATTACGGTCAACAAACAGTATATTGCCCGGGTTGGGATTATAGAGGAGCATAAAAATGAATCCAGCATTCAGGTGCCGAGGATTTTACCCTTGTCCAGTCACAATGGTATGTACGGATTGAAGGATGTGCAGCTTGATCCCAATCATTGGGTCAATCGGGCACTAGCGGATTATTTTGGGGTTCCCAATATTGTATTATTACCTTAAGGACGAAGGTGTGTGATTTTGGAAATATTTAGATTAAAGATTAAGAAAATCGTGAATTGGGATTTTTTCCCGATATTATTTTTTGGCTTGCTTGTGATGAGCTTTCATTTTTTTGTCAGACCCTCTGGAGATGATATTACCTATGGAACCGTTTTTTATCATCAGCCTGTTTTGGCTTTTATCCATGACGCTTACTATACGTGGAGTTCACGGATTGTGATCATGCCGGTTGCGGCGTTTTTTGCCGGAAATTCATTCTGGCTTTTTTCGGTTGTAAATATCCTCGTTTATGGTCTGCTCGCGGTTATGATTTCGAAAATATTTGTCGATAAAAACAGACTTAAAACCAATTGGGCGCTTATTTTTCTTTTGATCTGCGTCCCCTTTGTTTCAATGATGACAACGGCTGGCTGGGTCGTGACTAACATTCATTATTTATGGCCGTTGACGTTTGCGCTGGTGGCTATTTACCCGATTAAGAAAATTTGTGTGGGAGAAATCATCAATTGGTATGAGTACCCGCTGTATTTTCTGGCCGCCATATTTGGAATGAATATGGAACTGGTTGCGGCCATACTCGTGTCAGTTTATCTTATTTTTTGTTTGTATTTGGTTATCGCAAAAAAAATTTCATTTTTGTCATTCTCATGGCAGCGATTCTGGTCGGCAATCTTTTCTTTATTCTTCTATGTCCGGGAAATGGTGCCCGGGAAGTATCAGAAATTGTGGCCAATTTTCCAGAATATGCAACCTTCGGATTCGTTCAGAAGTTAACAGTCTCGGCAACCTCTCATATGTTCACCATCGATCAGAATTTTATTATGCTGACGGTAATGGCCATGGCTGGACTTTTTTCCTGGCAAAAATACAAAGCCTGGCTGCCCAGAATCATTGGGATCATCCCATTTGTTATCTGCTTGATGATCAATTGGGCTCGAATTCTTGTTTTAAGTCCAAAATTCGGCTTCCTGTTTTCGGTAATAACGGGAAAATCGATCCATGATTGGGTTACCTTATCCGGAATTATCGGAGGGCAGCTGAACTTTTATCACTATCTGGGCCTCGTGTTTATGTTTATATTTGTGTTATCATTGATTGCAATGACAGTTATTTTGTTTAAGGATGAGAAGACCTTTGGCGTTGCCATTCTGGCAATCGGGGCATCCATTATGTCCCGGGTAGTAATGGGGTTTTCGCCAACGGTGTATGCGTCTGGTGCCCGAACTTTTTTGTTTCAGTATATTGCCATGGTCATCTTTGGAGTCTTGATGTACCGAGAATTCAATCCCTTAATGACGAGTAACAAACAAAACATGCTCTTTAAGCTACTTGGTTTTATGGGGGTATTGGGCTATCTGGAATCACTTTTAAAATTAATTTAAATAAAAAAGCCACTCCAGGCCATCAGGTAGCGGGTGGCTTTTTCAATACGCTTTAAAGTATTTAAAGCGGCAGACTGTCAAAGAACCCGGTTTTCAAATTGAAAACCGGGTTCTTTTCGTGATCAGCAAAATGGGAGGCTTTTGAATTCCCGGTTACCGTATCGATTCGTTGCGGCGTAATAAAGGTTTCCCGGACAAATGACCCCGATCCGGGAATCGCGATCAGTTACTTTTTTATTGATCGATATCAAGTAAAGTATTTGCTCAGGTGTTGGATTCGGTTTATTCCAAAGTATCTTTAATCTCATCACTGATAGTAGTGGCCGTTTTCGAGGGGGTATAGGCTGTTTCATAAATAAATTGATATAAGGCTTCAATGTTTTCGACCAGCGTATCGGGAACAA
>Ga0163223_100415_pt1 | contig 13926 bp, 10 predicted proteins | sample MSEWel2016_02_17_2_FD_113147 | JGI IMG/M metagenome (GOLD analysis project Ga0163223, IMG submission 113147) | Subsurface microbial communities from deep shales in West Virginia, USA - MSEEL Well Study Marcellus 5H_2016_02_17 ...
CGCCAGCAGATCACCGGTCGCGACAGCAATGTCGAGTGCCTGCTTTACGCGAAGCTCGTCAGCCATGGTGTAGTTGGTCAATCCGCTCATCAGGCCCAAAAAAGGTTGCCGTTCTACCTCGTAGACCTGTTTGGGCAAGAGCTCCGAAAGTTCTCCTCGGATGCGGTCATTGGTAGCATCGTCGAAATAATGCTCATCCAACAGCAAATCGTGCTGACCTGTCACGGCGATATCCCGATTGGCGTCGTAGCTGAAAAAGCTGGAAGGCGACAGCATATGGGAAAAGTTGTTGCCGTATTTCCAGTGGATCTTCTTCATCACATCGTTAGCGCGGTAGTTGTTCGCCAGATGGATAAACCAATAGGCCATCGGGTTGCTGCCGGCCGGACGAATGAAGAAGACGGTCATGTACTGGGCACCGCTTTCCTGCTTGATCCCCTCGGACAGATAGCGCTGGATCAGGTATTGCCAGCTCCGTGGCTGATGCGCCTTCAGCTGTTTAAGCATGTCCCATGGCACATGCTGATCCAAGCCGATATTTGCAATGGCTTTCCGGTTCGCTTGGCGGTCGGCTAGATACGTAACCAAAAAATCGACATTGAAGGTCAGCAGGACCTCGGCTTTGTTGAGATTCTGGAAAATCCATTTGATCTTAGGGAACGGCACATCGCCATACATCATGCCCAGCCCCGCAGCGAGGATTGCCTTTTTCCGAGCCGGCTGCATATCTCAGACCATCTATCCACTCGTCAATACGCTCGTATCGTCAAAGGTTGGGTGAAAGCCATTGGCCCTGATCCAGCCCTGTATGGCATTCACACAATAAGACGTACGAAGGCATCGCTGATCTATCGCAGGACGAAGAACCTGCGGGCAGTTCAACTGTTGCTCGGCCATACGAAGCTGGAGAGCACCGTTCGATATCTGGGGATTGAGGTCGATGATGCCCTAGAGATGGCGGAACAGACCGAGGTTTGACCATGCATAGCGACGGTCGAAGCCAGGCCGTCGCTAACCGGCCAAATGCTGCCCCACCGTACCAAGCGGATCTGTGCCTACTGCGTTCAGGGCGAATCTATGACTACTACATCTGAAAGCTGGCGAGTTGTATGCCAAGACCCAGGGGATGGCAGCGGAGACGTCATCGTTGAGCTTCCATCAGAGCTACTTAAGCACTCAGACGGAGTTTGGGTGATGAGCTGTCAGTTGAGGCGGGAGAGGAAAACATTTGCTTGAAACTCCAGCAACGAGCTGATGGCGCCTCGTCATAGCAATCCAAACAATGTCTGATTGTGGTTGACTGCTTTCGCTCCAAAACGGCGGCTAGCGGCCAGAAGCTGCCGGTACCGTCGGAAACAATGCGCCGAAATGAATCGGTCCCTTTTCACTGCAATCCGCCGCACGGAAAACGCGAACAGTGCCTAATTAAGCACGTCTATTTTTCAATATTCTAACTTTTATTGCCTTCTGCCTGGCGCAGAGTCATAAGTTCGTACGAACGCCATGAATGCTGAGTAAATTATATCGACTGGCTGGGATTTCAATGGTCCGGCCGAAGCAGCGAAGATTGAGTAGTACCGCATGAAGCGAGCACTGTCAGCGTCGAATTCCATTTCCCAAGCTTCAGGATAAAGAGTCTTATCACGGCCACCAGGTCCAGCTGTGTGGGTGCGCTTTATTATGTCAGCAAAACAATGGGAATTAACGCCTCTCACCAACGCCTCAAGTGCCTCAGCAATATCTTGTAAGTGCGCCACGCTTAGAGAGAGAGGCTTTTCAAGTAAGGGGGCGTGATTGGCTATGCCCAACTTCAACGCTTGTTGACTGCCCAGTTTTCCGAATCGGTGAATTCCACAATGCCTAATTTGACAAATAGATTCGAAATTTTCAAAGAGCAATTGAAGATGGTTCGGGACACAGCCGTCTTTACCCATTTGAGTGATGCTGCATAGTGTTCGAAGTTCGCTAGCAACATTTTTTTTTGATGCCAGTGATATGCCTTCGAGCAGCGCTTCGGGAAGAAGGTCATCAGTGTGATGCAACACTGCACCATAGCTAACCATCCGGTTGGACGCATTTGAGATGCAAACATGGTCGGTGAGAATGAGGCGACGCAGTAATGATCTAAAATAACTTTCGGCTGCGGATACCATGCCAAGGTAGACTAGCGAGCCCAGCATCGGAGAATATTCTTCTCGAGCTTCAGCGCCTAAATAAATCCTGTTAATTGCGTAGAGGTTGATTACAAATTCATCGATTGGCGAGCATTCAGTATTGGCGTGCTCACGGTCGAACCATGTGGCGGTATCAAGGCGCGACATAACAGGAGCCGCTGCGGGTGTTAGCGTCTCGAGTAGCTCTTTTTCGTCCGTAGTCATTGTCAAGACAGATACTCTTCAAGGTACTCTTCAACTGCGGCGATTACTGTTGTTGCTCTAACTTTTCCCATGCGATGAATTGTTCTTAGTGCCGTCCCTCTGTCTTGTAGCGCTATAAATTCCCCAATAGTTTTCGGGACAGAGTCTGAGTTGCTTATCACTTTGCGCTGCCATTCCGTAAGACCAGGTACGTCCGCTAGCGATGACCCCATGATTCTGTCATAGGAGGATTCGTCAGTAAGCTTTGCGCCGCATCCAGAACAGTACTTGGCCCCCTCGACTCGCTTTGTTCCACACGTTAAGCAATTAGGTAGGTCAAGACCCAGGTTGCCTGAGTTTTGGGAGCCTATTAATGTCGAAATAGAACGGCGGACAGGATGCTTTTCATCTGCCCGCTGTAACATTTCAATAGAAAGTTTCGGGGAGTACGAGCCTTTTCTAGTGAAAGCTCGACGATCTTGCAAAGCCGCCAAGTGTGGGACATAGCGGATATAGTCACGGTCTCCATGTGAGACTGTAGGATATCGATAAATCATACCTACTTCCTCGAGCATCCGTAACATTCGTGAAACATACGGCTTTTGATCTACGCCGTCAGATACAATACCTACAAAAATTTGACGTGTAGAAGAGTCTGCCAGCGCTTGGCTTGCTTCGGCTACGTCCTCTACCATCTTATTGAAGCAGACTGCACCTGCTGAAATTATTGTCGCTAATTGAGGTTTTTTTTCTCTGAGGCTGAGATACTCGGTCATTTTCTCAGAACAAAAAAGCTCTATTACACGGTTCAGTAAACCTTGAGGTGTCGTAGATAACGAGGACGATTTACGGAATTTGTTGTAACTCCGAACGAGCGACATGTAAGAACGCGGAACCCCGAATGCAGCGTAGGCGAGTAGGGCACGAATTTCGACGGGAAGATCTTTTACGTCAGGGAATCTTTTCTCACCAACGTCTTGCATAAATGCAAGGTAGTTTTCATCCGTTACAGCTTTCCACACAAATACTGAATCGGCTTCATGCGCGGCATGAAAGTTGGGGCCGTATTCTGTAGTTCCCGGATAAACGGAGGCTTTTGGCGCGATGCGTGCAGCTTTGAGCGCGCGATAGATATCGAAGAAGTGCGAAAGGTATTCAGGTGTAAGTGTCAGCGCTGCATCGTCCAGAAAAAGAACAATCCTCCTTCTGCCAATTGCTTCAGCTGCTCGGACAAGAAGGATTTTAGTTCGGTCTACTGTTAGCCGTGTAGCAAGCTCGTCTTCAGTGTCGCTAAACAGACGTGATTGTTCAAGGGTACCAATTATATCCCTTACCTTTTCTACGTCTAGCTCGAGAAGAAGGTTTATATCGATATCTATACATTGTCGTGCAGAAAACTCGGTCAGAGCTTGGTGCAAACCGATAAAAATGTTCGATAGCACCCAAGTATAAAACATGCCGATCGCATCGGGGCGCTTACGAAGAAGCGGCTCGAGACGATAGTAGCGATTTAAGTTAGTATAGACGGCAAAAGGCGATTCCGTATTTTCCTTGCAACTAGAATATGCAAAGCGCATCAAGTGTGTTTTTCCGCAACCCCGAGGGCCTACGATTAACTTTGCACCGGATCCGGTAAGTGCACGTATCCAGTCTTGAGTATCATCAGTTAGTACCGTGTTTGAAGCAAAGGAATCTAATTCGAGATGGTCTGCACGCTCTTCGTACAATTGCGCAATCTCTTCTTGCTCGGTGGCTGATAACGGGGTATCTAATTTTTGATTAGTCATTGTCAGCTCAGTGGCATATTCAAGAGATCGGATTTGTTTATGTGGCGGGCCGCGACTCCGTAGGCATGCATCTCCATCCAACGCTTGCCTGGTAGTGAAGATAGAGAATTCAATACTAGGTCACGGTACTCATCTTTAACGCGTACACGATATAGGCAATCGCTTAAAGCTACCGGACCACCACTTATTCCAATAACTTTCTCAGCAGCATTCCGACCAACTCGTGCAATAACGATGTCTCCCGGCTCGGCAATGCTTGTTATGCGAGGTACCTTTCCAGGCGCAAATTTTCGCTTGCTGAAATCAACCCATTTGCCGAGCATGTTGGCGTTTATGTCTGTGGTATGAAGGACAAATGATTCGGCTGAACGTACTTCAGCACTATTAAGGCTGCCTCGGCGTAAATCTATAATTACATCAGATAGAATTATTGTGCTGTTATTATTCAACATTTGAGCAGAGTGGTAGAAAAAGTCTAACCTCTTAGCCGCTAAATCTCTATCTACAGTCATATTCAATAAGCCCCCATGCTCTGAAGGCAGGCAAGATAGCCGGACAAGTCCTGACGTAGGCTTTCGCTTGCTAATTACTAGGATGTGAGCAAGTGCATCGGTACCGACAAAGGACCCTCTGGGAAGCCGAATTGCTTGAAGTACATCATATTTGTCGAGCAATGAAGAGCGGAACCCCAAATATTTTTCAGCGCACACTAAAGAGTCGGGAACAATAATTCCAAGACTGCCGCCCTCTGCGATTAGCCGCATGTTCTGCGCTAGGAATAAGGCTGCAGCGTCCGTGGTGGTAATGGCGGGTAAAGACCCGCTGAATCCAGCATCCTCCAAAATGGAGCTGTAATCATCGCACCATTTTGGTATTAAAAACGGGGGGTTACAGATAGCAACATCCAACGGACCAATTGAGCGCGCAGCCAAGCTATCTTTGAGATTCAAGCCCAATGCGTCATCAGGAAGATGATGATGCTTCCCCCGGAACTCGCCTGCGAGCAAGCGCTCGGTCAGGACTTGAGAGGCCACTGAGTCAACATCGATAGTGATGAGGTCAGCATTCGACCACTTGGTAGACGCCGCCAGCGACAGAGCGCCTTCCCCTGCGCCTAAATCTAGTACAAATAGTGGAGATTCATGAGGAAACAGCTCAACCAAAAAGCGGCTGATCGCGTTTTGTGTGTAGTAGCGACCGAGGTGATCTGTTGCTTTCGCATGTTCATAAGTTCGCATTTTTGCTTCCAGACCGCGGGAAGAAGGCAGAGTCCCCTCGGCAGATCGGCATTCCTAAAATGAACGAATTCTACTTTAGCGAGGTCGCTGGGAACAGCGAAATGGCCTGCATTCTGTGGTTTTGGAAATCCGCTTAGCCTTTGCTTATGAGAATCTTGATGGCCGACTGGTGATCAGTTGGCTTAGGGGGTTTGCGGGTAAAACCTAGCGGGCGGAGCCATCGCTTGCCTAGGCGGTGCGATTAAAACCAAGGTCAATCTGTAGTAGTCGTAAGTGGAGTCGGACGATCTCGCAACTCGACTCTGATCAACCGAAAGGGCACAGATCTTAAAGGCCAGACAGGCCGCTCTTGGCCGGTTGCAGCCGGTCAGACGTCTAGCTCGGTCTGTTACATCAGCGTAGGTTCTGAACCCTTTCGAGATGAAACGCATGGTAAAGATAGCCGGTGCAGGCAGCAGATCTACGATCTGCCTTCCACCGCGCGGAAGGTCAGCTTGCGAAGTATTTATTCCTTTACCTCACCACCCGAGGTGCGTAGTGATCGCTTAGTGCGGCCTCGTACCGCCCTAAGCAAATTTCGCAAATTTATTTAGGTAAATTACTCAGAACCCAGACGTTGAGACCTTGCCGCAGTTCTTCATTCATATTTGAGTATGCCTGCTGCAGCATAGCTATTAGTCTTTCTTTATCAGACATTTTGGGTAGCCAATCATCAATGCATAGATGATCCACATTACGCCCAATGCGGATTGCAGCGATAACTAGGTCCGCTACAGCTCGTGTGTGGTTTGCAGAGTATGCCGCATCGCCTACGAATTCTATATCCAAGCTCTTTAACAGCTTAGAGCATTCGAACACACCGACATCACCTAGAAAGGCTGTCGTATCTATTTCGCAACCCAAGCCACATATGAAGCCAGTTGAACGTCTAGACCTCTGTACAAAGAAAGTTTGTAGGAAGTGCCAGTCCCCAGTTCCTGCGGCAGACGGAAGGTTTAGAGCGGCAATCCCACTGAGATACCTGTTCCGCGTGGTTTGAGGGATAACAATGCTAGACATAAGATCGAATCCATCACTAGCGTCATGTTCTGATCAATGAAGCCTTGCGCATGGCGGTCACGGCGGGTTTGATCCCGTAGAACAGTCCGGCCACCACCGGCACATCCCCAAAAGCGATGTAGACCCATGACAGAGCGATCAGGATAAACAGCGAGGGCAGTACAAACAGTACCCCAGCAATCACGCCGCCCCAGGTACGGTGCATCAGCCAGCCGATATAGGTGGCCAACTGCTGGGCTTCCGGCCCCGGCAGCAACATGCAGTAGTTCAGTGCATGCAGAAAACGCCGCTCAGAGATCCAGCGCCGACGCTCCACCAGCTCCTGGTGCATGATCGAGATCTGCCCAGCCGGGCCGCCGAAGCTGATAAAGCCAAGTTTTAGCCAGAACAGAAAAGCCTGGAGCAGGCTGACAGGTTCAGCACGCGGCAGATCCTGCTCTGCAGGCGACAGTGTGGTCTCATTCATCAGCGGTCTCGTCTTTTACAAATGCCGCCAGCAACCCATCGAAGATACCGCATGCGGCCGTTAGCAGGTGGTCATCGTTAAGGATGGTTTCGCGCCGCCCGGCCAGTACACGTTCGATGCTGGCAGCCTCGGAGGGTTGAACACCACCAACATCCAGGTAATGCACCAAGGCCGCGACGCGGGCGTTAATGCCATCTAGGAAGTGAACGGAGGCTGCTTTTTCGCGGCTTTGTTCCTCCATCTCCGCAACATGAGAAGCATCACAATCAGCGCTACGAGGCGTAGCTGATCAATCCAGTCCCTTTATGCGAATCCATGTCGACGCACTGCCTTATAACGCATACGCGGAAATGCCGCCTTCCTAACAGCAAGTCGCCCTTAAGTGCCCGGCAAGCTTACAAAAATGTAATCAGCGCATCAGCTTTAGGTCAGGACGCTTTTCATATGGTGGCTGTCAGACTCAGCAAGACTGGAAGAATACTCCGTAACCGTCGGTGTACTTGCCACGTTCGCTGCTAACTAACTCATCCAAGGAGCTCGCATGTCCTCCTCGCATTGCCACCATCAGCCTGACCAAACGAAAGGATCAGCACCGCTCACAGACCCGGTCTGCGGGATGAAGGTGAAAGAGAACAGCGAGCATGAGCAGGATTACCAAGGAACCACTTACCGCTTCTGCAGCCAGGGGTGCCGGACCAAGTTCCGTTCTGACCCTGCTAGATATCTTGCTGCACAGCAGGCTCATGGGTCATCGCCTCAGGCATCCACGCCGCCCGCACAGAAGGCGTCCGCCGGTGATGCAACGACCGAGTACACCTGCCCGATGCACCCTGAGATCCGCCAAATGGGTCCAGGTGATTGCCCTATCTGCGGGATGTCATTGGAACCTCTGATCCCTGAACTCGACGAGGAGGAGAATCCCGAACTCAAGGACTTCTCGAAGCGATTCTGGTGGTCTCTGCCCCTGACCGTAGCAGTAACCCTGTTGGCAATGGCGGGACATGCGATACCGCTGTTTCACGGCGCTAGCCAGAACTGGGTTGAACTAGCCCTTACGACCCCGGTTGTCTTGTGGGCAGGTTGGCCATTTTTCGTGCGCGGTTTCGCATCAGTTAAGCATCGCAGCCCAAACATGTGGACGTTGATCGGGCTTGGCACAGGGGCTGCGTATATTTACAGCATCGTAGCAACCGTCTTACCGAGCATATTTCCAGAGTCATTCACTGTGGGCGGCCGGATAGGCGTTTACTACGAAGCCGCAGCGGTCATCATTTCACTGACGCTTTTAGGTCAGCTGCTCGAACTGAAGGCCCGCTCTCAGACATCTTCCGCAATCAAGTCCCTGCTTGGCTTATCACCCAAAACAGCTCGCCGTATCGCCAAGGATGGTTCCGAGGAGGACATCCCGCTCACACATGTTCACGAGGGCGACCATCTGCGCGTTCGTCCTGGTGAAAAGGTACCCGTTGATGGAGAGGTGTTAGAGGGCGAGAGCGCCGTCGACGAATCCATGCTAACGGGCGAGCCGGTTCCGGTGACGAAGCGGACAGGCGATTCGCTTATCGGCGCGACGATGAACACGAGCGGCTCGCTTGTCATGCGAGCCACCAGGGTTGGCTCCGGGACTATGCTTTCACAAATCGTCCAGATGGTTGCGAATGCGCAACGCTCCAAAGCACCCATGCAGCGAATGGCGGACACGGTTGCGGGTTATTTCGTGCTGACGGTCATTGGTATCGCCTTGCTGACATTCTTTGCATGGGGCCTGTTTGGACCCGAGCAGGGCTGGGTATTCGGCCTGATCAATGCAGTTGCGGTTCTGATCATTGCTTGCCCTTGCGCACTTGGCCTTGCAACGCCTATGTCGATCATGGTTGCCACAGGCAAAGCGGCTGGAAGCGGAGTGCTTTTCAGAGACGCAGGCGCCATCGAGAACGTCCGTAAGGTAGACACGCTGATTGTCGATAAAACAGGAACCTTGACCGAGGGCCGACCTGTCTTCGATCGGGCCATAGGCGTCACGCCGTTTGACTCGCAGGAAGTCATCCGTTTGTCTGCCAGCTTGGATCAAGGTAGTGAGCATCCCCTAGCCCTCGCGATCGTAGACCATGCCAGAAGCGAAGGTATCCAGCTGGCGAAGCCAGAGACCTTCGAGTCAGGGTCAGGTATCGGAGTCCGTGGTCTGGTGGAAGGCAAGCAGCTACAACTAGGCAACACCGCGCTTATGGAAGATGCGGGTGTGAGCGTCGAGCCGTTGAGAGATCAGGCAGAAAAAATGCGCGAGAGCGGTACCAGCATTGTGTACCTGGCTGTTGATGGGGCACTTGCCGGCTTGCTGGCCGTATCGGACCCAATCAAACCGACTTCCAAGGAAGCTGTAGCGCGGCTCCAAGCGGAGGGCGTGCAAGTCATCATGGCCACCGGCGACGGGCTTACCACTGCCCGCGCGGTGGCTCGTGAGCTATCGATCGATGAGGTGCATGGCGAAGTGAAGCCGCAGGACAAGGAGGCGCTGGTGGTTAAGCTACAAGCCCTAGGTAAAGTAGTCGCCATGGCAGGCGACGGAATAAATGATGCGCCGGCGCTCGCCAGGGCTGATGTCGGCATAGCGATGGGCACGGGCACTGACGTCGCCATGAACAGCGCCCAAGTTACGCTCGTTAAAGGTGACCTGATGGGGATACTGCGCGCGCGCACGCTTTCGGTGGCGACGGTTCGCAATATGCGTCAGAACCTTCTGTTTGCCTTTATGTACAACGGGTTGAGCATCCCGATTGCCGCAGGTCTGCTCTATCCGTTCTTCGGACTGTTGCTGTCTCCGATGATTGCTGCCCTGGCCATGAGCCTCAGCTCAGCATCGGTTGTGTTCAACGCACTCCGGCTCCGTCAAACGCGTGTAGTTTGAAGCCTGTCGGCTTAGGCTTAGGCTTAGGCTTAGGCTTAGGCTTAGGCTTAGGCTTAGGCTTCGGTTGCGAAGCGACCGAAGCCTCATTGATTGCTCATGAATTGCCCCGTAAGCTGGAAATATGAAGTCCTACATGCGCTCCTTCCTTATCCTGCTGCTAGTGCTTGCGCTTCCGATCAATGGGATAGCGGAAATGCTCATGCCGGTTGGATCGTCCGGGCATCACGTGATGTCCGATATGGAAGGTGTGGGCGCCATGACGACCGACCACGCTTCGATGGTTGGCGCCGATGACGGTGCTGAACACGAGTGCTGTGAAGCGAATGAGCATGGAACGGCGACCGTCTGCAAGACGGGCCAAGAATGCAAAACTGCAAGTATCCTTCAGCTTGTCTCAATAAAAGCCCAGCTGATGCCTGCTGCTAAACCCGTGACCACTCCCTATAACGGCCTGATCCCCTCTAGCCTTTTAGACGCCGTCTGGCATCCACCCCGCGTCTAATTCCGATCAAATTATAGGAACCGCCCGAGTGAGCATTCGGGCCGGCTACCGCGCGCCTTTGGCTCGCATGAAAGATCAGGAATCCTTCGCAAATGAAACCCCGTATTTATTGGGCGCCGCCGTACGTGGCCGCCTTGATCATGGGCGCGCTCTCGTTTCCAGGGTTAGCGTCCGCTTTGACCTTAGAACAAGCTCTGAGCGTGGCCGAGCAAGACGCGCCTTCGCTGCATGCGCAAGCCGCCAACCTGGTGGCCGCACGCAGCGCTGCAATCCCTGCCGGCGAGCTTCCTGACCCTAAACTTAAGCTTGGACTGCAAAGCGTGCCCATCGAAGGTGACGCTCGCTGGCAGTTGGAGCAAGAGGCCATGACCATGCAAATGGTTGGGGTCATGCAAGATGTGCCAAACCGAGCGAAAAGGCGCGCTCGTGTCGAGGCCGCGCAGGCTAGTGTTGCGCTCGCAAACGCCCAGCAAACGGTTGAACGTCTCGGTGTGCGCCAAGCAACCGCCGAGGCATGGATCGCTAGCTTCGCGGTCGAGCAGAAGCTAAGCCTTTTCAAGCAGCTTTACAGCGAGAATCAGCTCCTTTCGCGGGCTGTTCAGGCCCGCATTGCTGGCGGCAGCGGACAAACCGCAGACAGCGTACTTCCGAGGCAAGAGGCAGCATTGCTGGCTGAACAAGAGGATGAGCTGCTGCGTAACCAGGCTGTTGCGCGGGCCGGCCTCCGGCGCTGGATAGGCGAGCTAGCAGGCCAGCCGCTTACAGGTGACTGGCCGCAATGGCTTGCCGCCGTTGATAACTATCAGCACAACCTGAACCGGCACCCGGCGTTACTCGCCTTCGACCCGATGACTCGTGAAGCGGAGGCAAAGGTTCACCAGGCCATCGCAGAGAAAACACCGGATTGGAGTTGGGGGGTCGACTACCTGCGACGTGGCCGTGAGTACGGCGACATGGTGAACCTCAGCGTCAGCTTCGACCTGCCGCTGTTTACCAGCTCTCGGCAGGATCCGAAGATCGCGGCCGAACGAGCTCGCCTTGCCCAGATCGAGGCTCAGCGCCAAGCGACCTTGCGCCTGTACAACCAAGAGCTGAGTACTGACCTCGCTGAGTATCAGCGTCTGGACCGCGCACTCATCCGCCTCGACAAAACCTTACTACCCCTCGCTGAAGAGAAGGTCCGCCTTGCCATGGCCGATTACCGCTCCGGAAGCGGTGAGCTGACCGCTGTGATCGAAGCGCGACGACAGCTTGTGGAGACCCGGCTACGGCGTATTGACGTCGCCCGCGATCGATCGTTGAGCAATGCCCGCCTGCATTTCGCCTTTGGAGATACCCGACCATGACATTCCAACACAAGCGGCTGGTACTCGCCTTCAGTCTGCCTCTGATGATTAGCGCTGCAGCGCTAATCGGTCTGCCTACCGCAGCCTTCGGACAATCGCCTGCAGAAGAAGACAAGGAAGTGCTCTATTGGTATGACCCTATGGTACCCCAGCAAAAGTTCGATAAGCCGGGCAAGTCGCCATTCATGGATATGGAATTGATTCCACGCTATGCAGATGAGGGAAGCGACGGGGCATCGATCAGTATCGACCCGAGCGTGACGCAGAATCTCGGCGTGCGCTTGGCAACCGTAACGCGTGAATCGATCAGCCAGTCGCTCGAAGCGACAGGCGCGTTGATGTTTGACGAGCGAGACGTGGCGGTTGTGCAGGCGCGTGCCGGTGGCTTTGTCGAGCGCGTTTACGACCGAGCACCGGAGGATGTCATCGAAAAAGGCGCGCCGTTAGCCGATCTTTTGGTTCCCGAATGGGCTGCCGCACAGGAAGAGTACCTGGCGCTCAAAGGGGTCGGCCAACCCCAGCTGCTCGCAGCGGCTCGCCAGCGGTTGCGCCTTGCTGGCATGCCGCCAGAAGTCATAGTGCAGCTAGAACGAACTGGTAAAGCGCGCCCCGTTTGGACAGTGACGAGTCCAATAGGCGGCGTGCTGAACAGCCTCGACGTTCGCGAGGGCATGACCGTACCCGCCGGCGCTACTCTTGCGCGCGTCAACGGGCTGGACACGGTTTGGCTAGAAGTTGCAGTACCAGAGGCGCGGATCGCAAATTTAGCGCCAGGGCAATCAGTAACAACGCGCCTGCCCGCTTTTGCGGGTGAAACGCTGGAAGGAACGATCCAGACGGTACTATCGCAGGCCAACCTGGATAGCCGCACTGTGCGTGTCCGGGTCGAGCTACCTAACCCGCAACAACGGCTTCGTCCCGGCATGACGGCCGAGGTGACGTTGAGTCGCAACGTCGAAGATGTCTTGGTCATCCCGTCCGAGGCGGTCATTCGCACCGGTCGGCGCGCATTGGTGATGCTGGCCGAGGATCAAGGCCGTTACCGCCCGATTGAGGTTCGCACAGGCCGGGAATTCGATGACCAGACAGAGGTGCTTGAAGGGCTGGAAGCCGGTCAGAAGGTCGTGGCGTCCGGTCAGTTTCTCCTGGATTCAGAGGCGAGCCTACGCGGGCTGACCGCTCAGGGTTTGGAGGAGCCTGCAACTTCTACAGAACCTGCGCTGCACGAGGCTGAAGGTACGATCGTCAGCCTGGAAGATGGCATGGTTGGCCTGTCGCATGGGCCGTTCAAGACGCTGAACATGCCTGGGATGACAATGTCCTTTCCGGTTGCAGATCAATCGCTCCTAACAAAGTTGCAGACCGGCGATCACGTCCGTGTCGGCGCGCGTGAAAGCGAAGAGGGCCTGGTCATTGAGCACATCGAGAAGCTGGGGGGCCAGCCATGATCGCAGCCATAATTCGCTGGTCAGTGGCCAACCGCTTTCTGATCCTGCTGGCTACTGTGTTCGCGGTGGCTTGGGGTGTCTGGTCGGTCAAAAACACCGCTGTTGATGCATTGCCAGACCTTTCCGACGTTCAGGTCATCATCCGCACGCCATACCCCGGGCAGGCGCCCCAGATCGTTGAGAATCAGGTCACCTACCCACTGACGACGACCATGCTGTCTGTCCCCGGCGCGAAGACAGTCCGTGGCTACTCCTTCTTCGGGGATAGCTACGTGTACGTCCTGTTTGAGGACGGCACCGACCTCTATTGGGCCCGTTCTCGGGTGCTGGAGTACCTGAGTCAGGTGCAGAGTCGGCTTCCCGCCGCCGCCAAACCCGCTTTGGGCCCTGACGCCACAGGTGTCGGCTGGATCTACCAATATGCTTTGGTAGACCGAACGGGCAAACATGACCTCTCGCAGCTGCGCTCTTTGCAAGATTGGTTCCTGCGCTATGAGCTCAAGACACTGCCCAACGTGGCGGAAGTCGCGCCCATAGGCGGGATGGTCAAGCAGTATCAGGTCGTACTGGATCCCGTGCGCATGGCAAGCAGGGGCGTGACGCAGCAGCAGATTGCAAAGGCGATCGATGAAGCCAACCGTGAAACCGGCGGGAGTGTTCTGGAACTCGCAGAAACCGAGTTCATGGTCCGTGCGACCGGGTATCTCAAGACACTCAAAGACTTTCGAGCCATTCCTTTGCGTCTCGACGGCGGCGTGCCAGTGACGCTAGGGGACGTTGCGCATATCCAGCTCGGCCCGGAAATGCGCCGGGGCATC
>Ga0163223_100416_pt1 | contig 13918 bp, 12 predicted proteins | sample MSEWel2016_02_17_2_FD_113147 | JGI IMG/M metagenome (GOLD analysis project Ga0163223, IMG submission 113147) | Subsurface microbial communities from deep shales in West Virginia, USA - MSEEL Well Study Marcellus 5H_2016_02_17 ...
GGGAGTCAACGATGATGAAAAATAAGCAGGGCAGAGATGTTTTCAAAAAGACACGACTCTCCAATATCCAGGAAACCCTGGTTATCCTATTTGGCGAAATCAGAGGCCGTCACTATTTTGGTAAAGCTGAGGCGATTCTGGAGAATGAATTGAAAAATGTGGATGATCGTGGCAGTAAGGCCATTGGCAGGCATTTAAGAACATCGATATTACCGGGCTATGCCTGTTATCGGGCACTAGTGGAGTGCGGTGTTTACTGGGAGGTGGCCTATGCCGTTGTTGAAGAAGAAATTTCAGCCGCTGCCCTTCGCATGGGAACCATTTCCGAACTGCTCAGAAGCCTGCCATTTGCTTATCCTTTATTTAAAATTCTGATTAAACCCGCCCTGAAACGGGGCTACCCAAAGGAGGGATGGACCATCAAGTGGCGGGAATGCAGCGGGAAACGCATCTATTTTCATATTACCAGCTGTTTGTACTGCGAGGAGCTGTTAAAAAGGGATGCCCTGGAGCTGTGCCCGGCTTTTTGTCATTCAGATCATGTCGCCTACGATCCTTTAGCCCCCCGGATTTTATTTCGCCGGAAATGGACTCTGGCAGCAGGGAATGAAATATGTGATTTTTGTTTTAAAAACGGGAAAACAGCCAATAAAAAAATAAAAAATTCTGAGGTTAAAGGTTATCGTTTAATGTGATAAAGAACAGATTAGTCAATTTTAGTGCCAATATAAATTTGTTTAATGAGATGTTTAGTGAAATGATCACAGAAATCATAACAAAAGACTCGGATTTTTAATCCTCCGAGTCTTTTGTATTTTTATCACGTTAAAATACTATTTTAATTTTTCGACCATTTCCAGAACTTCCCAAAGGGATTTGCCGGATTCCCGGGCGATTTTCTTGACATCCTCATATTCCGGGGTAGCCCGGGTAATATCGCCCTGTTGGGATATTTTGATGGTGACCTCACCTAAAGGGGTAGTAATTTTTTTAAAATGCCGGTGCATGCAGGTGCGTTCCACCGGATATTTGCGAATGCCGATGGTGGAAGTTTCTTTTAAAACAATGGATTCAATTAGTTCAAGCTTAGCTTCAACACACAAAACCGTCAAATGGATGCCCGGACGGTTTTTTTTCATATAAACGGGCGTGTAGAAGGCATCCAGGGCACCGCTTTGCAGTAATACCTCCAGCACATAGCCGGCCATTTCACCGGTCATATCATCCACATTGGTTTCCACCACCATGATGGTATTAGATTCGGATTTGCGGCCCTGAATAATTCGCAGTGCATTTAAAATACCAAAATCCTTGCCGCCAAAGCCATATCCAGTTTTTTCCGGAATAAAACTGGGTGTCGTGGGGGAATAAGTGGCCAGTTCGGCCAGAATGGCAACCCCGGTGGGGGTTGCTGATTCGCCATCAATGGCTTTGGAGTACATTTCAAAATTAGACTCACAGAGAATTTCGGCGGTGGCCGGAGCAGGCACTGGTAGTAGTCCATGGGCACAGCGCACCCAGCCGCTACCAACATTTATTCTGGAACCATAAACCAGATCCGGTTTCAGAGTGTGGTAACAGATAGCAGCACCAACGATATCAACAATCGAATCCAGAGCACCGACTTCATGAAAATGAACCCGTTCAACCGGAACACAGTGAACCTTGCCTTCAGCCACCGCCACCCGCATAAAAATGGCCAAAGCAGTATTTTTTACCTCATCCGAAAGGGTTGAATTTTCGATGATTTCTTTAATATCGTTAAAGTGCCGATGATGGTGATGATCAGCTTCTAATACCACATGACAGCGGGTCCCGGAGATTCCTTTTTTCATGGTTGATTCGGCTTCGATGCGAAACCCGCTAAGATTGAGCTTTTTCAGCTCGGCGTAAAGGTAAGCCGGATCAATACCCAAATCAATAAAAGCACCCAAAACCATATCGCCACTAATACCAGAAAAACAATCGAAAAATAAAACCTTCATGGACAATTCTCCTTCTTCGGGCCACGCCCTGATGAAATACTATTTAATTTATAGTTTGTTAATTTTTGATGCCATACAGGCAGCCCCAAAACCATTGTCAATATTGACAACCCCAATGCCGCTGGCGCAGGAGGTCAGCATCCCCAGCAAAGCCGAGATGCCGCCAAAGCTGGCGCCGTAACCGATACTGGTGGGAACGGCGACGATGGGCTTATCGGTGAGCCCACCCACCACTGAGGCCAGCGCTCCTTCCATGCCGGCAACCACAATAATTACTTTGGCATGATTGATAATCGGGACGTTGCCAAGGAGTCGATGGATGCCGGCCACCCCGACATCATAAAGCCTTTTAACCTGATTACCCATAACCATGGCAGTAACAGCGGCTTCTTCAGCGACCGGGATGTCAGAGGTTCCGGCAGTAACCACGAGAATATAACCATCAGTGGTTTTATATTCTTCCCGTTTGACAACAACCGAACGGGCTTCCTCGTAATAAATGGCATCAGGGGTAATGGATTTAATCATATCAAAGACATCCCGTTCAGCCCGTGAAGCCAGAATATTTCCGGTGGATCGTGCCAGCATGTTTTCAACAATCCCTTTTATCTGGTTGAGTGTTTTACCGGGACTATAAATCACCTCGGGATAACCGTTTCGCAGTTCCCGATGATGGTCTACTTTGGCATAGGAAAGATCTTCATAGGGTAAGGTTTTAAGCAGCTCCAGTGCTGCAGGTACTTCGCATTGCTGGTTCTTGACGTCTTCTAATAGTTTTGTTAATTGATCTACATTCATAATTGTCTCCATGACTGCTGATGCGTCAGCATATATTAAAATTACTAAAGGGCTTTGAGATAATCGGTCATTTCTTTGAGCGTCAGGTGATTTCTAATCTGATCGGTGTCCATTTTAAGAGCATAGGCCTTTTCAAGCTGCTGAATCAGGTCAATAAGACCCAGAGAGTCGCCACCAAGATCATAGACAAAATGACTACTGGGTCCAATCAGAGCAGGCGAAATTTTTAGAATTCCGGCCCAGTAGTTGGCCATCTCTTGATAGGCGCCTTTTAGGGTTGATTCAGATATGTTACCTAACGGGATGGCCTGATCATAATCTTGGTAGTCGCCGTTTTCCCAGGCAATGGTTAGGGCCAGTCGGTTAATTTTGCCCGAGGTGGTTTTGGGAATTTCATCAATTATTATACCCCAGGAGGTGGGAATCTGCCAAGTGGCTGAAATGGCCTGGCCGGCAAGGGTTAGGGTTTGCGGATCTTTAGAATCACTAAAGAGAATCAGACAGTTTTTTTGAGTGATTCGATCTTTTCCCTGGACAACAATCAGGTTGATAGTGTCAGACAAGGCCTGTTTACCGGTTTTTTCTAAATCTGAGACCAGATAATTCTCGCCGTTAACGATAATAATATCCTTATAGCGACCAAAAATATTTAGCCAGTCGTTTCTAAAAAAGCCCAGATCGCCAGTGTTAAACCAGCCGTTTTCATCTAGTCCGGTGGGCGCATTTTTGTCTTTTGAATAGTAGCGCTGCATCACATTGGTGCCCCGAATATGGATCAGGCCCAGATATTCCGGTTCCAAAACATTACCGTCAAGATCTTTGATAACTACTTCGTTGCATGCATCTAAGACACCCACCGACATGCGGCCGAGGGTATCATCATCAGGATCACAGAAGAATAGTTTTTCACCAATACTGATGCCGCTGCCCAAAAAATAATCCATTCGGAAAGAGGAACCATAAGGGGTGTAGGCAACACCCATGGTTGTTTCGCTAAGACCGTAGGCTGGCTTTAAGGTATCTTTGGTCCAACCCATCGAGGCTGTTTGAGCCTCAAAAGACGTTAGTGAGAGCGGATTGACGTCCTCACCGCCGCAAAAACAGATATATACAGTTGATAGATCGACTGCTCGCTGCTGTTTAATGCCGACCTTGAGTAGCAGTTCAATCCCAAAGAGGGCAGCTCCGGTAACGGTGGCAGAAAACTGGGCCAATTTTTCCAGCCAGCGGTTGGGGCTTTTTACAAACTGCATGGGGCTCATTAAATACTGAGGGAAGTTATTAACAATCGGAACCAGGTGATAGCCGACAAAGCCGAAACAGTGGGAGAGCGGCAGCCAGCTTAAATAACGTTCCTGGACATTTTTCCGGACAATGATACTACTGGCAATTCCGCCTTCTAGAAGGTTTTTGGTGGTGAGAACCGCCCCCTTGGGGTCAGAAGAGGTACCCGAGGTGAATTGAATCATTCCGGGATCAGTATCAATTACAGAAGCGATGGTTCCCGGGGGGGATTCTACCAAAGTTCGAAACATCACCAGGTTGTTTTCGAAAAGGGTGGTGATCCCTTCAAGGTCACTAATGATGACGGGATTATCCAGTACAGTCAGTACACTTTTAAGGTAAATCCGGGATTTTTCATCCTGGGCAATGGGCAGGATAGAAGGAACCATCCCCCCCAGAATAGCGGCCCAGAAACAGGTGATCTGAGCCTGAATGCTGGTTAATTGGAAAACAAGAAGGGAACCCTTTTTTAGCCCACAGGACTGGTAACCGCCAAGGACTTTGATAGCATTCTCAAAAAGCGTGGCGTAGGTCTGTGTAAACTCCTGGCCATCCGCTTCCAGATAAGTGATCGTTACATTACTAGTTTTCAGCTTTTTAAACGCGTCTTGTATATTCATGGGCGTCTCCTCAACAATTTTGTCAGATTTGCATTAGATCATGGTATAGCCGCCATCGATGGCAATGGTCTGTCCGATGATGTAATCACTTCCGGATGAACAGAGGAAGGAAATAACTCCAAAAAGGTCTTCTTCGGTGCCTAATCGTCCAGCTGGGGTGTTTTTGATGTGTTCGGTGAGGGCATATTTAGGGAAATTTGATTTGGCCATATCGGTTTCAATAACACCGGGGGCAATGGCGTTGACTTGGATGTTGAGACGGGCGGCTTCACGAGCCAGGGCTTTAGTAAAAGCAATGACCCCGCCTTTAGCGGCAGAATAATGGGTAAAACCCAGTCCCCCAACCCGGCCGGCAATGGAGGCAACATTAATAATCTTGCCCCGTTTCTGTTTTTCCAGTACCTTATAAACCGCATGGGTAGCGATAAAGGTTCCGGTTAAATCAATGTCAATCACTGCTTTCCAGTCTTCCAGAGTCATCGCGCTAAAAGTTTTAACCGGGAAGATGCCAGCATTGTTGATTAACACATCAATTTTTCCGTAGGTTTCCATAACCAGATCAACCATTCTAATGGCATCTTCTTCGGATGATATATCGCACTGGACAGCAATACAGTTAGTGGGCAGTTTTTCGGCTGCAGCTTTAGCCGTGTCAATATTACGACCGATAATGACAATATTGGCACCCTCATTGCTGAGATATTCGGCAAATGAGTAACCAATTCCCCGGGATGAGCCAGTGATAATAATAACCTTATCCTGATGAATTCCAGCCATGATCTAACCCTCAATTTCGCCGATGATCTGGCCAACCAGAACCCGGTCATCTTCTGATGATAACATGGTAGAAAGAACCCCATCAGCGGGAGATTCAATATAAATGGAGATTTTATCGGTGGCAGCTTCAGCAATGTTGTCGCCTTTCTTGACAGTATCTCCTATAGCTACAAGCCATTGTCTTAAATTTATTTCTTCAGCGCCTTCGGCAAATTCAGGAATTGCAATTTCGTATTTCATTTTAGTTCTCCTTAATATTTATTTCTTCGATTGTTCTTTTTGTCGTTCGGGTGCCAAACATCCCATCAAAGGCGAGGATAAACTGATCTCGGAGATCGCCCAGGGTAACGGGGGAGCAGCCACAGGCTGCCATCGAAGTAACACCCTTATCTTCGATGCCGCAGGGAATGATGGTTTTAAAGTGTTCGAGGTTGGGGTTGACATTAATGGATATCCCATGGAGGGTAACACCATGGGATACGGCGATGCCTAAAGCGGATATTTTTTTTTCCTCGCCAGTTCCGGGTTCGGAAACCCAGACTCCGCTTCGCCCTATGACGCGTTTACCTTTAAGATTGTAATGGGCCAGCAGATTAATCACGACCTGTTCCAGACACCGCACATATTGGTGGGCCCCTTTCACATATTGATCAAAATGAAGAATCGGCGAAACGATGAATTGTCCGTTCCCATGATAGGAAATATCCCCGCCCCGGCTGACTGCGGTCAGTGTAATACCCATTGCGTCCAGTTCTTCAGCAGTGTAAAGCAGGTTCTTTTCCTGGGTTCCCCGACCCAGCGTAATAACGGGATAATTTTCCTGAAAAAGCAGGGTGTCCGGTCTGAATCCATCGACGCATTGCTGGTGGAGCTGTTCCTGGATGATAAAGGCATCCTCATAGGAAATCAGTCCCAGGTCAAGCCAGGTAAGATTGTTCTTCATGGTCTAATCCTCCAGGTGATACTGTTTCATTTTGCGGTACAGAGTACTGCGGGAAATTCCCAGATATTCAGCAGCTTTCTTGCGTTCTGAGAAAAGCGCCAACGCATTTTTAATAGCGGAGCGTTCCATTTTTTTTAAATCTACATCAGGTTGTAAAACCTTTGTCTCGATGGCTTGTGGTTCTTCTCTTAGGGTTAGCTCGGCGTCAAGGTTGGGTAAATAACTGGAAATAAAATAATCGTCAATACGATTGGTTTCAGTGAAATTTACGGCTTGTTCGATGGCATTTTTAAACTGTCGCACGTTTCCCGGCCACTCGTACTCCTGCATTGTTGCGAGGGTAGAGGGGTGAAGCGGTTCAATGAATTTACCACAGGTCCGGGTAATATCATTGAGAAAAAAAGCAGCTAGAATTGGAATGTCATTTTTTCGTTTCCGTAGCGGCGGAATGTTAATTTGTAGTACATTTAATCGATAGTAAAGATCTTGTCGAAACCGCCCCATTTTTACTTCTTCAGCAAGATTCTTATTGGTAGCAGCAATCACCCGCACATCAATGGCAATGTCCTTGTCGCCACCAATGCGTTGAATATAACGCTCCTGTAAGACCCGAAGCAGAATGGTCTGGGTGTTTAGAGGCATTTCTCCGATTTCATCCAGAAAAATAGTGCCGCCCCTGGCTAGTTCAAATTTCCCGATTTTTCCGTGTTTGCTGGCTCCGGTAAAAGAGCCTTCTTCGTAGCCAAAGAGGACACTTTCAATCAGGCTTTCAGGAATACCGGCACAATTAATGGCAATAAATGGTTGATCGGATTGATAAGCGTTATGAATCGCCTGGGCAAACATTTCTTTGCCGGTTCCGCTTTCACCTTCTAACAGGACCGTTGCACTGCCTTTAGCGGCAATTTGAGAAAGGTGAACGGATCGTAGTAACGCAGAACTGTCACCGATGATGTCATCAAAGGTAAAGCGGGTGCCTTTTCGTTTGGCTTTATCAGAAAGCGGGGTTTTTTTATCCATATCCTTCAGCGTTGCAACAGCTCCGGCGATGGTCCCATTGTCGTGAAGGATCAGCTTACTGTTAATTAAACAGTTTATTTTTTTGCTTTTGGTAATAATGTGTTTATCTTTTTCTTCAAGAGAAGGCGGTACATTTCCGTTATGATCCAGAATGGTTTCACCGTCCATAATCTCCAGAATGTTTTTTCCATAGGAATCAAAGGTGGTCGTTTTTAAAATTTTGGCACCATGAGAATTAATACCAATTATTTTACCATTGACATCCACCGCAACCACACCATCCGTCATGGAGTCGATAACCGTGCTCAAATAGTGGTTGGTTAAATCGACCTGACGATTAGATTCGGCAATACAAAGCTGCCGCGAGATAGCTTTTGTTGCAGCAACGACCATTCCCAGCGTATGGGGATAAGCCATTTCTTTAGGCCCAGCCATATCCATAACTCCCAGCAGTTTGCCATGGGCGTCAAGAATGGGTGCAGCAGAGCAGGTTAGTTCGTGATAACATTCATAGTAGTGCTCGGCCCCGATCACTTGAATAGGTTGGAGGAGATCGATGGCTAAACCGGTGGCATTGGTGCCGGCCATGTGTTCATTCCAGATACTGCCCCGGACCAGATTCTTAGTGAAGGCTTCCTTCAAAATGGATTGGTCACAAATTAGTTCCAGAATAACGCCATTTGGATCGGTGAGCGTGGTTGAAAAGCCGGATTTGTTAACAAATTCTTGTAATTCCACCATAAAGGGGATGCTGACGTCCAGGAGCACCTTATTTTGTTCCAGGCGTTTTCTAAAATTTGTTTCACTAACAGTAGGAGTGCGATTTAAGGCATGGGGATCAAGCCCAGCCTTTTGACAGCGTAGCCAGGAATCAATAATCGGCTTGCGGATATGGCTACCGATTTTTCCAGATAACACAAAATCGTCCCAGGTATTTTTGATTGCATCAAAGTCAGCAGTAAGTTTCAAAGCGTTCACGCTCCTTTTTGATGTTTTTTTATCATTCAAGGTGATTGCTCGCTGCTGAAAAGATAGTAAATTGGTATCAGGGAGTCCCCTGATACCAATTAGAATAATTATTTAGCAGCAGCTAATTTCTGAAGATCGGCATTGAGTTGTGCAAAAATATAGACAGGCGCACATCCGGGATAATAAGTAACGGATTTTGCCAGCTCAGCCCCTTCTTTTACCTTGTCAACAGATGGGAAAAGTTCCCAGCAGTCGCCGCAAATAAAGACGTTTTTATCAACACATATTTGCGGATCGAAATCTGGCACACCGCCGGCAATAACAACAACCTCTCCAGATTTTTCGAGGAATTTATTCATATCAATACCGCTTAATGCAAAAGAATCGAGCGCACCACGAACATTAACAAAACAGCCGGGACAGGTTTGTTGCATCACGCAGGTTAAACCGGCGTACATACCAATGGGATCACCACCGGGGCGTCGAAAGTGTTTCATGACCGATTCAATCGAGTTGCCGACAACATCAATTTTGGCTAAATCGATTTCGCCCTGACCTTCGGTTCCGGCACAGCGGATAGCTGGAATTTCCATGGGTTCAAAGCCCATGATGGAACAGGCCACCGAGTCAACAGCAACGGTATCGGCTCCGGCAACGATCAAGTTCATTTCAATAGGTGAACCGGCGTGAGGTCCCTGGCCTTCCATTCCAATTACGGAGTCAACAATGGTCAGATCGGCATGACGGATTCGATACATATCAGCCATTTTCTGGCCCAATTCAATACGATGAGCCCCTTGCTGCTGATCATTTGGATGACAGTTGGGGATGATCCCATTCCAGTTTTTAAGCCCTAAGGTTACGGTTCCGGCTAAATGCACCTTCATTTTGGGAAGGTTAATAACGACATCCGCATCCAGAAAAGGTTTGAAAACAGTGGCGTGTTTGAATAGTTTTGCGCCTTCAATTTCGACCGCAACAACATCATGTTCGTCAAAATAGATAACTTCATCCGCACCGCCAAGCTTGGCTGCTTCTTCCATTTTTGAATCTTTAAATGCCGGTTTAGCGCGACCAACATGCATCCCTAATGATGGGTTGTCACCAATGACAACTTTTCCGGCTTTGGAGTTTTTCTTAACATAAGAAACAACGGCTTCAATGGTTCGGGGATCGACAACCGCATGGCTTTCAGGAGGAGCCTGGAAAGCGAGGTTTGGTTTGATTAAAACAGTGTCACCTTCTTTGATGATGGTGTCAAGGGAACCTATCGCCAGTTCAACTGCTTCGGCAACAGCGGCTTCGATTTTTCTTACATCCTCTTCAATGCGAATGTATTTTCCACCCATGAATGAGGCATTGCCTTCAGGTTGTGCAACCTTTACAACAGATACTTTTGTTTTGCTCATGATCGTCTCCTTTAAGTAGTTTATATTTATCCAAACTTATGGACATATACAAATATACCCGCAAAGATCATGCCAAATCAGAATAGTGCGAAAATCCAGTTAGATCTGGGATTGCGAAGGAAAGTTTGATTATCCGAGGTGTGTCATGTGTCAGAATAAGACACGTATATGTGTCATTATAACACGTGACACACCTTGGAAATCTTAATCTAAAAATATCAGTTAAGCGATTAGTTTGAAATTAGTGGTATTCGATGAGAATATTTTTTGTTATAATCATAGGATATGAGGTATTATATAGAAGGTAAGATTATCAATATGAAAGTTAATCGTTTGGTTCATAATACTTTCGTAATTTGAATTTAGAAAAGAAAGTGAGGATAAAATGCGTAAAGTTTTATTATTAAACGGTAGTCATAAATCAGGTAAGAGTTTTACCATGATCATAGCTGAGCAATTTGTTTCCGGTCTGTTGGAATTTGATCCGGATACGGTAATTCAAACCGTTGATTTAATTCAGAAAAATATTAACGCCTGTACGGGATGCCATACCTGCTGGACTACCACTCCGGGGGAGTGTATTTTTCAGGACGACATGACAGAACTTTTCCATCAATATGAAGAGGCTGACATTGTGATCTGGGCCACCCCGCTTTACCACTACGGGATCTCAAGTGCCATGAAAAAATTTATGGAGCGGACCCAACCGGCACTGCTGCCATTTATTGACAATGAAGGTGGCGGAACCTATGGCCATCCCTTCCGAAATCCTGAAAAAATGAACAAGAAAAAGCATGTGCTCATCAGCACCTGTGGCTTTCCATCAACAAAGAATAATTATGAAGGGGTCGAAGAACAGTTTAATAATCTTTTCGGAAAAGATAAGTGGGAAAAAATAATCTGTGTTGAAGGTGAGCTCCTGGGAATTCACCAGCTCGATAACCTGACCGGGCCTTATCTGGATTTAGTTAAAATTGCGGGTAAAGAATACGGCGAAAATCTGAGTATTTCGCCAACGGTCAAGGAAGGCCTCTCAAAGCCTTTTGTCGAAACCCCCACCTATCTCCAAACCACTAACCTGAGTTGGGGGGTGGACGATACCCGGATGAAGGATTCTGATGGTGGACTCATTGCCTGGAATTATATGAAAGAAGTGCAGACGGCTTTTAATCCTAAGGTGCGACCCAAAATGAATGCGGTGCTTCAGATCGATTTTACTGACATTAAGGAGCGCTACCAGTTTGTCATAAAGGACGAGACCTGCACCCTGTTACGCAATGATTTTGCCCGAGAAACAGCTGCAATCAGTATTAATCTCACCACCCTTGAACGGATTTTAGAAGGAAAAATTGATGCTGCCCAGTCATTGTTAGAAAAAAAGTATGCGGTTACTGGCGATATGCGGGTGTTCAACGCCTTTTTGGATGGGCTGTTTGGCCCGGTTAATCTGAGTGCTGATAAGAAAAAAAGGCTGGTTCCGATCAGTTTTAAAAATACCCCGTATTGGTTTTTTCTAGCCTTGTGTCCGTGGCTTTTCTGCTTTCTTTTTGCTGAGTACAGCCCCTTAATTGGGGTGGTGGTTCCACTTATGATCAGTGGTGTATTATGCAGTATCAAGCGAGGGCCCGATCTGGTTTACTTTGAACGCGCCACGCTATTGACGTTTTCTTTGCTCGGTTTAGCGGTGGTGACCTTTGGATCGGATTATCAGGGAAACACCTTTGCCATTATCGGGTATTTTGCACTCGCTTTAATCTGGGCGATCTCGACGCTAAAAACGATTCCGCTAACGGCCGACTATACCCACTATTTCAATGGTCGCAATGCTCTTAAAAACGTATTGTTTTTGAGAACCAATCGGTTGTTATGCTATGTCTGGTCACTGGTTTTCCTGGCTCAGGCCGGCATTACACTTTGGCTAAATACGACGGTACTGATTAATTTTGCAGCGATTATTCCGATCCTTTTAAGCGTTCCAACCTTTGTGTTTTCACTCTGGTTTCTAAAATGGTATCCTACTGATGCGGCTAAACCAAAATAAATGCGGAAGAGAATTTTGCCGCGATACCCATGAATATAAGAAGAGGAGTTTAAATGCTAACACTGGATAAAATATACCACGCATCATTTACCCTAAAAAAATATATTCGCCCGACTGATTTGATTCATGCTCCTAAAATATGTCCCGACAGCGATATTTATTTAAAAACCGAAAATTTGCAGATCACCGGGTCTTTTAAGGTTCGGGGCGCCTGCTATAAGATATCTCAGCTTAGTGACGAAGAACGGGCGAAGGGCGTGATTGCCTGCTCGGCTGGCAATCACGCCCAGGGGGTGGCTATGGCCGCCGCGATTAACCATATCAAAGCCCTGATCTGTCTGCCGGATGGAGCCCCGATTTCCAAGGTGGAAGCAACAAAAGCCTATGGCGCCCAGGTCTGTCTGGTGGAAGGCGGCTATGATGAGGCCTATGCAAAAGCGCTGGAACTTCAGGCTGAGAAAGGTTATACCTTTATTCATCCCTTCGATGATGAGTTTGTTATCGCTGGTCAGGGAACCATCGGTCTGGAACTGCTAGAAAGTCTGCCGGATCTGGATGCGGTGATCGTTCCGATTGGCGGTGGCGGACTGATTTCCGGCATTGCCTACGTGCTCAAGGCTTTAAAGCCCGAGGTAAAGGTTTATGGGGTTCAAGCCTGCGGCGCACCCAGCATGCACGAGTCCATCAAAAACTGTAAAATTTGTCGGTTGCCCCAGGTATCAACCATTGCCGATGGAATTGCCGTAAAAGAACCAGGAGATTTAACATTTAGTCTGTGCAGAGATTTTGTGGATGAAATAGTCACCGTTACCGAGGATGAAATATCCACCGCGATCCTGACCCTGATCGAGCAACAAAAGCTCATTGCCGAAGGGGCCGGGGCAGTAGCGGTGGCCGCCGCCATGTTTGGTAAGTTGCCAATAAAAGGGAAAAAGACGGTTTGTATTGTGTCGGGTGGCAACATTGATGTGACAATCCTATCCCGAATCATCAAACGGGGTCTATTAACCTCTGGTCGCACCTGCTCGTTTAACATCGAATTGATTGATAAACCAGGACAGCTAAAAAAAGTGTCGCAGATTATTGCAGATTTGGGTGGAAATGTTATCTCAATTCATCATGAGAGAAGCAATGAAGGCTCTGATATCAATGGCTGTTTCTTGCGAATTGAGTTAGAAACAAGAAATTATGATCATATTGGTGAAATCCGTGAAGGTCTGGTCCAGGGCGGATTTAAATTGCAGAAATAAAGCTAAAAATTGTTTTTCTCAATTGATTGGCGATGGGAAAAAGGGGTATAATTCAACTGATAAGTTGTTTAACATCTGTTATCGTTGGTGTGCTTTTTAAAAAAGGGCGACCCCTCTAAAAAGAGCACACCAAGATAATGAGTGGGAGCTGATAAAAGAACATTTTATCGGCTTTGATTAACCATTCTAAAGGGATTGTATAGCTTTTCTTTAAAAAATATAGTTTTAACACAGGAGGAGAAAAATGTTAGCCGATATTAGCGACGATTTAAAGAAGATTTTTTTATTTGGCGTAGGCGCGGTGGCTGTTACAGCTGAGAAATCAAAGGTTCTCATTGATGAGTTGGTGGAAAAGGGTGATCTCACGGTCCAGCAGGGAAAGATTCTCAACGAAGAATTAAAACACAATATCAAAGAAACCATCAAAGACACGGTGACGGTTAATGTGGTTAAATCAGAAACACCACCTTCAGCCGATTCCGTTATAGAAGGCCTGGATACGATGACTCCTGATGAGATAAAGAAGATTCAAGATAAGTTAGAGACGATTATTTCAACGCAACAAGTGGAGAAAGAAATCATCGAGGTGTCTGATTTAGCAGAAAATGTCAGTGAAAAGGAAATCGATGAATTTAAGTGATTCCGGTCTAAGCGTAAAAGATATACCGAAAGGACCAATGGATACAAATGGAAAACGGTTAAAAAAAATTGTATCCATTCTGGTAAAACACGAAATTACCAAAGGGTTGACCCCGGAAAAACTTCGACTTATCATTGAAGATTTGGGGCCAACCTTTATTAAGATTGGTCAGATTATGTCAA
>Ga0163223_100417_pt1 | contig 13913 bp, 8 predicted proteins | sample MSEWel2016_02_17_2_FD_113147 | JGI IMG/M metagenome (GOLD analysis project Ga0163223, IMG submission 113147) | Subsurface microbial communities from deep shales in West Virginia, USA - MSEEL Well Study Marcellus 5H_2016_02_17 ...
GGTTCTTGCTGCCATTGAGGATGACAGCGATTTCTATTTTTTGTACAGTTCAGCCGTTATTGATGTCGATAGCAAAGTTGATGTGAGTATAGATAGTGGAAGTATTTATGATGTTTTAGACCAAACACTTAAAAAAACAGACATCCAATATGTGGTTAAGGGACGTCAAATTTTATTGAGTAAAAAGGAGGGCAGCCATTTAATTAAGAATAATCAGCAGGAGGTCTCGGTGTCTGGAACTGTGATTGATTCATATGGTAAGACACTTCCCGGAGTGACAGTGGTGATAAAAGGGACGACAAAAGGTACGGTTACAAATACTGACGGAATTTATTCGCTTGCTAATGTATCGGGAGGTGCTACGCTGGTGTTCTCTTTTGTCGGAATGAGCTCGCAGGAAGTGGTCGTTGGAAATCAGACGATCATAAATGTGACAATGGAGGAACAGACCATTGGACTGGAAGAAGTAGTGGCAGTTGGTTATGGAACCATGAGAAGGCAGGCGGTAACAGGCGCCGTTGCGGAGGCAAACTTCGAGCCTTTCAAGAATGTGCCCGTAAACAATATTGCCGAAAGAATCAAGGGGAGTGTTCCGGGTTTAAATGTTGGTGGGATCAACCAGGCAGGGCAAGTAGGTGATTTGAATATTAGGGGGCAAAATTCAACTGCAGCAGATAATACCCCGCTAATTGTGGTTGACGGAGCTATTTTTAGTGGTTCTTTAGGGGATATTGCGAGTGAAGATATTGAAAAACTTACTGTATTGAAAGATGCAAGTGCTGCTGCAGTATATGGTTCAAGGGCTGCAAATGGTGTCATCTTGATTGAGACTAAAATGGGGACTGGAGTTGACGGAAAACCAATGTTTAATGTTAAGATGTCTTACGGGATAAGTGACATGATGAAACCATTGGAAGTATATGATGCTGAAGGCTATATTCGGCGGCTTTTGGATATTAGAGCATTGAACGGGATGGAGGCTGATCCGACAAAGGTAAGTATTTATCTACAAACGGAAGAACAAAAGAATTATGAGGCAACACCCGACCACCGTCCAACGCTCGAAGATCCGTTTAGCCTTATTAGTCAGATGGGGCATAATGTAAATACAACTGTCAGTGTATCAAATAAGACGGAAAAATCTAGTTATTACATTTCGACTTCGATAATTGATCAAAAAGGGGTTGTTATTAATGATGAATTCAAACACATTTCGGGAAGGATCAATATTGAGAGTGACCTAACAGATTGGTTTAACCTTGGAGTTAAAAGCTTTTACAGCTCACGTGATTATTCAGGGGACTCCCCAGGGATGCACCGAGCAACACATTTTAGCCCTTATGCATCAGTTTATAACGAAGATGGTACCTATAAACAATTCCCTCAAACGACCACTTCGTTCAATAGCCCGTTTTGGGAGATCGCGACAGAAGACACGGATATTAGAAATAACCTTAACGGTATTATTTCAAGTGTTGTCAAAGTTCCATGGGTTGAAGGTCTTTCCTACCAGATGACTTTTTCCAATGCGTTGAACTGGACTGAACGGAATTGGTTTTTCAACGAAAATACCATTGACGGGAAAGGAAAAAGTGGAATTGGGCAAAGGCAATATAGCCGTGATTATAGCATGTTGCTCGATAATCTGATAAAGTTTAACCGTACTTTTAACAAGATACACAATACCGATATTACTTTATTGTATTCAAGAGAACATTCATCTTGGGAAAACTTGGTGGCTTATGGCGAGAATTTCGAAAATACCGTTCTGGGAACTTATAAACTTGAAAACGCGCAGACACAATCGGTAAATACCGGCGGAGGGGAGACGAATGGAATAGGTCTAATGGCCCGTGGAACTTATACGTACAACTACAAATATTCTCTCACCGGGACAATTAGGCGAGACGGATATTCTGCTTTCAGCAAAAATAAAAAGTGGGGTGTATTTCCTTCACTAGGACTAAACTGGAACATCTCAAGAGAAGGGTTTATGGAAGATGTGAATGCACTCGACAACCTGGCGCTGAGAGTTTCTTACGGAACAAACGGTAACCAGTCAATTTCTGCATATAGTACTCTTGCCAGAATGGCTACCGATCAATATATTTTTGCCGGTGATCCTTCTTACACTATTACTCAGTATATATCGCGCCTTGCGAATAATGATTTGGGATGGGAATCAACAACGGGACTAAACATCGGGCTCGACTTTTCGCTCTTCAATAACAGGGTAAGAGGAGCAGTCGATGCTTATAAGACAAGAACAAATGATCTGATGTTCGATCTTTCATTGCCTTCGACTTCTGGGAAAAGTAACATTACTTCAAATATTGGAGAAATTGAAAATAAAGGGATCGAAGTTTATTTCCATACTCTTAATATTGAAAGAAATGACTTCAGATGGACGTCGGATTTCAACTTCTCCTTGAATAGAAATAAAGTGGTTACCATTTTGGGGGAGGATAATGATGGAGATGGAAAGGAAGATGACCTCATCAGTGATGGTTATTTTATCGGTAAATCCTTGGGGACAATCTATGATTATCAAGTGACAGGGATGTGGCAGCAGGAAGATAAAGATAACGGGACTATCATGCAGGGAATGAGACCCGGTGACTATATGCTTGAAGATATTGATGGTGATGGCTCGATTACCTCGGAAAAAGACAGACAATTTCTAGGCAGTTATAATCCTAATTTTCGTTGGAGTTGGTCCAATACATTGGAGTATAAAAACTTTACCTTAATGATGTATTTCTACTCCATTTGGGGCGGAGATGGTTGGTTTCTCTCCCGTAGCAATACTCCCTACCTTGATGGCTATGCGGGTAACGGATCTCTAAACCGGCCTGTTTATGATTTTTGGACCCCGGAAAATACCAATGCAATGTTTCCGCGACCGGATTATCAAAATGCTGCATATACGGGGAGAAAATATATCGACCGCAGTTTCATAAAGCTGCAAAAGGTTTCACTCTCGTTTGATGCAACGAGTTTAGTGCAACCTTGGGGGATAAATGGATTGAGCTTTTCTTTGAGTGCGGACAACTTGTTCACTTATGCACCACACTGGGAGGGATTGGATCCGGAAACAGATGAAGGACTAACAGATCATGCTCTTCCATCAATCCGTACTTATTTATTTACTATGTCATTAAATTTTTAAAAATAGTTGAAAATGAAAAAGTTTAAATACATTTTTATATTCATTTTTACGATTGGGTTGATATCATGTGATTTTGAAGAAGTATTGACCGAAGTACCAAAAGATTTTCAAAGCCCTGAAAATTCGTTTACTAGCAAAGCAGGTTTTGAATCTGTTTTAGCCCATATTTACCTCACTATTCGGACAGATATGTATTCTTATACTGATAGTCATGAGAATTTTGATATGCTCGGAATAGATGGCGATTTCGCATACCTGTTGTTAACAAACGACACCTACAACGAGTACTTTTACTGGAATACATTGAATGCAGACAATGATTTTTCCGAGAAATGGTGGACTCGTTTATACGAATGGATATACAATGCGAATGTGATTATCGACAGGGCTGAAAGCGATTTGGTGGAGTGGAGTTCCGAAGAGGAAAAGAATGCCATTGTTGGCGAGGCTAAATTCATTCGGGCATTTGCCTACCATTTTTTAGCCAATATGTGGGGCGGAGTGCCATTAGTTTTAACAGAGACAGCCGCGCCAAAATTTGACTATCAAAGAGCATCACAGGAAGAGGTTTATTTACAGTGTAAATCTGATTTGGAATTTGCAACGCAATGGATGCAAACTGTGAGTGAACTTAAAGGCGGAAGGGCTCCGCGTGCTGCTGCTTACCATTTGCTTTCAGAAGTCAACATTTGCCTCGGAGACTACCCGGGAGCTATCACTGCGGCATCCGCTGTCATCGACGATCCGAACTTCTCGTTGATGACCGAACGGTTTGGTGCTTTTAAAGAATTTATGTTTAGCGGTTACGACTACAGGGGAGCAAACGAACCCTGGGGTGATGTATACTGGGATTTATTCAGAGAAGGTAATATGAATCGTATCGACGGGAATACAGAGGTTATTTGGAATGTGCAATTTGATCCTGAGATCCTTGGAGGAGGAAATGTTGGCAGATGGGGTGGAAATTTTGTCATGGAACGAAAATGGAACCCGAACTGGAGGGGGCTAAAAGACATCAATGGTGTTTCAAATTGGTTGAAAGACACATTATGTGGCCGACCAAGTACCGGATTATCAGCAACTCCTTATGCCGGAACTCAAATATGGGAATTTAAAGGTGATTGGGAGAAAGATATACGGAATTCTAAATTTAACATCCAGAGAACGTTTTACTGGACCAATCCTGCAAGTGAATTTTACGGACAGGCAATTACTTTTGAGAATGTGGGTGATAAATCAGTCTTTGATAGATCAACCGCCCCAGGATTTAAAAAAGCCACTACTACTTTGCATCATAATCAGTTTCAGGACTCTCAGAGTGGAGAGGGGCATGACAATGGCCGAATTTATAAAGACTGGTATCTTATGCGCTTAGCTGAAACCTATCTTTTACGTGCTGAAGCTTACCATCGGAAAGGAGATAATGGAAATGCTGCAGCCGATATTAATGTTGTCAGAAGCCGGGCACAGGCAACGCCCGTTGACGCCGGTGAAGTCGACCTTGATTTAATACTTGATGAACGAGCTCGTGAGCTTTATATGGAAGAATTTCGTTTAAATACGCTGATGCGAATGGGAAAATCCGTAGAATACCTGATGAAATATCATCCTATTGTTATTCAGAATGGTTATTCCTTGGGAGATCATCTAAATAAGTTACCAATCCCGCGCTCTGAAATTGAAGCGAATAAAGAAGCACCATTAGAGCAGAATCCTGGTTATAATTGAGAACGACAAGTTTTCTTAGCGAGAGATAGCTCGCTAGGAAAACTTAGTTTTCCAAATGTTTATTTGTAGTACCTAATAAAGTAGACTATTGAGAGGAGAGTGTTTTGGGTTAGTTTTTTTATCTTAATCTCTGTCCAGTCCTTTCTTACGAAAATTGAGAAACTAATTCAGTTAGCTGAAGAGACTAAGATAAGGGCATCTAAGTTTATGTTTGAGGAGGTGAGTAACGGTGGATACCTGCGGAGCTACTTACCAGATTTGTCAAAACAATGGGGAGAAATGGAAGCGTATATAGAGCGATGATTTGGCTTCAGCATCCCGGAACAATAGAGGAATTTATTTTTGGGTGCATACCAAGTGACTAAAAATGAATACTACTACGAAGTTGCACAAAAAGCGACTGGCACAACTATTTGGGAACAAGACTCAGAAGGCGGATTAAATTACATGATTGATTTTGCCGGTGAACGTTCCCTGCTTGCCGAATTATAGATCATCCTGAAATAATTATTAATGCTAACAACCAAAAAAAGTTAATGTTTTTATTTTTAGTGTTTTATGTTCGTGTGTCATTGAGATCTAAAGGTATTTAGGAAATATTCTTGTTGTTTATTTATAGTTAATCGAATGAAAAATATAATAAATATGAAACAAATTTTTAATTTTACTTTACTATGCATTGTTATATTCGGGGGTGAGATAACTGCACAAGAATCGAAAATTATTTTTCTGCATCACTCTACTGGAGGGTTAATTTATAATGATGGACATGTCGCAGATTCCATTCAAGCTTATAATGAAAGAAATGGGACAAATTATCTTATAAAAGAAAAGAATTTCCCTTATAAACCTTATGAATGGTTAAATTACCCCTACGATTACTGGAATATCTGGTTGAATGGTTATTGCGATCAATACAAAGGGGAAAAAGGTTATAGCAATGTAAAATGCCTGGAAGATTTGTGCCGGGATTACGATGTTATCATCTTCAAGCATTGTTATCCCGGGGCCGATATTCTAAAAAACACAGATAATCCGGATATCAATTCCGACCGGAAAAGTCTTGAAAATTATAAGTTACAATACAGGGCATTGAGAGATAAATTTCAGGAATTCCCTAATAATGAATTTATTGTATGGACCTTGGTTCCCCGGCATCGGTTAGATGCCAACTCTCCAGAAAATGCCCCGCGAGCTAAAGAGTTTGTTGATTGGGTGAAAAATGAATGGCTTGTTGAAGGAGCGAAATCTTACGACAACATCCATATTTTTGATTATTTCTCGCTGGCTGCAGAACAAGACACCGCGGCTGTTCCTCCCCGGGTTCCCTATTGTTTGAAATACAAATATGAAAGAGCGCATGATGGAAAAGACTCCCATCCCAATCAGTTAGCTTCAGAAGAGATCGGACCAGAATTTTATAAGTTTATTATAAAGGTTTTAAACAGTAATAAGAATGAATAAGATGAAACAAAAGTTGTTGGCTGTATTACTATTTACATTGGCATTTGAAATTGGTTTTTCTCAGAATAAAATTTGGGATGAAACAGAGTCAGAGAAAACAGAAAGACTTTCTTGGTGGATCGATGCTCGTTTGGGAATGTTTATCCACTGGGGACTTTATGCCCAGGCTGCACGTCATGAATGGGTACAAAAAGATGAGCGGATTTCAGTAAAAGAATATCAAAAGTATCAGGAGATCTTTAATCCTGATTTATTTAACCCTGCCGATTGGGCAAAGAAGGCAAAAGCCGCAGGAATGAAATATGCTGTCATTACGACTAAGCATCACGATGGCTTCTGTATGTTTGATTCGGATTATACGGATTATGATATCAAGAATACCCCTTACGAAAAAGATATCATTAAAGAATGGGTTGATGCTTTTCGTGCCGAAGGACTAGGTATCGGCTTTTACTATTCTCTTATTGATTGGCATCATCCTGATTATACGATCGATAAAAATCATCCAAGAAGTGCAGATACTCAAAAAGAATACGAGAAACTGAATCAAGGACGTGATATGGTGGTTTATCGCGAGTATCTTAAAAATCAGGTGCGTGAGATTCTTACCAATTATGGAAAGGTCGATATTCTTTGGCTCGATTATTCTTTCCCCGGTAAGTTTGGGAAAGACCGAGATGACTGGGGATCCGTGGAATTGATGAAAATGGTACGAAAATTACAGCCTGGAATTATTGTCAATGATCGCGCCGATCTTAAAAACTATTTGGGAGGCTGGGATTTTACAACACCAGAGCAGTTTAAAGTACAGAGATGGCCTAAAATTGAAGGAAAGAAAGTTCCTTGGGAAACCTGCCAAACTTATTCGGGCTCTTGGGGATATTATCGGGATGAGTATACATGGAAAAACAATAAACAGTTATTAGTATTATTGATTGAATCAGTGAGCAAAGGTGGAAATCTTCTTTTGAATGTTGGGCCTACAGCAAGAGGAACATTCGACTATCGGGCAGATGAGGCTCTGGGAATGATGGGAGAATGGATGAAATATAATAGTCGGTCTATATATGGTTGCACACAGGCTCCTGAATATTTTAAGGCTCCAGATCATACCATCTTGACTTACAATGAAAAAGCGAACCGGTTGTATGTCCATCTGCTGGACTATCCCATTACTAATTTCCGATTGCCAGGGTATAAAGGAAAGGTAAAATACGCACAGTTTCTTAATGATGCATCTGAGATTAAAATAACGAATCCCCCTGGATATCATATGCAAGATGGAGGAAACACTGACAGTGATCTGAATCTGCGATTGCCGGTTCATAAACCTGACGTGGCAATACCTGTGATTGAATTATTTTTAAATTGATATGATGGAACATAGAAGTAGTTATTCCTTCCTAGAGATGTTAGCGCTAGTAATATTGCGGTTTCTAATCGGGTGGCATATTTTGTACGAAGGAATTGTAAAGTTAATTAGTCCGCAATGGTCGTCAGCTGGTTTCTTAAAGCAATCTCAATGGATTCTTTCTGGATTTGCTGATTGGGTGACTTCAAACAACGAAATTTTGTCTGTTGTCGATTTTTTAAATTCATGGGGACTAACAGCCATTGGTTTAGGATTGATTTTAGGGCTTTTTACCCGGATTGCTTCTCTTGCCGGGGCTTTATTATTGTTTACTTATTATTTGAATAGTCCGCCGCTAATTGGTCTCGAATACAGCTTGCCCGCTGATGGCAATAACCTGATCGTTAACAAAACGCTTATCGAGGCTGTTGCGTTGTGTGTGCTGGCTCTTTTTCCAACTGGTAAAATTGTGGGGTTTGATGCCTTTATGACTATTCGTGATCACAAGAAAGAAGGGAGAACAAACCATGGATGAAAGAAAGAATGTGAATAAAGAGAAATTAGAGACTGGAAAAAAGAACCATTCAACTTCTGGAATGCAGAGAAGAACAGTTCTCAAAGCTCTGGCTGGACTTCCAATGGTCGGATTATTGGGATTTGAGATTTTAAAAAAGAGAAAATACGATTTATCTCAAAAAAATGTTGTAGTCAAAGAACTTGGTCTTGATTCCATCGAGTATTCGGAATCTGATTATGGCAAGACAAAGCACTTTGACGATCTTATCAGGGTCGGTATTATTGGTTTTGGGAACCGGGCTAAATCATTAGCATGGGCTCTTGGTTTTATGCATCCTTCTGATATTAGTAGAAGGCAAAAGAGCAACACATTAAATAATTGGTTAGAACAGGAATATCTTGGTGTTGCCATTACTGGTATTTGTGATGTTTTTGATCTTCATGCGCAGAATGGACTTGATACGGCCAGAAATGAAATCAGACCTGGTGGGCAGAATGCTCCAAAATTGCCTGTAAAGCGTTATCTGACTTATCAGGAGATGCTGAATGATAGAGATATTGACGCCGTTGTTATCGCCACACCTGACCATCATCATGCGCGTATCTCTATTGAGGCAATAAAAGCTGGAAAGCACGTTTATTGCGAAAAAAGTCCGGCTTTAGGCGAAGATGAGTTAAAGGAACTTTATGCTACTGTGAAAAGTAGTGACCGTATTTATCAGTTAGGACATCAAATTACTCAGAGTGCTGTCTTTCAAAAGGCAAGGCAAGTAATCCAGAAAAATATTTTAGGAAAGATCACTTTGATAGAAACAACATCAAACAGAAATACAGCAAGAGGTGCATGGATAAGGCACATAGATACAGATGGATCTCTAAAACCTGGAAGTTTAGAGACAATCGATTGGGAGCAGTGGTTGGGAAGTGCTCCGTATGTACCTTTTAGCATCAACAGATTTTATAACTGGACGAAATGGTTCGAATACGATACCGGAATGATCGGGCAGCTATTTACTCATGAGTTTGATGCGGTAAATCAGTTACTTCATATTGGTATCCCCAAAACAGTGACTTCTTCTGGAGGTATTTACTATTGGAAAGATGACAGGGATATACCGGATTCACTACATGCTGTTTTTGAATATCCAAATCATGATCTGACGTTGCTATATAGTGGAAATCTTGCCTCGAGTCGAGGCAGAGGAAGGGTGTTTATGGGGCATGACGCATCTATGGAATTAGGAAATACCGCGATAATTACTGCTGATCAAAACTCGACCCGTTATGCAGCAGATATCCAATCTGGAAAGATTAGTTCTGATTTGCCGATGATTGCCCTCAATGCAGATGCCGGACAAATAGACGCCGTTACCTCAGCTACTGAAAAGTATTATGCTTCACGCGGTTTATCAACCACAATGATTAACGGACGAAAAGTTGATGTTACACACCTTCATGTGCGTGAGTGGCTGAATTGTATTCGAAATGGTGGGGTTCCAAGTGCGAATATCAAAATGGCGTTTGAAGAAGGTATTACCTGTTTAATGGCTCATAGATCATATCTTGAAAAAAGAACTATGGTTTGGGATGAAAAGAAACGAAAGATTATATAATGTCAATAATTGTTTTTCCACCTCTATCAGGTAGAAGGTAGTTGTTGAATGACTGATTAGATAATGATAGTTCTTGGTGTCAATTTGGTTGGACGGTTTTATAATAAAAATTAGATATGAAATATTATTTACGAGTAGCGTTTTTGATAGCGTTTTTAGTCAATTCAGCATTAATGATTAGTTGTTTGGCAGTAAATCTATCTCATGACAGTATCCCAAGATTAGATAATCCAATATCGGTGGAATATCTTAATAAAAACCTGACAAAGTCAGCCCCTCGATTAGTTCTCAATCCATCTATTAGGAAAAAACTAAAGTATAAGTTAAAAACTGACCCAGTTACTGGTAATCTATATCGTGCCATTCATTTAAGTGCGATGGAAATATTGGAAAAACCGTTGTTGGAAAGAAAGCTTGAAGGACGTCGACTCCTGAGAGTTAGCAGGGAAATGCTATACAGGATTAATATGTTGGGAATGGTTTATAATCTGGAGGAAAATCAGCAGGTACTGAATCGCATAAATGATGAAGTGGTGGCAGTTTGCAACTTTTCTGATTGGAATCCTTCGCATTTTCTTGATGTAGCTGAAATGGCCATGGCTGTAGCATTTGCCCTTGATTGGACTCATGGTAATCTTCCGCAGGGAACAGTTGAGTTAGCTCAAACATCATTAATAGAAAAAGGAATTAGCCCGAGTTGGCCAGCAAATGGTGACACATTATGGTGGGTTTATGAAACCAATAATTGGACACAGGTCTGTCATGCAGGAATGATTGCAGCTTCTATCGCTATTGCTGAAAAGGATCCAGAGCTGGCAGCTAAAACAATTAGCCGAGCTTTAGATGGAGTTCCACATGCTTTAGCTTCTTATCTTCCCGATGGCGTTTACCCTGAAGGAGCTACCTATTGGAGTTATGGAACCAGTTTTTCTGTGGTAACAATTGCTATGCTCGAAAGTGCTTTTGGAACTTCTTTTGGCCTCTCGGATCATCCGGGGTTTAACGAAAGTGCTCTTTTTAGGCTTCTCATGAATACACCCTCAGGATTGTACTATAACTTCTTTGACTGTGGTGAAAAAAGAAGTGAACAGGGAGATATTACGCTGGCTTGGTTTGCTACAAAGACGGGTAATAAGGTATTTTTTGAGAAAGATCGATTTTTATTGCCTGCTGGTGATATAGGAAAATTATTTCGTTTAGCTGGAGCGGGTTTAGTCTGGGTATCTCAGTTTGAAGAGAAAAGCAGCGGGGAAATTCCATTCGTATGGAAAGGGGATGGAATTAATCCAGTAGCAATCTTCACGGGAGAGAAGAACGATTCAAATGGGTATTACCTCGGTTGCAAAGGAGGGAAGGCAATAATCAATCACGGAAACATGGATGCTGGTTCTTTTATATTTGAATTGAATGGAGTACGCTGGGTTATTGACCCAGGGGCGAATAGAGCGTATCATGAATTTGAGAAAACAGGCTTCAATTTATGGGGAAGGTGTCAGAGTTGTGACAGATGGAAATTGTTAACCAAGAATAATTTTGGGCACAGCACCATTAGTGTAAATAATCAGTTGTTCATTAATGATGGTTTTGTCCCGATTATTGATTTTCGTCAGGGTGAAAATCCCGAAGTAACATTCGATTTATCTAAAGTATATGGTGACAATTTAATATCTTGTAAGCGTACTTTTATTAAAGACAGTCCCGAATCTCTGCTCATTGAAGATCAGATCGAAAAATCTGATAAAACGGAATTAATTACTTGGCAATTGTTAACCACTGCTGATGTTGAGCTACATCAAAGAGAAGTTATACTAAAACAAGATGGAAAAGAACTTCGGGTTGAGATATTATCTCATCCGAAGCTAACGTTTTCTGTAGTTTCTCTTTTTCCTGCACCTTTGGAACTTGATTGCCGACTTGAAGGACTAAAACGACTTGAAATTCGAATCCCTGCCTGGACTCTGGGAGAAGATAAAGAGAGCATTGAGATCCGATTATCAGCTCGCTAAGTGGTTGGTATTGATCTGTGTAGTTGAATTCTATTTGTATTGAAAAAGTAGAAGATAAAAAAAAAGTGCTATTTGGTTTAGTTGTTTTATAATTAACATCTGTGAGAAAGGTACTGAGAACACCTCAGCGCGATTAACAAGCTTGCTTAAAGCAACAAATGATTCTTTGAAAGTTCCCAAATCTAGGAATGAAGGGGATGGTTCCGTTATCGTTGGTAACTGCGACTGGAGCATGGTTTTTCGGTGGATAGTTTTCGCTATGGTCTGATTTAATCTCTTTGGGTTTAACCCGAATTATTCATCTCGAGAACAACAAAATGGGTGCAAAGTGTTATCTTTAAGTAGATTAAACGAAACAACAACACTTTTTAAAGCACCCATTTATGAGCCATAAAGATATCGTTTTTTACCGAGGTAGGACAGCAATAAACATGGATTTTTCAGCAGATGAAATTGGTTCTGACGGGGCCGTACTACTGTTGGAAAAACTTGAAAGAAAACACCGCATATTGCACTATTTTAGCCAGGTGATACCCGATCGTCGTGATCCCTTTCGCGTTGTCCATTCCATTGAAAGGCTTTTGAAGCAGCGGGTTTTCACCCTGGTGCAAGGCTACGAAGATGCCAATGATGTCCAGTACCTGAAGAATGATCCGCTGTTAAAAGATATTCTCGATGGGGAGTTGGCTTCCCAGCCTACCCTGTCCAGGTTTGAAAATAGTATTGACAAACATTCTGTTTTTGCTTTGTGCCATGCCTGGATTGACCGTTATGTAAGCACCCTTGGAAACAGGAAAAAGGTTGTAATCGATATTGATGGCACCGATGATCCCACCCATGGGGCCCAGCAATTGTCGATGTTTAATGGCTATTATGGCCAGTTCATGTACAACGAATTGTTTTTCCACGATGGAGATACCGGGCAAATCATTGTTCCAATCTTACGCCCGGGAAACAGCCACTCCAATAAATGGTATGTTGCCATTTTAAAACGGTTATTGAAGAAAATAAGGGCAGCCTATCCTAAGATAGAAATCGTTATCCGTGCCGACAGTGGGTTTAGTTGCCCTGCTTTCTATCAATTGGCAGACGACTTTAACCTTCAGTTTACTATTGGCCTGGCTACAAACGAAACACTGAAGAAGAAAACGGCCAGGGCAGAGAAAGCTGTCCGCCATTTATTTGTTTCCAATAATATCAAGCACCAACATTTTATAAGCTTTACCTATCGGGCGGAGAGCTGGCATAAACCACAACAATGTTATTCAAAAATAGAAAGCACAGGCAAGGGGTTAAATGTCAGGCATATTGTAAGTAACATGGAAGAAGCCGATGCCAGGTCTGTCTATTTTGGGTTTTACGTAAAAAGGGGCGAGGCCAGAGAAACAGGATCAAGGAGGTGAAGAACATGTGTTTCTCAGACCGGTTGTCGGACCATGGTTTTTGGGCAAATTTCCTTCGCCTGTTCCTTAGCAGTTTAGCCTACGAGATATTCTTACTCCTGAAAGAAGCAATAAAGAAAACAGGTTTCGAATGGGCAAAAAAATGGCAACCCGATACCATCAGGGCATCGTTGTTGAAAATTGGGGCAACCATAAAAATAACAAAAAGAAGGGTGTACTATCGCTTTTCAAAAGCGTTTGTACACCAGGAACTGTTTCGGCAACTAATTTTTCAATAAATATCCAGCAGCAAGAACAACAACAATGGGATAACTATGCCCTGTTGTCAGAAAATGAGGGTTATAGAACAGAAATAGCCCAACGGGAAACCAATTTTCACTTGCATTTATATCCCTCTCCATATCCCCATCAGAATTTGACGTAGGTTTTACTAAATCCAACGGTCAAAAATAAGACCCCGTAAATTTTTATGTCCGATTCTTTGGCTGATGAATAATGCGGGTTAATTCCCTGCAGCTTGCTGCGAGTAAAAAACTATTTTTCCTGACTTGTCCGCCCCTTTAAGAAAATAAATTTTCAATATTGTATATCAGGTTGTTACGTTGAAAAAATCTTAAATTTACCGCACTAAGGTAAATTTATGCTACGTATTAGAGTCGTTAA
>Ga0163223_100418_pt1 | contig 13912 bp, 11 predicted proteins | sample MSEWel2016_02_17_2_FD_113147 | JGI IMG/M metagenome (GOLD analysis project Ga0163223, IMG submission 113147) | Subsurface microbial communities from deep shales in West Virginia, USA - MSEEL Well Study Marcellus 5H_2016_02_17 ...
GGACCGGGTCGCCATGGGTTTGCGTCTTGCTGTCGATCTGCTGTTGCACCAGCGGCGTCAGTACCCAGCCCGGGCAAAGCGCGTTGCAGGTGACTGAGGTGGATGCGGTTTCCAGAGCGACCGTCTTGGTCAGGCCGATCACCCCGTGCTTGGCGGCCACGTAGGCCGATTTCTGCGCCGAAGCCACCAGGCCGTGAACCGAGGAGATGTTGACGATCCGCCCCCAGTTGCGCTCGCGCATGCCCGGCAGCGCCAAACGCATGGTGTGGAATACCGAGGACAGATTGATGGCAATGATGCTGTCCCAACGCTCGACCGGGAAACTTTCGACCGGAGCGACATGCTGAATGCCGGCGTTGTTGACCAGCACATCGAGGGAACCGAAATCACGCTCGGTCTGGCTAACCATCGCGGCGATCTGTTCGGCGTCGGATACATCGGCTGAATGATGCAGCACGCGGGTGCCATAGCCGGATACGCGAGCGATGGCCGCTTCCACATCGCCGAAGCCATTGAGCATCACGTCGGCGCCCGCTTCTGCCAGTTTGCAGGCGATGCCCAAACCGATCCCGCTGGTCGAACCGGTGACCAGGGCTGCTTTGCCTTTCAGAATCATGGCTGTCTCCGATTGCTGCGAGTGACGCTCAGGGCAGCGGTGCGCAAGACACCCTGCTGACAATCAGAGTAGCGGCTGATACGAAGTGTGCTGGGCAAGGTGATGGCAAGGCGGGACGGTCGGGTGCCGGCGGCTGATCCGCCGAAAAGTTCGCGTAGGGCATTCATGTACGGTTTTCCTTATTGTTCTGATCGCGCCGCCCGCACCGTCGGTCTACATCGACGGTGCGGTACGGAAACAAGCGAGACTGGAAAACCAGAGCGAAAGCCATGCCAGAGCGGCGAGCGGCCGTGCAAAAAGATCGAGGCGCCCGACATAGCGCGCGCTCGAATGAAGGAGTTGGGTGTCCTTACCCGTCAGTTGCTTAACTCAATGTCCAGCATCCTGTACATGCTCATAAAGCGACACATGGCAGCCCGAACCTATGTCCGAGCCGCTGGACAGCCCATCGGGCTCGATACGCGCCGGTAGTCGCGGCGCCATCGCAACCGTCCACGCACTTCGGCGCAAGCAACTCGCCGGCGTCCAGCGAATCCATCGCTTTCGCCGAACACCAGCCAGTCACTCCTCACCTCACCCAGCCAGCACGCCGTCCACCAGTGCCTTGGCTTCTTCCTGGATACGCCTCAAATGCGCATCGCCTTCGAAGCTTTCAGCATAGATCTTGTAGACGTCCTCGGTACCGGATGGCCGAGCAGCGAACCAGCCGTTATCGGTCACGACCTTGAGCCCGCCAATAGCGGCGCCGTTGCCCGGCGCTTCGGTGAGAATCTGCGTGATCGGCTGGCCGGCTAGATCGCCCGCTTTCACCTGCGAGGCCGAGAGTTTGCCGAGCTTGGCCTTCTGCTCGCGATCGGCCGGAGCATCTATACGCTGGTAGACCGGCGCGCCGAAACGCTCGGTCAGCGCCTGGTAACGCTCGCCCGGGTCTTTCCCGGTCACCGCAGTGATCTCAGCCGCCAGCAGGCCGAGAATCAGGCCGTCCTTGTCGGTCGACCAAGCGCCGCCGTTCTTGCGCAGGAAGGACGCACCCGCCGATTCTTCGCCGCCAAAGCCCAAGCTGCCACCCATCAAGCCATCTACGAACCCCTTGAAGCCCACCGGCACTTCCACGACCTGACGGTCGATGCCCTTGGCGACCCGATCGATCATCGACGACGAGACCAGCGTCTTGCCGATTCCGGCCTGCGCGCTCCATTCGGGGCGGTGGGTGAACAGGTATTCGATCGCAACGGCCAGGTAATGGTTGGGATTGAGCAACCCAACCGAACGCGCGACGATGCCATGACGGTCATGGTCAGTGTCACAGGCAAAGGAAACGTCAAAGCGGTCCTTGTTCTCGATCAGCCCGGCCATGGCGTGCGGCGAGCTGCAATCCATGCGGATCTTGCCGTCCCAGTCCAGCCGCATGAAGCGGAAGGTCGGATCGACGCGTGTCGAAAGCACTTCGAGCGGCAGAGCGTAACGGTCGGCGATGCGCGTCCAGTAATGCACGCCGGCACCGCCGAGCGGGTCGACGCCGAATTTCAGGCCGGAATTGCGGATCGCTTCGAGGTCGATCACCTGATCCAGGCCGCCCACGTAGCTTTCGATGAAATCGAAGCGCTGGGTGGTCGGCGCCTTGAGCGCTTGCAAGTAATCCATTCGCTGCACGCCCTTGAGCCCGGCGACCAGCAGCGCGTTAGCGCGATCCTGAATCCACTTGGTCACGCCCGTATCCGCCGGGCCGCCGTTGGTGGGGTTGTACTTAAAGCCGCCATCGGCTGGCGGGTTATGCGACGGGGTGATGACGATGCCATCGGCCAGCCCACCGCTGCGGCCTGCATTGTATTCAAGGATCGCATTGGAGATCGCTGGCGTCGGTGTGTAGCCCGGCTCGCCGTTGGTTTCGCTGCAGCCCGCATCGATGCGCGTCTCGACGCCATTGGCCGCCAGCACTTCGAGCGCCGACACGAATGCGGGTTCGGACAGCGCATGGGTATCCATGCCGACGAAGATCGGGCCGTCGATGCCTTGCTCGCGGCGGTAATCGCAGATCGCCTGGGTCACGGCAAGGATGTGCCACTCGTTGAAGCTGTTCTTCAGCGACGAGCCGCGATGACCGGAGGTGCCGAACGAGACCTGCTGCGCCGGATCCGAGGGATCGGGACGCTCGCTGTAGTAACGCGAAATCAGACGCGGGATGTTGGTCAGGGTGTGTTCTTCAGGCAAGCGTCCTGCATTGAGGTCGAGACTCATCTGTCGTTCCTTTGGAAGAATGAAAACGTGGCCTCAGGCAAACCGCGGGCCGCACGGGAGCAAACAAGGCATCAATCAATGTTTTATGTACGCGCTAAGACCATCCGCTCAGGGGCTTTGGTTCCCCATGCAGCAGGCGGAATGTTTGGCTAGCTCAGGCGCGCATGATATTGCCGTTTATCACCGCGACGAAGCCCGCTTCCTTTCATGCCAGCAGGCTTGCCCAGGCCGAAGCGAGCAACAACAGCGCCATGCCCTGATTGAAGCGCCGTAACGAACGCGCCGAACGCAGAACCCGTGCCGCGCCCCGGCCGAGCACGGCCCATGCAACCAGGCAAGGCACCGCGACGAGAAAGAAGATCAAGGCGTAAACAGCGTACTGAGACGAGCCGGCATCCGTTCCGGTAAAAACGCTGATGACCGCGAACGCCATCATCCAGGTCTTGGGGTTGATCAGCTGCAACGCGGCGCCGCCGCAGGCACCCATGCGCTTGCTTTCTAGATCCGTGTCGAGTCCGGTCGCCGGGCTACGGAACAGCTGCCAGGCCAACATGCTGACCCAGGCCACACCGAGCCAGCCCATACCCTGCTGCACCATGGGGTAACGCAGCAAAGCCCCTCCCAACCCCCATCCAACCAGCAGCACGATCGCCGCCGCCGCGGCACAGGCGCCGAGTACGATGGGCACCGCGGCGCGCAATCCATACAGGCTGCTGTTGCTGAGGACCAGAATATTGGTCGGCCCAGGCGTAATCGATGCCACGAAAGCAAACAGAACGAAGGGCAGGAACTGGCTCATCGCGCCAACTCCCAATGAATTCGGGGCTTGGAAAGAATCGAAAACATGGGCAGAAACTCCGAGTGGGTGTTTCCGCCATGTTCCGGCGGCGCGCCTCAGCGGTCTGGAAGGTTTGAGCAGCGCTTGCGATAAGCCGCCGGGCTCAGACCATAGGCACGACGGAACCAGCGACCGAGATGGCTTTGGTCGGCGAACCCCAGCTGCACCGCGACGCTCGCCGGGGCCAGTCCCTGGCGCAACAGCTTGCGCGCCAGACTGAGGCGCAGCTGCACCAGATAGGCATGCGGCGCCAGACCAAATGCCGCTTTGAACGCTCTGGACAGCCGGAAGCGATTCACATCAGTGACCCGGGCCAGGTCATCCAGGCCGATGTCCTGATCCAGGTGAGCATGCAAAAACTCCCGAGCCCTGATCGCCACCGAAGGCATCCTCGGGCTCAGTTCAGTCTTCTGCCGCCAGTGAACATGGCTGGACAGTCTTTCCAGCAGCGCATCCAGTGCCGCGTGCCGAACAATTCTCAGCTCCGAGCCGTGCAATGCCCTGAATGCCTGGGCGATGCGATTGACCAGATCCGGCTCGCTCGCCAAGGTTTCGGCAAAGCTTGGCAAGCAATGCTCGGGCGCCTCTTCGAACAGCGCCCGCAGCTGCATTTCGAGCCATTGCGGCTGCAGGTAGAGCATCGAATAGGTGAAGCCGTCGGGCGCTGGCGCATGACCGTCATGAATCTCACCGGGCTCCAGCAAGAACGCCTGCCCCGCCGTGCTGCTATGCAACACCTTGCGGCAATGAAACTGCTGCACGCCTTGCTCCGTAAAGCCGACGAGATAGCTGTCATGCCAATGCGGGTCGTAGGCATGACCCTCGAAATGAGCACGAATGGTCTCGATGCCCGTTTCGGCATCCAGCTTCAGATCGACCCAGCTTTTGGCACCCATGGTTGGCTCTTCGATGACGAATGACTACAGGCCGAAGGCCTGCGAACCTGCATTCTGTTAGGAGATTGCGGGCAGTCATATAAGATTTGTGCAAATGCGGGCACGGCCATCGGACCCCATTCATCTTTCATAGCGCTGGCTAAACGTCGCTACGCGTTTGCCGGCATGGAACCGCCGGCCATAAGCGACCGGCGGTTTTCCCTCAAACCGTCTTGGCAGCGGACGCGAGCCCTGCCGGCCGTTGTTCGCGAAAGGCGAACAGGAACGTCAGGAAGATACCCAATGCGAATACGGCCGGGAACAGCCAGATGCTTTGCCAGTCATGGCCATCCATGGTCGCGAAGTGATCGGTGACCTTCCCGGCGACCCAGAAGCCGATAAGCATGCCGACGCCGTACGTTGCCAGCGTGATCAAGCCCTGTGCTGAACCCTTGTAAGTCTCGCCGGCCTTGGCGTCGGTATATATCTGGCCAGAGACGAAGAAGAAGTCATAGCAGATCCCGTGCAGGGCAATACCGGCCACCAACATGAACAGCAGATCGCCGTTGTTACCGTAGGCGAACAGCGCATAGCGCAACGTCCAGGCGAGCATCCCCAGCAGCAGGGTCTTCTTGATGCCGAAGCGCTGGATGAACAGCGGCAGCAGCAACATGAACAGCACCTCGGAAATCTGCCCCAGGGTCATCTTGCCGGTCGGGTTGTCCACGCCGATTTCTGCGAGGAAGGGGTTGGCGTTCTGGTAGTAGAAGGCCAGCGGAATGCAGATCAGCACCGAGGCGAGGAAAAAGATCGCGAAGCTGCGGTCTTTCAGCAACTTGAGCGCATCCAGACCCAGGGCTTCCTTGAGCCCGCCCTGCTCGCGCCGGGCCAGCGGCGGTGTGCTTGGCAGGCTGAAGCTGTACAGCCCCAGCAGCGCCGAGGCGATGGCGCACATCAGGAAGGTGTTGCGTAGCGCACCGCCCGCGATGGCTTGCTGGGAATCCCAGCCGAACAGAAAACTGATCACCAAGCCGGCGATGATCCAACCCACTGTGCCCCAGACACGAATCTTCGAAAACTCCTGCGCGGGGTCACGCATCTGCCGGAAGGCCACGGCATTCACCAAGGCTAATGTGGGCATGTAAACGATCATGTAGCCCAGCACGTAGGGATAGAACGCACTGAAGTCACTGGCCCGGTAAAGCTGGAACAACAACACGGCGCCGACCAGATGCAGAACGGCGAGCAAGCGTTCGGCGTTGAAGTAGCGATCGGCGATCAGGCCGATCACGAACGGCGCCAAAATTGCGCCCCAGGATTGGGTCGAGAACGCCATACCGATCTGGCCGCCGGTCGCGCTCAGGTTGTTAGCCAGAAAGGTGCCGAGGGTGACGAACCAGCCGCCCCAGATGAAGAACTGCAGAAACATCATCAGGCTCAGCCGCGCATTGAGTGTGCTCATGGTCTTGTCCTTATTGTTGTGCACGTTTATCAGGAGAACGTCTTAATCGAGTCCCAGCAATCGACGGTTTCGCGAGGCGCTGCTCGCAACGCCGGCGAAATCGTCGAAGGCCCGCGTGGCGCGGTTGATCAGCTGCTGCCGAATGAAACGGGCGCCCTCCTCGGCCCCCTGCGCTGCATCCTTGAGGCAGCACTCCCATTCGAGTACTGCCCAGCCCTCATAGCCGTACTGCGTCAGCTTGCTGAATATCTGTTTGAAATCGATCTGCCCGTCACCCAGCGAACGGAATCGGCCAGGGCGCTCGGTCCAGCTCTGATAGCCGCCGTAGACACCGGAACGTGCGTCCGGGCGAAACTCGGCGTCTTTCACATGAAACATGCCGATGCGCTCGTGATAGCGGTCGATGAAACCGAGGTAATCCAATTGCTGCAGCAGCATGTGGCTCGGGTCGTAGAGAATCTTCGCGCGGGGATGCTGATCGACCGCATCGAGGAAGCGCTCGAAGGAAGCACCGTCGTGCAGGTCCTCGCCGGGATGGATCTCGAAGCACAGGTCGACCCCGGCTTCCTCGAACGCATCGAGGATAGGTCGCCAGCGCCGCGCCAGCTCGGCGAAGCCCTCCTCGACCAGACCGCTTGGTCGCTGTGGCCAGGGATACATGTAGGGCCATAACAGCGCACCGGAAAACGTTGCATGGGCGGTCAGGCCCAAACGGCGACTGGCCTTGGCCGCGAGGTGCAATTGATTGATCGCCCATTCGGTACGGGCCTTTGGCTTGCCACGCAGCTCGGCAGGGGCGAAGTCATCGAACAGGCCGTCGAATGCCGGATGTACCGCGACCAGCTGGCCCTGCAAGTGAGTCGAAAGCTCGCTGATTTCGACGCCCGCCTCGGCGCAAAGCCCCTTGAGCTCGTCGCAGTAGGTCTGGCTCTCGGCGGCTCGTTGAAGGTCCAGGCATTGCGTTCCGAGCGTTGGAAGCTGAACCCCGCAATAGCCGAGCGAAGCCGCCCAGCGCGCAAGGTTTGGAAGGTTGTCGAATGGCGCTTCCGGCCCGAGGAACTGCGCCAGGAAAATGGCCGGGCCGCGAATGCCGCTGGGCGTCTTAGGTTGCTGCATTTTGAACTCCTATCGTTCGGTAGCGGCGAAGGTCGTCCACTTGGCATCGCTGTGATGGCTGGCGATGACCGTCTCGATGAAGGCCATGCCACGCAGGCCGGCATCAATACCCGGAACTGCGGGCGTGCACTCCAGGCGGATGAAGGTGGCGAAGTCGGTATAGAGATTGGCCATCGCTTCGAGATACCCCTCGGGATGCCCCGCAGGCAGGCGCAGACGCCGAAGCGCGTCGTCGCACAGCCAGCGCTGATCGACCCCAGCACGCAGCACTCGCAGCGGCTCGCCGAGCGGGCGATGAATCAAGCTGTTCGGCTCCTCTTGGCGCCATTCGAGACCGCCGCGCTCGCCATACAGGCGCAACGTCAGAGCGTTCTCTTCGCCCGTGCAGACTTGGCTGGCGATTAGCACGCCGCTTGCGCCACCGTCGGTCTGGAACAGCACGGCACCGTCATCGTCGAGCTGCCGTCCCGCGACATGCACGCCAAGATCCGCGCATAGCCGCTCGATGCGCTGGCCGCTGACGAACTCGGCGAGGTTGAACGCGTGAACACCGATGTCACCCATGCAGCCACTCGGTCCCGCTTGAGCCGGCTCACCGCGCCAGGCCGCTTGTTTGTTGCCCTGCCCTGCCTGGTCCTCGCTCAGCCAACCTTGCGGATACTCGACGAAGATTTTGCGCAAGCGACCAAGCGCGCCGGCCTGCACCATATGCCGCGCCTGCCAGACCATGGGATAGCCCTGGTAGGTGTGGGCCAGTCCATACCATCGACCGCTGTCGGCCTGGATCGCAGCAAGCTGCTGCATGTCTGCCAGAGACAGCGCCGCCGGCTTCTCGGAAAACACGTGGAAGCCGGCTTGCAGAGCCGCCGCAGCGATGGGGGCATGCAAGTGATTGGGCGTGACGATGACCAGCAATTCCATGCGCTGATCCGCCGGTCGCGCCTGCTCGGCCGCCAGCAGCGCCTCCCAGGATTCGTAGCAGCGCTGCGGGTCGAGATGAAGTGCCGCACCACTTCGCCTGTTGTTTTCGGGATCACGGCTGAAGGCGCCACAAACCAGTTCGATATGGCCGTCGAGGCGCATCGCCTGTCGGTGCACCTGGCCGATGAATGCGCCTTCGCCGCCGCCCACCATGCCCACCCGAACCTTTGGTCTACCGGTCGAATCCATGCCCTTACTCCCAACTTAAAGTTTTGATCACAGCCAATGTAACCGGTTACATTTGCTCAGAAGGTAGCACCGAAAGCCTTGCTGTCAAGTTGGAAGCGCTGCGTTACGCTAGTCGCCCGCTGGCCGATCGAGCACGGCCGATAATCATCGAGGAGTTATGCCGAATATTCGCAAGGTGGCTGAGTTGGCTGGCGTTTCTGTCGCTACCGTTTCGCGCACGTTGAAGTCGCCTGAACGGGTTTCACCGCAGACTCGTGATCGTGTGCACGCAGCGGTCGAACAGGCCGGTTATCGCCCAAACCTGATGGCTGTGCAGTTCCGCTCGCGCAAAACGCGCAATCTCGTCGTGCTGGTTCCGGCCATCGCCAACGTGTTTTTTGCGCGGGTCATCAGCGGTATTCAGGAAGCCGCGCAGGCCTTCGATTACCGCGTGCTGCTGTGCAATACCTTGGGCCGTGAAGACGTCGAGATCGCCTACGCCGAGCTGGTCCATGCCCATCAGGCAGACGGCGTGATCCAACTGCGCGCGTTCAACCCGTTCGCTGAAACCTGTCTCCACGGCAACGCGCTACCGCCGATGGTCAATGCCTGCGAAGTGCTCGACGCTCCGCCCTGCCCGACCGTTCGCCTGGATAACCGCGCCGCGGCCCGCGCAATGACTGAATATCTGCTCGCGCTGGGCCATCGCCGCATCGGTCTGATCAAGGGCCCGCAAGGCAGTCCCCTGACCCGAGAGCGTATCGCCGGATACGAGGATGCGTTGAATGTAGCCGGCGTCACGCTCGATTCCGAGTTGCTGCGCCGCGGCAATTTCACCTTGCAGGCCGGTTACGAGGCTGCCGGCCAGCTGCTCGACAACCCGGATCGGCCGACCGCGATCTTTTGCGAAAACGATGAAATGGCAATAGGCGCCATGCAGCGCATCCGCCAGTCTGGCTTGCGCGTTCCGCAAGACGTATCGGTCGCCGGTTTCGACGACATTCCCTTCGCCGCTTTTAGCGACCCGCCATTGACGACCATCGCCCAGCCCGCCGAGGCGTTCGGAAGGCACGCGGTCGAGATGCTGGTGGCGCAATTCGAGCAACAACCGCTCGATATTCCTCACTTGGTGTTGCCGTACAGCCTGATCGTGCGCGGCAGCACGGGACCTGCGCCGCGCTGAACGCCGTAGCTCTGCTGACCAGAGGTGGCGCTCAGGCCCATGTGGCCAGCGCCTGTTTCACCATCCAGGTGAAGCGCTTTCAATGCTCGTCAATTGCCGGCTCACCCCCGCTCAGCTCCTTCCACAGGCTGCGCCGAAACAGCTGATGCAGGGGTAATCGCTGCGCGCTATGGCGGCTGACGAGCACTAACTCGCGATAAAAAGTAGCGCTGCTGAGGGAAATGATGCGAACAGTGGGCGCGCGTTCGAGCCACAGCCCCGCCGTCGGTACCAGCGCCACGCCCAAGCCGCTTTCAACTATTTTCACGATAGCGTCCAGCTCGTCCAGCTCAAGACCCGGACGCACGTCCAGATTGTGTTTGCGCAGGAACCGACTCACCTGGCGGCCGCCGAAGGAGCTACGGTCGTAGCGCACGAAGGGGTACTCGACGAGCAGCTTGAACGGGTCGTCGCCTTCGATGTTCAACGGTGCGATCAGCACGAAAGGTTCCTTCTGGATCAGCTCGGCGTGCAATTCCTTGGGTAGCGCAAACGGTGGCCGGATCATTACCGCGAGGTCGATGTCGCCAGCGTCGACCTGCGACAGTAGATTCAGCGAAACGCCCGGAACGAGCTTGGGCGCGACGCCCGGAGCTTCGCGCAGCAAACTCAGCAGCACCGGCGGCAGCAATCCAGTCTGCACGGTGGCGATGGCACCGATGCGCAGTTCGCCACGGTATTCGCTCAGCGACTCCGGCTGCCCCATCAGTGCGAAGGTTTCAAGAATCTGTTCGGCCAGCGGCACCGCACGTAGCCCGGCTGCATTGAGATGAGCCGAACGCCCTGTTCGATCGAATAAACGCATGCCTAGCGCGTCTTCTAGATTCTTGACCTGGGCGCTCACAGCCGACTGGGTCAGGCCGATCTGGTTGCCCGCAGCAGCGAAGCTGCCGCACCGGACGATAGCCAGGAAGGTTTTCAGTTCACGAATCATCGGCACGATCCATCGATTTTCTTAAGGCTCGAATCAAAACATATCCGTTGTCGAAAGGCGGGAAAAATCGGCAAGAATGCCGCTTCCGTTTCACCATAAGAAGGAAGCCCCGATGAGCCTTTCCCCGTTTCACCTTGCGATTCCCGTTTACGACTTGCCGGCGGCCCGCCATTTCTACGGGGAAGTGTTCGGCCTCGCCGAAGGACGCTCGTCCGAGCATTGGGTCGATTTCGATTTCTACGGGCACCAGTTGGTGATCCACGAGCACCCAAAGACCCAGTCCCAGGACGCAGCGCACACCAACGCGGTGGACGGTCATGACGTGCCGGTACCGCACTTCGGCATCGTGCTGAGCTGGCGGGAGTGGGAAGCCCTGGCCGAGCGCCTGCGCTCGCTGGGCATCCAATTCGTCATCGAGCCTTACGTGCGCTTCCAGGGACAGGTTGGCGAGCAGGCCACGATGTTCCTCTTCGATCCCTGTGGGAATGCTCTGGAATTCAAGGCATTCAAGGATATGAGTCAGTTGTTCGCCAAGTGAGCTTGGCGGGCATTTGAAACGACGCGCTGCGGAGATGCGGCAAGCAATTCGCAGCGTTTAATTAGCCTTTAGCTGAAGCTGCTCCGAGCGCATAGTTATACGCTTTTACAGTCTGACCGCTGCCGAGTCTGACGTCCGCCAGGATGCGTCTGTAGGCGTCGCCTTCGAACTCATCGAGCCTTGCCCAATGCGCCGCAAACGCCTCTGAACTGAGCACGAAGCCTTTTACCGTCTCGCCGCGCTCATCCAGATCGAGACCGGGAAACCCCAGCGCCGCGCCCCAACCTTCTTCACTCAACCTGCCCGACACGCTTGCGGGCTCCCAGGTACCGGGAATCGCCGCCAGGATGTGCTCGTTCGGCCGCCCAGGTGCGAGGGAGCCGTATACAAAAAGTCGCTCGATCATGGATCGCTTCCTCAATGCGTTCGGTGCTTAAGCGCAGATCAGGCCATGCGCTAAAAGTGGCCAACCATTCAGCCGGTCTAGCGAGACCGCTCTGGTTATTATCGGGATACAACCGGTGCCAGACAGATATTTCGACGCCCGGCGCTAAACAAAAGTACTGATGGACCGATAAACCGACATGCCAAGCGAAGCGGGCGCGGTTCGATCAGCCCCTTTCGAGGCGCCCTACACAGCCGGTCTCGTCCCCGTCCTATGCAGCAGGGACTCGAGAGGCGGCGTGGCCAACCTGAAACGGAATCCTCACCGTGCAACTCATCGATAACAGAGCGCTGATCAACGAAGCCCTGAGCCAATCGGCAGAGCTGACTGGAGGTCGTTTCGATCATCGCTACTGGTTGAGCAAGGTGGCGGACGTAAAGCTGCTGATTATCTCCAAGCCGGAGGTTCTGTTCGATCTGTCCGTGAAGGTGTACATCCCCCTCGCGCCCGGCCAGAAGATGCCGCTGACCTATGGCGACGGCTGGTTCAACTGGCATTTTCTGGGTAGCAAAAGTGCGATGGTGACCATCGCCCGCGAGATTCTGTCCATCGCGCTACGCCACCAGAAAGGCAATTCGCCTGTGCTGCATGCCTGGTTAGCCGAGCTGGTGACGTTCAAACGCAGCAACAGCACCATCGCCGTGCTCGAGCCTGAGCCGCATCAGGACCAGGCCGGCCGCTAGAGTCTGTTGCCGTTTCATGCAATCGCGTGCTGCTCCAAATGTCGCCAGGCCGGTCGGCGCTCCACACCCGCCGGGATCGGGGGCGGCCTTGCCTCGCGCACAAGCAGGCTCCGGTGCGGGTGCGAACGGAAAGTCAGCACGCCCAGGGGCCGAATTCATTCGGCCGCATATCTGCGAAGGCCGACCAAGTTCGGCCCTACAACTCTGCCGGAGCCTTCTGGCAATCCGAAGAGCGGGCCCGTCGCGAGACGAGACAGTGCCTAAACCGCGTCGCCCGCCCCAAGCGCCGCTTCCTCGTAGTCGAGTTCACGCAGTAGGACCTGCAGCATCTGCTCGTCGATCAGGTGGCGCTTTCTCATCCGGTACATTTCCTTGCGCTGCACAGCGATGGCCTGCACGCGAATGTCACGCTCCAGCACCTGCGTCTGGCGCGCCTGGTTCGCCCGATCCTGATGATCCATCAAGGCTTCGATGTCGTGCCGATAGGACTCGGTAATCCGAGCCGTGACCTCGCTGCGCAGCAGCGCCTCGTCGGGATCCTCCACGGGGTTGGCCTGTTTCCAGTTTTCCAGCCAGGTGACCGCGGCCTGGGCGGCGATCCGACGGGCTTTCTTGAGCTCCTCTCTGTGTTGTTCAACATCGTTGTTAGGCAGTTGCTTGAGGAAATAGGGAATGCCCAGCGCACCGACCAGCAACGACAAGATGATCACGGCGGCCGCCAGAAAAATCATCAGATCGCGCCCCGGAAATGGCGTGTCGCCAATCATTAGTGGAATCGACAGGACGCCGGCCAGGGTGATTGCCCCACGCACGCCCGCCACGGCGCTGAGTGCGGAAAACAGCCGGAGGGGTTTGGGCTGGACCGTCTTTCCGAGCGCCCGAAGCACCCGCGCCTCGCTCCAGTGATAGGCGTAAACGAAACCGAAGCGGATCACCAGCAGCAGCGCCATGATCGCCAATGCGCTGAAGATCAACATCGGCATGCTGTAGCTCTGCTGCCCAGCCGCTTCCCAAACCCGCTCCACGATCCGCGGGAATTGCAGCCCCAGCAGCAGGAACACCAGACCGTTGAAGCTAAAATCGAGCATCTCCCAGATGCTGCGGTTGAGGATGCGCGTGCTGGTCTTCACCGGCAGCATGTCGATGCGGCTCTGCACCATGCCCGCCGCCACGGCCGAGAGGATGCCGGACATGCCCGCATGCTCAGCCAGGAAGAACGCGGCAAAGGGCAGCAGCAGAATCATCAGCACATAGGCCGAGGGATCGAACAGGTCCCGTGCGGTCATCCATTGCTTGGCCTTGCCCACCGCCCAGCTCAGGCCGGCACCGATAAGCAGGCCACCCAGCGCGATGACAAAAAACTCGCCGGTGACCGTCGTCAGCGAAAAGGTGCCGGTAATGGCGGCGGCCAGCGCGAACTTGAACGAGACCAGGCCAGTGGCATCGTTCATCATCGCCTCGCCTTCCAGCTGGTGCGACATATGGCGCGGGAGCCGGCCCTGGGCGATGGCGATCACGGCCAATGCATCGGTTGGCGAAAGAATGGCCGCCAGTGCAAAGCTCGCCGCCAGCGGAATCGTCGGCAGCAACCAGTGGATGAAATAACCGACCACCACCAGGATCAACAGCACGAGCACCAGCGCCATGGCGGTCATCTCCGCGCCATGCTCGGTGAACTCGCGCTTGGGAATCTTCCAACCGTCGTAGAACAGCAGCGGCGGAATGAACAGCAACATGAAGATCTCCGGCCGCAGCTCCACGCCCATTCCGAACGGCGGAAGCGCCAGCATGCTGCC
>Ga0163223_100419_pt1 | contig 13910 bp, 11 predicted proteins | sample MSEWel2016_02_17_2_FD_113147 | JGI IMG/M metagenome (GOLD analysis project Ga0163223, IMG submission 113147) | Subsurface microbial communities from deep shales in West Virginia, USA - MSEEL Well Study Marcellus 5H_2016_02_17 ...
ATTTCCCGATGTTGTCAAGCTGTTTTTTGAAATTCTTTTGCGTTAATTCCAAGTTCATTTCAATGTTTCAGCCCAATGTCCGCCGCCTCTGTTACGAGACAACTTCATTAGTATACGCTCTTTCGGCCAACCTGTCAACGCTTTTCTAAAAGTTTTTTCAGATTTTTTGATGTAATACGCTATTTATATCAAATCCGCTATTATGCAAGTTTTTGATGAATAAATAACACCTCTTTCTTTTAAAAAAGGCTCTGGAATCAATTGATTCCAGAGCCTATATTATTAATGAAGACTTATCTATTTGCTTTCTGCCACTTTTGTCTCTTGTATTTCCAATCCTAATACCTTGCTTACTGATTTATAAACAACGAAGGTAATGGCTGAATTTATTCCCGCTTTAAGTAAATTAAAAGGAATAATAATCGGAATGATCATTGGAAGAACAGCTTCTATCGGTATTCCCAAAAAGAAAGGGGTAATAGCAATATTCCATAATGCCATGGTTGCTGTCATTGTTACTGTCCCAAGGGCAAGTCCTGTTATCGCACCTTTTCTGGTTTTGTTTCTTTTGTAAACATTCCCGGCAACAATCACAAAGGAGCCGGTTGCAAAGAGATGCATTAAAATTCCAATAATACCGCTAGACGAACTTACTGTTACACCTTGCAATACACTAACCACGGCAGTTAATATCAATCCCCCTAATGGACCAAACATAAATGTTCCAATAAGAAGGGGAATGTCTGCTGGATCGTACTCCAGGAATGGGGCCGCCGGGAATATTGGAAAACGGATTAAAGAAACCAATAGTATCGACATTGCCGCCAATACCGCCATCTGAGTCAGTTGTTTTGTCTTGATTTTCATAAAAAATCCTCCTTCAATTGTCTGTTCAGTAAATTAAAAGCCCTTGAAAATTTCTTTTCAAGGGCTTTGCGTGCAAAATTTGTACGCCATTTCTTTCATCCGGACTATACCGTCGGTTCTGGATTCCAACCAGATCGGCCTTTCGGCTCGTGGACTTATTGCTTTCGCACATCACCACCGGTGAGGACTTACACCTCGCCCTGAAACAGACTATTTATTTATAAATTTATTATATACCCGGTTGAATTTCTTTGTCAATGATAATTTTTAGCCAACTCTAACTAAACATCTTTTTCTTAAATAAAACAAAGGCAGCAACCCCAGTACACGCAACAGAAATCAGAATGATCGTCCAAAAATTGGGAACTGGCAAACCTTCTACGTTCATCCCATAAAAACTGGCAATCATTGTCGGTATGGCCATAAGAATGGTCAATGACGTTAGTATCTTCATCACAATATTTAAGTTATTTGAAATAATTGATGCAAATGCGTCCATCGTTCCGCTAAGAATATTGGCATAAATATTTGACATCTCAATGGCCTGCTGCACTTCAATGAGCACGTCTTCCAGCAATTCCTTATCTTCTTCATAGAGCTTAATAATACGCCCTCGTTGCAGTTTTTCTAACACACCCTGGTTCGCTTTTAGGGATGTTGAAAAGAATACCAAACTTTTTTCTAAATCAAGCAACTGAATGAGTTCTTTGTTTTTCAGGGAAATATGAAGTTGTCGCTCAATGTCGGTACTCATGCGATTGATATGTCTCAGATAGATTAAAAATCTGCTGGCAACCCGATAAAGAATCTGAAAGATAAAACGGGTTCTTAGATTTGTGTGGACATTTTTAACCCGACCTTTTGCAAAATCATCAATAAGGGTGTTTTCTCTCAAACATACCGTAATAATATTCTCTTCGGTTTGGATAATTCCAACTGGAATCGTCGTATAAAGAACCATCTTCGTATCCTTTTCAATAACCGGAACATCAATGGTAATAAGGGCCTGATTATTATCCTCTAGCTCTACTCGGGAAATTTCTTCTTCATCCAGTGCCGCTCTGAGAAAATCAGATTCTACTTCTAGTTCTCTGGTAATAAAATGCAATTCTTCCTCAGTTGGATTAACCATGTTGATCCAACTGTTCTTTTCAATGGACTCAACTTCTTGAATCTTGCCTTCAATGGTTTTATAGATTTTGATCATTGCTTTCCTCCTTTATTAAGAGCAGCCCATGATCCCTAAGATATTCCGGGCGCTCAGTTTTTGGTCATTTTGTTCAATACGCTTCTCTCCAGGGTCTGCGTCCATCTTATCTCACTCCTTTTTTTTGAATTCACACCAAAGAAAGACCATTTGCTACTTTGCTTCTGGTTCTTTGGCGTCTAAATAAATAAAAAAATCTCCACTTTAACAGAGGAGATTTTTGCATAGCAAAAATAATGATTCCTCTATTCGTTGAGTTTTGGCACTATACAGCATAGGGCATCGCCCAACTGCATTAAGTAAAACCTTAAGTCGATAGTACCTGTTGACCCATTGGCATCTTTCGATGTTTCCGGGCAGCAGCCATATCTGTATAGGAGCCTCACCTAACAAAAGAAACATATTGTTCTTTTATCTATTTATACCCATAACTATATCTTTTTGTCTCATTGTTGTCAATCATTTTTAAGTTAACATGCCGTAAATTACGCCCTTGTTAGCGATGACCCCTAACGGTTATCCCAACAAACACAAAGCAGCTTTATATCTGACATATTTTAATAAGGATCCGTCAGAGACAGATCCTTATTCTCTTTGTTGCCAATCCGATTAATTAAGAAGCATTATGTTTTTTTCGATAAATGACAACCCCAATAATGCCGAGTACAACAACAATGGCACCAATAATTCCAACAACCATCCATGAATCAGCCGGATTTGATTCTACTATATTTACCCGTACTGTTGCAACAGCACTTTTAAAATAATTGTTACCTTTATATTTGACAATAACTTCCTGTTCACCTACTTCGTTTTTATAACTTAACTCAATGTCATCTCGGTTAAATTTAACTTCATTATTGTTTTCATCCACAACTGCAATGGCAAGGTCTTGATACACTGCGTCGTTCATTTTTTTTGTATCACGATCATATTCAACACTTGGTGGATTTGCCGCAATAACCAATGCGCTATCTTTTTTCTCTGCAATAATAACCGTTTCCGTTGCCTTGCTTGTGTTATATTTGTCCGTTCCTTTATATTTTACCGTCACCAGTTGATCACCCGCAACGCGATTGTAACTCAGCTCAATATCCGTTGTTGTAAAATTAACGGCATTATTTTTGCTGTCCACCACCTGAATTCCAAGCACTTGATAAACCGCAGCATCCAATTTGCCAGCGTCACTGGTATAGTCCACTGTAATCGGTGGTTTTGCCAGATTGATGGTTGTATTTTCTTTAGCTGGTGCCGGAGGATCGACCTGGCCAGTGATTTCTATATCGACGGTCGCCGTACTTGGCGAATACTGATCATTTCCTTTGTATTTTACGGTAACATCCTGTTTCCCGGGGGCTCGGTTATAACTCATCTCAATATCAGCTGCGGTAAAATTTATTTTGTTACTTCCCGCATCAACAACCACAATACTCAATGCCTGATAAACAGCCAAATCAAGTTTTGCTGAATCACTGGTATAGGCTACTGCTGGCGGCTTCGCAGCAATGGATACTCTGGTATCCTGCTTTCCGATAATCTGAACTGAAGCATTAACCTGACTCGGATTGTATTGGGAATTCCCCTTATAAGCGACAACAACATTTTGCGTTCCCACCGCATGATTAAAGGTCAGGGTAATATCACTCGGTGAAAATTCAATCTTGTTGGAATCACCATCGACCACTTGAATCACCAGATCGTCATATACCGCTTTATCTAATGTCGCAGCATCAGCGGAATAACCTACCGCTGGCGGATTGACTTTCAATACCAGTCGGGTATCTTTCTTAGGAACCTCATTGATAATAATGTTTCCAGTTGCCATACTGGTCTCATATTTTTCGTCGCCGATATAGGTAACGTTTATCTTTTGCGTGCCAACCTGTCGATTGTAGTCGAGAACAATATCGTCCTTAGTGAAATCAATTTTATTATCGTCGCTATCCACCACTACGATGTTCATGGCATTATAGACCGCCTTATCCAGTTCGTCTGCTGATGTGTTGAATGTCACCGAGGCTGGTGAACTGGCGATCGATACCGTCGTTGCCAGTTGATTATCTGCTTCTGCCCAAATTCCCATCGGTAGCAGCATTAAAATCAATGCTGCAATCAATCCTGTTTGCCACATCCGTCCAGTTAATTTTTCATTATTCATTTTCTTTCCCTTTCCATCTGATCCATTTTTGCTATAACCACTAGCATCCTATGATCTATTAATCCAAACCGTTGTAAACGTTTTTCTTAACTTGTCTCTACATCGTCTCCCTCCCCTTTATGATACTAAAAAAGATCTATCTTTATTGACAGATCTTTTATTTCAAACTAGTCCATTTTGGTCAAACGATTTTTCCCAAAGAAGATGGCTCCCGCAATCAATAACAACAGCAACAAAGCAATGCCCATGTAAGGGATCGGCAACGCCTCTTCCTTCTCAGCGGCTCCGCTGCCGCCATCGCTGTACTCATTTCCGCCATACACAGCCACCTTATCTTCTTTTTTTATAATTTCAAATTTATTCGCTCCATCAGCTAATTTAAGGTGATAATTCGGATTATCCAAACTCCCTAAAAAAACATCATAGGTCCCTACCGCTTCTCCTGCTTCACGTTCTAAAGATCCGAACATCACGTCATCAGCATATAATCCTTTATTAAAACCATCTCCTGAATCCTCCTGCCAGACAGTGTAAGTTAATGCCGGGTCTGCTTCGCCCTGAATTTTCGAAACATAGCCAGGGATAACCGTTATTGCGGCCGGGGTAATGCTATATTTTTCCTTGGAAATGATGGTTTGGTTGTTGATTATATAATTTTCTGTCTTGGTCCCATCGATGCCATACAAATAGAAGCCACCTGACGCCCATACATAATATTTTCCCACATCTTTTTGCCGGGTATTAATTTCTCCATAATAAGGATAAAAATCTGCCGCACCAAAAACACCTAATTCTTCGCCCTTAATTAGATCTGTTTTATTGACAGATAGTTGGTACTCATTGAGGTTTGGGGTTCCATCATAAACCTTATTCTGACCGGCAAGGAGAACCTCTACCGGCTTGGACAAAATGCTGGCCACTAATGATACGTTGATGCTCACCAATGGTTTGGTCTCTGTTTTTTCGTCGACAATGAGATAGTTATTTCCCTTGTCGCCTGAAATCGTGACCTCTTTCAGAACGACTAAATTTGAATTTGTCGGTTTCACATCCTTAAATAAAAAACCGGCCGATGCATAGTCAAATGCAACCTTATCGATATCCGCAGCGATAACACCCCGGTTTCCCAATCCCTTTAAGGCAATCTCAGGAACCATGATGTTACCATCATAAATTTTAGTAATTGGCTTTTCTGTAATGAATTCTGATGTTTTGAGTTCAATCGGCGTTATTTTAATTTCTTTTTTATTTTCAATCTTCGCATAGGCTTCGTCACCCCGATAGACTGCAAACACCTGATAGGTTCCCACCTCCGAAGGCGGATTGGTTGACAAGGGATAGATTTCTCCATTTGCCTGAATCCCTTTATAAGTGATCTCGATCAGTTCCGAATCAAGATCTGGTCCCTCGGCAACGGGATTTACCGTGGCCAAAACCTGCGGTCCTCCATTGTAGACGATATCAGATGAAAACAGTATAACCGGACGTAGCGATCCCTGTTCAGTTTGATTTTCTGCCAGGACGCCTATATAAAAGCAGGTCGCATTCAAAACGATCGTCAAGACTAAGCATAAAAACAGCCTGATACTGTTGGTCTTTTTCATTGATTACTTCCTTTTTATACAAATTATCACAATACCCTGACGTTCTGTTCAATTATACCGATTTATAGCTCTGTATACAATGAAACCAGACCATTGTTCGTTTATAATTTACTTTGTGATTATTTCTTTACAATCATTACATAAAAATGACATTTAAAAACCCACCTGATTCAGGTGGGTTTTTAGGGTGACGCTTTTTATATGATCTCTAATTCATCAACCTCACTGCTTTTAGGTTTTTTCAAAATTCCGAGCATCAACATGCTGGCGACTGAACCCGCCGCCAGGGCGATCACGTAACCAAATGGATTGCCTACCAGCGGGAATACGAAAATGCCACCGTGCGGAGCCAGTAATGTACAACCAAAAAACATCGATAATCCACCAGCCAGGGCTGAACCAACAATACAGGAAGGAATAACCCGTAGCGGGTCTTCTGAGGCAAAGGGAATTGCTCCCTCAGTAATAAAAGAAAGCCCCATTACATAATTGGCAATCCCGGCTTCCCGTTCTTTTTTAGTGAAGCGACTTTTAAAGATGGTGGTTGCCAGGGCAATACCCAGAGGCGGCACCATCCCGCCGACCATCACCGCCGCCATAATATCAAACTGACCAGTGGCCAGTGACGCCAGACCAAATGTATAGGCTGCCTTATTGACCGGCCCGCCCATATCCACTGCCATCATACCACCCAGAACAATACCAAGAATGACCTTACTGGATGTCCCCATGCTGTTCAAACCGGCACTTAAAGCCGCATTGAGTGCTGCAACCGGGGGATTAATGACAATGACCATTAAGGCGCCAATCAGCAAGATACCAAAGAAGGGGTAAATCAATATCGGTTTAATACCCTCCAGGCTGGCCGGCAATTTTGCAAAGACTTTTTTCAGACCCACTACCAGATAGCCCGCGGCAAAACCAGCAAACAATGCCCCAAGAAAACCTGCGCCGCCGGTGTTAGCCAGCATACCACCAACAAAACCAACGGCTAAAGCCGGTCGATCCCCAATGCTCATGGCAATATAACCCGCCAAGACCGGTAACATAAATGCAAAGGCCGTATCGCCCACCTGTTTCAAAAAGGCCGCAATGGGGGTATTACTTCCAAAATTTGCCGGGTCAATGCTGTAGTCGTCAAACAAAAATGCCAGAGCGATCAGAATCCCACCACCGATAACAAAGGGCAACATGTGAGAGATGCCGTTCATTAAGTCTTTATAAACCTTACGACCAACACTTTCATTTTTCCCAGAACCAGCGGGTTCTTCGCTTGTCTGGGCACCCCCAGAATACACTGCTGCCTTTCCCGCCAGAGCTTCTTCTATTAGTTCTTTGGGTTTGTGAATTCCCTGGGCTACATTTGTTTGAATAACTTGTTTCCCATTAAAACGGCCCATTTCCACATTAGTGTCAGCGGCAATAATAATGCAGTCGGCTGCTTTAATTTCTTCAGCTGTCAATAAATTTTTGACCCCGCCAGAACCATTGGTTTCCACCTTAATGGTAACCCCCATTTGTTTGGCCTTGCTTTCCAGACTTTCTGCTGCCATGTACGTATGGGCGATCCCCGTCGGACAAGCGGTGACTGCCAGAAGTTGATACTTTCTGTCTGTTTCCTGCGTTTCTGGCGTCTTCTCAACCCCGAATTTTTCCTGTTCCTTTTGATCAATGAGCTTTAAAAACGTTTGCTTATCACTTGAGGCGATGAGCTTCTTACGAAATTCTTCATCCATCAAAATAGTGGACAACCGACTTAACACTTCCAGATGGAGATTATTTGCTGCTTCCGGCGCCGCAATCAAAAAGAAAAGATAGGCCGGCTCTCCGTCTAAAGCCTCAAAGTCAGTTCCTTCTTTAATAACCATAGCTGCCAGCCCAGCGTCTTTGACCACCGCGGATTTCCCATGAGGAATGGCAACCCCTTCTCCAATTCCAGTCGTTCCTTCTGCTTCCCGGACCATTACCGCTTTTTTAAAAACCGCTTTATCTGCAATCTTTCCGCTTTTAGCCATCAACCCCACTAATTGTTCAATCGTTTCTTCCTTGGATGCTGGTTTTCCAGCGAGATCAATGCCCTTTTCATTTAATAAATCAATAATCCGCATTTTTTATTCCTCCTTATCATTTGTTTTCTTCGATCTTGTTCAACAACTTCAGAACCTCTTCTCTGGTTGCCAATGTTTCTGAAAAGGCAGAGGCACTTCCCGTTGCAACCCCCATCTCAAAAGCCTCACGTAGATCCTGATTTTTAAGATAGCCGGCAATAAATCCCGCGACCATCGAATCTCCTGCTCCAACTGAATTTTTAACCACGCCTTCCGGTGGTTTCATTTCATGAATACTTTCATCTTCAGCAACGAGAAGCGCGCCTTCTCCAGCCATCGATACCAACACATTTTTGGCGCCCATTTCCTGCAATCGTTTGCCATAAGTAATGATGTCATCCCGACTCGTCAAGGTGACACCGAACATGTCCCCCAACTCATGGTTATTCGGCTTTATCAGAAAAGGCTGATACTTAACAACCCTTAACAATAGCTCGCCGGTAGCATCCACGACAATTTTTACGCCGCGATTTTCCAGCAACCTCATAATATTTTCATAGGTATCCTCAGGTAATGCCGCCGGAATACTTCCAGCTAAAACCAGCATATCTCCGGTTTCAATAAATTCGAGCTTTTTAAATAGCTGACTCAGTTCTTTTTTGCCAATACCAGGCCCTTGTCCATTGATTTCACTTTCTTTACCAGCTTTTATTTTAACGTTAATTCGCGAATTGCCCGATTTTAATTTAACAAAATCGGTGTAACAACCAAAGTCTTTGATACGCCGTTCGATTTCCTTTCCCGTAAAGCCGCCCACAAAACCCAGGGCAATATTTCGGATATCCAGATTTTTAAGAACCATGGATACGTTGATCCCTTTGCCCCCCGGGTAAATATGCTCCCATTCACTGCGATTAACTTCACCTTCTCGAAAAGATGAAAGCCCGACCACATAATCCAAAGACGGATTAAAGGTTACGGTAAAAATCATGTCTCATCCACCTCCCAAATTTTGGTATACTTTTTATAATGACCATTTTCCAGCTTTGTAGTAATGATCTCGCCTTGATCCAAGGCCCCAAAACTCACCGGTGCAGTCAAATTGAATTTAGTGGGATCCGCCAGAACGTAGGCCGTCTTACAACGACTGAAAGCTTCCCGCTTAACCTGTGCTTCAGTCGGGTCCGGAGTACTAAAGCCCGCTTTCACATCAATCCCATTGGTACCAAAAAAGCCTTTTGAAAAATTATACTTGCGCAGACAACTTAATGCCTCACTTCCCACTACTGCATCAGTGATGGGTTTGATTTCACCGCCGATAATAATTGTCCGACAGCCCCTTTTACTCAGTTTTGATGCAATAACCATACCATTAGTCACATAAACAGCACTCGTTTCATTGATGGAATCAACCATGGCCTCGGTTGTCGTTCCGGCATCAATGTAGACAAAATCATCTTTCTCAATCAATCCCGCACTGAATTGTCCAATCACCTGCTTCTCGGTCCGATGATGATCCTCTCTGAGCACAACGTCGAACTCAGTGGCCGCAAAACGTCCGTTAATGGCTGCCGCCCCACCATGAACCTTTCGCAGTTTTTTATTTTTGTCCAGCGTTGTGAGATCCCTACGAATGGTTGATTCAGAAATATCAAGGGATTCAGACAATTCCAATACCGTCACCACTCTTTTTTCTTCAACCATTTGAAGTATTTTTGCCAACCGTTCTTCAACAATCATTTCCTCACCTCTTTTCAGTATAATACCACCATTCCCAGTCATCGTCAACCATTTTATTTCACATTTAGTCATTTATAATCAAAAACGCGCAATTGCACCTCTTTTTTACTTGATTTAATTGTTTACTGATTTATTACCCACTTTTTCTTTGCAAATCAAAAGGAGATAGAATTTTTTCTTCTATCTCCTAAATGTTTCCATATTCACTTATTTATTCGGCCAGCGGTAAAATGATCGCAGCTTTAAAAAGATCGCCATCAATTTCCAGTTTCAGTTCACCCTGCTGGATTGTCATTAAGTCCTTGGCAATGGCCAGCCCTAAACCACTGCCTTCACTGTTTCGGGTTTCATCACCGCGCTTAAATCGTTCCATCAGTTCTTCTGGTGAAATATTTAAGGGTTGGGCTGAGACATTTTTAAAAACAACCGTGCCCGTTTTATTTTCGTCACATTTTGAAAACTCAATGTATACCCGAGATTCTTTTTGAGCATATTTCAAAATATTAAAAAGCAGGTTTTCGATGACCCGCCAGATCAGACGACCATCTGCCGTGACAACAAAAAGATCCTTGGGATATTGGGTAATAAACTCAAGCTGTGACTTTGACAGTTCTTCTTCCATCTCACCCAACCCCTGGGTCATCAGCATTTCCATATCGACGGCCTGAAACTCAACTTCGACATTCCCCGATGAAGCTTTCGCCGCTTCAAATAAATCATCGGTCAGCACTTTCAGGCGGTGAGCCTTATTTTCCAGGATATCTAAATATTTCTGATTTTCCTCTGAATCCAGCTTTCCATTTTTTAACAGATCAATGGATGTGATAATCGATGTCAGCGGGGTTCTAATATCGTGGGATACATTGGTCAGCAACTCGGTTTTTAACCGTTGGCTCTTTACCTCTTCGGATACGGCCAGGGAAATGCCATCGCCAATGGCATTAATCCCTTCGGCCAATTCTCCTAACGCACCCTCAAAGCCAGTCAGTTTGTAGTCAACCTCGCCATTTTTGATTCGTTCCAGTCCATCCAGAATGCCGTCATACTTCTTCGCTTTTTTACCACCCAGATAAAGCAGGTAAATAATGCAGATAAACGAGCAAATGCCAAGAATTGGCACCTGTACGGACAGAGCCAGAACCACCAGCAGAATAGCCCAAAACATAAATCGTTTCACAGTCGGGGATCCTTTCATAACATCATTGTAATAGAGGGTTATTTTCTTGAATTGGTTTTTTATAAATTTCCATATTTGTTTAGTCAGTTTGAGTAATAATAACCGTTGCCAAAAACTGCCATCTTTTAAAATTCGCACCAGCGACAATAAAAAGTTTAGTCCTAAAGCGGCACCTACGGCAAAGAGCATGATCATAACCGCCCTGGGGAAATTTTGATCATAGAAAAATACAATCGCTGCAATGACCAGGGTTTCCACACCCAGCAACAATAAAAAATGAGCATCAATCCAGAATGCGTCGATTGGTAAAAGGTGAATCCCGACCACTTCTTTTTTTTGCCCGGCTGAAATACAAGCTAGCAGCGCACAAATGGCCGCCAGAATAAAAAACAATACAAAAATGCTTATCAGCCAGATAAATTGTAACCGTTCGGCCTGATACCCGACTTCTCGTTGAGCGATATAGGCATCATCAAATCCGATGGTTACAATAAAATCTGGTTGAGCGGCATAGTCTAAGCTTTCATACTGATCCAGATTAGGCAGGCTGGACGAAACCGCCCCCTTATTATAGGTGAAATTTACCCGTCGATTAAGCAGGTCATCCTGGGCGACGTCTTTGGGTTGACTGTTTTTAACACCCTGCCGCTCAATAACATAGGATAATCCCAGGGTTTGTTCCAGTTCTTTTTTTAATCGTTCATACCGATAGAGACTCTCATTAATCAGCTGCTTTTTTTTCGCCTCCAGCTTGTCCGCGTAGGGTTCCCAGAAAACCGGATCATCCAGCATCTGCTGTTCGGTTGAGACACCCATATTTTCCGGATAGTAAATATCCTGTTCTGCTAATAAAGCCCATTTATAATCCTCTAACGCGGTCGTGTCAATCGCGTTTCCGGCACGAATATTTTCTTCACTTTGGTAGAAATTATAAACCCGATCGATCCGATCATAGGCGGTCAGCACCTTATTCCCCAGCTCGTCACTCTCCAGATAATTGTTCGTATTCGCCGTATAATCCCAATTAAACCAGTAGGCTTCAAATAAAGCCGCAAAACTGAGGGTTATAAAGACCACCGCCAAAATTGAACAGGTAATTTTAAATTTCTGATTAGTCCCGATAGTTTTCAATTTTGTAGCCAATGCCCCACACCACCTTTAAATATTTCGGTTCTTTTGGGTTAATTTCAATCTTTTCGCGAATCCGCCGAATATGGACGGCCACGGTGTTGTCCGAATTATAAGCCGGTTCTTCCCAGACGTTCTCATAAATTTGGTCAATGGAAAAAACCTTTCCTTTCTCTGACATCAAAAAAAGCATGATCTTGTACTCTACCGGCGTCAATTTCACCTCTTCGCCATCCACCGTCAAACGCTTATAGTCATCTTCCAGAACCAGGCCACCCGTACAATAGGTACCCACTTTTTCCGGACATCCGCCCAGGGTGTTGTAGCGTCTTAGTTGCGACTTAACCCGGGCGATGACCTCCATGGGATTAAAGGGTTTGCTAATATAATCATCACCACCCATGGTTAAACCCATAATTTTGTCATTATCTTCGGTTTTTGCTGATAGAAAGATGATTGGGATATTTTTTGTCTCTCTTATTTTCATCGTGGCCCGAAGGCCATCCATTTCTGGCATCATCACATCCATAATGATCAATTGGACCTCCTCTTTTTCTACCAGAGCGATGGCTTCTTTTCCTGTATAAGCTTTTAAAATCGTATACCCTTCATTTTTTAAATAAAGTTCCAGGGCTTCAACGATTTCTTTTTCATCATCACATATTAAAATACTCATTATCTTAGCTTCCGCCTTTCTGTTTCATTCTGGTTTAACTTTAACACAAACTTCTGTCAAAACAACGCCGAATTTCCTTAAGAAATTCTTACAATCAAACCCTTTGTTCTCCGACTCCCAATCACAAAAAAAGACAGCATCCATTGGATTGCTGCCCTTAAAATCGTCCTAGATTAAAAATTTAATATCTTCTGGTTTGTTTTTATTTGAGAATTCAAAGCCCTGCTGAATCGTATTTTCGATCATTTCGCCATCCAGATTCATCAGTCTGAATAAATTTCGGATAAAGAAATAAATCATTGCCCGGCTGGTAAACTTGATGTTCTTTTCATAAAAATCGATAAAAAGCTCTTTTCGAGCCCCGTATTCTGAACGGGCAATCACTTCCAGATCGGCCTCAATATAGTTCTTGTTGAGAAAATCCAGACAGGACCGATTGAGGGTATTGGTAATATTGGTTCGTCCGTGGGGATTCACATTTTTAACCAGCACCTCATAATAAAGGGTTTTATTATGTTCATCGTTTAAGATCGCTTCATAATACAGCACCAGGGAATAACAATACTTGGTATAAAGATTAAGATTCTCAGATACCGATGAGACATAATCGTACAATGCCAAAAAGAAAACATTGTAGATATCGGTAATCATATCGTCTTTCTTTTTATAATAATAAGTAATGGTTCCCAGCTTGACATCAGCGTGATCCGCAATGTCCTGGATACCGGTTTTATTATAACCGTTCTCGTAGAATAAAACCTTTGCTGTTGTGATGATATTGCTCTTTGTTTGGATTCCTTTTCTTGACGTTGCCATGGTTTGCCTTTCCTGTATAAATCATTTTATTAGTTACATTTAATTCATACCTTTGATCTTACGAAAAGTTTTGCGGAATGTCAATAGTAAAATAGGCAAAAGTTTCTAATTTACCCTAAATCGATCAATTATTTCAGTAATAAGGTTTCCCGATCCAAAAGATTCACCTCTTTCACCTTCTCCAGGGTTTTTATTGCTTTTTGTTTGACCTCATCTTCAACCCGAATGATAATAATAGCATTGTCAGTTTTTTTCGGCAGGAAGGAGTAGGCATAGATAATATTTATTTTTGCCTGAGTCAGGGCATCCACCAGAGTACTTAATCCGCCGGGATCATCAGAAATCTCAGCCGCTAAAACCGGTGTTACCGTGGTGATAATATCATTTTTTTTAAGCACCTCAATTCCTTTTTCGGTTTCTTGCAAAATCAGTCGCACAATCCCAAAGTCGGTAGCATCAGCAATATTTAGTGACCGAATATTGATCTTA
>Ga0163223_100421_pt1 | contig 13883 bp, 10 predicted proteins | sample MSEWel2016_02_17_2_FD_113147 | JGI IMG/M metagenome (GOLD analysis project Ga0163223, IMG submission 113147) | Subsurface microbial communities from deep shales in West Virginia, USA - MSEEL Well Study Marcellus 5H_2016_02_17 ...
CTTTTTGTCATGAACCTGGCCAAATTGCTACAAGTGGCAGAAAAATGGAAAGGTTCTTTTGCGCTCTTCCTTAAAAAACTAAAAGCGGCCATCAAGAACCTGCTGAGATTAGAATTATTTGATGAAAACATTTTGCTGGTTCCAATATCCAACTCATACGGTGTGTAGAAAATCAGCAGACCCTAAGTAGAGTTCAAAAAATACTACGCCTGCACCACAAAGTAGAAAGTAAGATGCTTAGTCTGAGTTACGAGGATATTGAGATAAAACGCGATTCAGAACTGGAGCATCTATCCTCGGGTAACCAACCCCATTTAGGCATCGCCCACACACCATGCTGTTTATGACTTTTCCCTCCACATGGAGCAGCAGCTAAAGAAAGACGGGCTAACCAAACTCCAAATGCGGAGCGTGTACTATGTGAAAATCTCGATGGCCTGAAGTCGAGCCAGTTTTGCAAGCTCTACCGGAAATGGATCGAAAAGGCAAACATAAACAGCAGATCCCACAATCGGCCCGCCTGATCCTGATGGCCTTCCATTCCTTTAGGAACTTCAACATATTTATCCCAAACTGATCGGGTCAGGTAAACCGGATGACGGATCCCAGCCTCCTGGGAAACTTTCTGGTCAACTAGAATCAGAAAACCATCATCAACGGCTTGTTTTGTAGAGTAAACTGAAATTGGCTTTAAATTCTTGAAATCCTTCATAATAGATGGCTGCTGCCTTGCAGACTTTTAATGGCATCTGGCACGCCGTTAAACTTAAATTTTTGGCGTACCACAATTGAGCTGTCCCGGATGAGGTCAACGGGGTGCATGTCAGGTTTTCCGTGCGGATGGCATGTGTGATTTAGAAAGGGAAAAGCTGAACGCATCCGAAGGATTCCGATGGAATCGGAACCCCTTTACCGTTCCGGGAAGCGAAATAACTTTGACGGAAATTTGAGTGAAAAAGGAGATCTAAAAAAACTATAATCACAAAGCACTTTTCCGCTATCTTCCAGACCGGAGGAGAAAAGTCTGAACTAAGATTTGCAGAATTGGTGGACGAACAGGATGATTTAGGTGTTCGTAATTTTTTCCCATTTTATTCGACCATAATTATCACCTTCCCGGCTGAGTGCCTTTGGCTAAGATAATTCATTGCATCCGCAGTCTTATCAAGTGTATACCGTCTGTCAATTACTGGTTTGATCCTGCCATTTTCCAGAAGACTTCCTATCCCCAATATTAGGTTATAATGCTCATTACGATTCAAGCAATCTTCTTTTGTGTAATCAATCGCATAATCTGCACCTATCGCTAATGTTTGATCCATATTTTTCGGGCTGCAAACGCCAGTAACCTCAGCTCCAAAAAAATTTGGCTATCTGGACTGCAAATGGTCCAACACTGCCAGCACTGCCAACAATTAAAACTTTCTGTCCCTTTTGAATGTTCCCTCTGTTGCGTACGGATTGAAAAGCAGTTATACCAGCCAATGGTAAAGTAGCTGCTGCCTCAAATGGAACTCGCTTAGGTTATAAAACCAAGGCTCTTTCCAGCGCAGTAACATACTCGGCAAGACCTCCAAACCCAAAACTTGCAAGATCAGCCATTACCTCATCTCCAGGTTTAAAAATTGAAGCATTCTTTCCAACTGATTCAATACTTCCTGCTACATCTGCACCAAATATCTATCTCTTTGGAATTATCCCCATCTTCATAGAACGGTAGTCAGCAGCATTTAATAAGACTACATGTACTCGAATTAAAACCTCATTATTGTTTGGAAAAGGTTTATCAATTTCATACAAAGAAAGTTTCTCAGACGAACCTTTCTTGTTATACGGTACAGCTTTAATTTTTTCCATATTGTCTCTATTATATTTCGCTAGCTGTCAGCTTGTGATGATGTCTAATGGTTTAATATTCTTTTTTTTAAGGATCTAAAGGATCAGCATTGTCGATAAATAAGGAGGTATTCAGTGGATAAAACTCAATATCATTTCTGCTTAAACGATTTCCTAAACGATAAGGCATGTAACCCAGTACTCTTATGCAGCGCTGATCAAAATCCATATCAGTAATGTAAATGCTCTGATCAACAGTTGTAGTACAAAGCGCTTTTTTATCCGTTGGTATTCCGTATTTGAACATTAAGCGTGCGGCATTTCTGAAATTGGTTGTGGTATGTCGTGCGTGTGGCTCAATAATTAGGGCGGATTCCGGAATACGATAACGGCTCATCAATTCTTCTTTCATTTCAATAGCTTCGCAAAATGGTGTTTGAAATGGATGAACATAGCCTCCGGATAAAATGATAAATGGAGCCAGTCCTTTTTGATACCGGTTGGCAGCAAGTTTACATCGCATCATTCCCAATGGACTCAGGTCAATCCCTTTTTCTTCGGGACCGTGTCCTGGAACAAGAATGGCTGAATACGGGTAGTCGCTCCAATCTGTCAGGTTGACTTGTTGTACCGCTTTTTCATTCTCACCCAGCTCCATTGGTTCAAAACGTGCCGCTTCGTCCCGTTCATTAATTTCTAATAGCCAGAGTGCAAAGTTCATTGTTGGCTCAAAAAAGCAATTCATAGAGTCCACATCGTCAGAAAGGTTAAGCGCTACGACATTGATTACTTTCTGATAATAATTACTGTTTACGTTGTAACTTACTGAATCAATTTGGGGAGAGTTCGACTTTTCTGCCAAAGCGTAGATCCTGATAATCCGGTTCATCCCTTTTAATTCCCGCTCAAGAGTTTGGTCAATCCAATTTGCGCTACTTTCAGGTTCTTGAAATGAGAACTGGCGACTATTCTTCATTTCCTGAAAAATGGCATCTACCTCCGCTTCTGAGCTTATTTTTTTGATCTGTTCTATCACAAGATTAATTTCCTCATTTTGCCATTCAAATGAGGAAACGATATTTTCTATTGGAATAATTGATCGTGACTGAGAGCTGTTTAAAGTTGAATGAATTGCTGCGCGTTTCTTTTTTAATATTCGAATGAGCTCATCGTTTTCCAAAACCAAACGATTTAATGGCTCATGGCTAAGCAGTGACGAAAGAAAGGGGAAATTCTTTTCTGCAAGGATCACTTGTTTCGCGGTGTTTTCCCTTGGAGGCGTTTGAGCCACTGCGTTGGAATGAAGGCAGTTTAAGCTCAACATTAATATTGCTATTGAGACAATTGAATTGATTAATTTTTTCATTTGTATTTCTGTTTTTAGCTCCCTGACACGGGATTTATTCTGGCTGGTTCAGTCACAGGTTTCAATGTCGGCCCTGGTCCGAACATGGCTTATTTTATTAAGTTGTAGAAAAATCCGGAATCAAAGACTCCGGATTTTTTCTATTGAATATTAATAATTTGGATTTTGAACCATTTTTCCTTGGCTGAGATCCATCTGTGTTTGAGGAATTGGTTGGTATTCGTGTTTTCCTTTCACAAAAGAAGCATTGGCTAAATGCGAATGCAATATCTTTTCACGTTCGAAATAAGTATTCATTACATCAGCTGCAATCTCCCAACGTACCAAATCGAAAAAGCGGTGACCTTCCTGTGCAAACTCCATTCTACGCTCAGTTCTCAAAGCTTCAATAGCTTCCGCCTTGCTGCTAAACACTGTTTCGTAGGTGTTTAGCACGTAATTTGCTGCATTGGCTGTACCGTCCATTGTTTTAACATAGCCTCCGTCGCGGGCCCTTTTCCTAACTTCGTTGATGTATTTCCGGCCTGTCTCCAAGTCATTGGTTTCTATTGCTGCTTCGGCACGCCACAATAAAACATCGGCATAACGGATCACATAGTAATTCAAGGAGGTTACATATGGCCAAATACTTAAATAATAGGGCGAATTGGTCGATAGCATTCGTTTCTTGGGAATGTAATATCCATAGACCGTCGCTTCTCTTGGGGTCCAATCATAAACCTGAATGTCCAAATATGGAATGCCTGGACGTCCCAATGTATGGTCAATGCGAGGATCCATGTTGTCATCATCAGCAAGCAAAGAATTGTCATGAACAGGCAAGCCATTTGTGTTGGTTTTAAATGAGTTGACTAAGTTCTGCGAAGGACGAAGAAATCCGTACCCGGCATATGGCCCTCCTGGTGGCATCAAACGGTCACCAATTGACCCATTGTAGTTATCAGGCGAACCATCTTGAATGGTGTGTTGAACAGAGAAGATGATTTCCGGGCCATTATCATTTTCAGGAAGAAAGACTTCTCTGAAATTGGGCTCTAAATGATATTTCTTCGAATTGATGACCTCATCAGCTGTAGTAACGGCTTCACTCCATTTTTTCTCAAAAATGTAGCATTTCGTCAGGTATGCTTTGGCAGCCATTTTAGTCGGCCGTCCCAAGTCCGTTTGCTCATTTGGTAAAGTTTGTGCCGCCGCTTTAAAATCGTCTTCAATTTTTGTCCATTGTTCGGCATCGGTCAAATCCGAGTTTGAGATCTGATAGAAATCTTCTTTCGTTTTTACTGATTCATCGACATAACAAATATTGCCATATATTTTTTTGGCCTCAAAATGGAAATGCCCTCTCAGAAAACGCATTTCTGCAATTCGTTGTTGCTTCAAATCAGCATCAAAGTCTTCACTTTCATTCAACAGTCGGATTGATAAGTTTGCCCGGCGAATTCCTTCGTAAAGCGCCAGCCATTTACGCTCTACATCCATAATGGTTGGCGTGGTGGCAAAAATCTCCATGAGGTGAATTTGGTTTTGGTCACCTGTTCCGCCGCCGCCTTTATAGGCATCGTCCGAAATAACATCGCCAAAGCTCCAGTTTGAGTCTGGAGAATTGTACGCGTTGGAAGCTCCGTCAATCTGACCATTTAGTACCGAATAGGCTGATATTATTGTTCCTTCAATATTCTCAGGAGCCAGAATCTGATCCGGCGAAAGCTCGCTGGTCGGGTTTTCTTCAAGAAAACTATCGCTGCAACTAGTTGCAAATAATGCAACGACAAGGAAATAGATTATCTTTTTCATCATATCTTCTTTTTTATTGTTCGTTATTGGGTGATTAAAATCCAAGATTCAGACCAATCATGAAGGTCTTTGAAGGGGGATACAAGCCACGGTCGACCCCAATATCAAGGTTTCGGTGTTCTGAACTGTAGCTTTGCAAGCCAATCTCAGGGTCTAGTCCATCGTAACCCGTAATGGTGAATAGATTTTGAACCTGCACATAAACGCGCATTTTACTACTGTGGATTTTCTGGGCCAGTCCGTTGAAGGAATAACCGATCGTCAGGTTTTTTAAACGTACGTACGAGGCATCAGAAATGTAGTATGACGAAGGACGAATGTTGTTATTCGGGTCGTCGAGCGATAAACGCGGAATTGAACCATTCGGATTGTCAGTGCTCCAGGCATCGCGAATCCGATCCAACTTATTGTATTGTGAAAGGTTGAAAAAATCGCCATAGTAACGGGTCATATCCCAAACATCGTTCCCGAAACTACCGTTGAAAAACAATGTGGCATCAAAGTTTTTATACTGAAATCCAAGATTTAATCCCAATGTAAAATCAGGATGTGGGTTGCCGATAAAATCACGGTCGTCTTCATCCAAATTCCCATCCTTATCTATGTCCTCAAATTTCAAATCACCCGGTTTTGCATTGGGTTGTATCTTGTGTGCATCAATTTCATCCTGGCTTTTGAAAATGCCCAGGCTCTTGTACCCATAAAACGATGAAATTGGCTGGCCTACTTCGGAGCGGGAAGTTTCCTGGTCGAAGTTTACACTGTGTAAATACGAACTGGGCAAAGCAATAAAATCAATGTCGGCTGGCAAACTGACCAATTCGTTTTTAATGTGCGAAATATTCAGGCTTGCATTCCATGAAAAATCGCCCACTGTTTTACTTTGATAATCGAGCAGCAGTTCGACCCCTTTGTTTTCCATTTCACCAACGTTGTCCCAAACCGTTTGGTTGGTTCCGCCAGCAATCGGGGGAAGTGGACGTTCCAGAAGCAGATCTTTTGTTTTTTTATAAAAATAATCGGCTGTAATATTAAACTGATTATCGAAAAACCCAAGGTCGATCCCGATGTTCGTTTGCGTTGTTGTTTCCCATTTAAGATCTGGATTTCCGTTTCTACTTAAGGTAAATCCATTGGAAACGTTAAATTGTTCGCCATCGATTGCGTAGTTCGAATAGTTGGCGTCGGAATAGTAACTTTCGATCGTTGCATAAGGCGGAACATCCTGATTCCCGTTTTGGCCCCATCCAGCACGAAGTTTAAGATTGCTGATTTTTTCGCTGTCAAAGAAATCTTCTTCACTTAAACGCCAGCCGGCAGAAAGAGCAGGGAAGTTACCCCATTTGTTTTTTCCCAACCGCGATGAGCCATCGCGACGGAAAGTGAAAGAGAAAAGATAGCGGCTATCGTACGTGTAGTCGGCCTTAGCCATGTACGAATTTAAAGCCCAATGAGAACCCGTGCCACTGTTTTTCTGACTACTTCCATCACCAGCATCCAGGTAGCGAAAGTTTTTGTCTTCGTACGGAAATCCTTCACGCGAGGCATTGAAAACTTCATAGGTAGATTCAATGGCCTCGGTTCCTGCCATGAGTTCAATTTGATGTTTGTCAAGCGATTTTACATAGCTGATTGTATTGGTCCAAACCCAATCAAATTTCCAGTTATTGGAAGTCGACAAGCTGCTTATCGTTTTCGGATTTTGAGCTCCTGTCTCGGTGTATTTAGGGCTGAAGCTGCGACGGTTGTAACTGCCATAATCTATCCCGAAGTTGGATTTTACTTTTAGTCCGTCGATGATCTCCAGTTCTGCGAACACATTCCCGAAAATTTTCAGGCGTTTGTGAGTATTGTCGCGGTTATAGTACAAGTTAGCCAACGGATTGCCTGAATCGTTGATGAATGAACCAGCGAAATTTCCGTCTAAATCATGAACGGGTGCAACCGATGGATATTTGTAAGCTCCATAAACAATACTTGAAAGCATGTGATTGGTTGTCGCTGAGTTCGTCCATGAGTGCGATAGTGACACATTCTCTCCAATGGTAAGCCGATCAAAAAACTTGTATTGCGAATTGTAACGTGATGACACACGCTTGTAGTCGGTATATTTAACAATTCCTTCCTGGTCAAAATAGCCCAATGAAAATGAATGGCTGGCGTCTTCTTTCCCTTTCGATATATTTAAGTTGTATGATTGAACCACGGCATCCTGGGTGATTTCGTCCACCCAATTCAAATCGGCCGAAGGGACGCGTTTGTTTGCATCCAGGTATTCCGGAATGACGGCTGTTGTTCCGCTTCCATAAATATCGCTTGCTGGTATTTTTCCGTCATTGAAGTGGGCTTGCCAAAGCAAGTCTCCATATCCCTGGGCGTTTAACGGTTGGATTTTATTTGTTGGGCTTTGAACTCCAACATAGGCGTCAAAGTTTATTCTGGCTACCCCACCTTTTCCTTTTTTTGTAGTGATGATGATGACACCGTTGGCTGCCCGTGAACCATAAATAGAAGCAGATGATGCATCTTTTAAAACCTGTAATGATTCAATGTCGTTTGGGTTGATCATGTTAATTCCCGATTCAACCGGAACGCCATCAATAATATAAAGCGGATCGTTGTTGCGAATGGTGCTGAACCCACGCACACGGACAGAAACACCTCCACCCGGAGCGTAGTCGCCAATTACATTCACCCCAGCCATTCGGCCTTGCATCATTTGGTCGACTCCGGCAACTGGGGTGTTCGAAATTTCTTCAACATCGACCACAGAGACTGCTCCCGTCAGGTCTTTCTTTTGTTTGATTCCATACCCTACTGCCACAATCTCATTTAAATAGGTTGTTTGCTCAGATAATTGGATGTCGATGATAGCCCGGCCATCAATTTGTGCTTCTTGGGTGTCCATCCCGATGAATGAAAACACCAGAGTCCGCACGTCATTTCCTACAGTAATCTGGTAACTGCCGTCCATGTCAGTAACAGTTCCGTTGATTGTTCCCTTTGCCAAAATAGTCACCCCCGGAAGTGTATTTCCATTGTTATCGGTTACTTTCCCGGTGATGGACTTTGTTGGCTGGCCCATGCTGGTGTCAAGAAGTTCCGTTTTGGGAAGATCTGCTTCTTTTACAAAAATGGTATTATTAATTTGCCGAAATTTCAATTCGAAATCGTTGGCAACTTCTTTCAATACATCAATAACAGGCTTGTTCTCGAAATCAAGTGAGCTGGTGTTGGGTTTGTTCAGAATACTGGCATCGTATATAAAAACGAAATCAGTTTGAGTTTCAATGGCTGAAAAAATTTCTTCAAGTCCAACTTCATGTAGGCCAACAGAAACTTTCACATTCTCAATGCTCTGACTTTTGATTTGTCCGGCATTGACAAGCTGCAAGGTAATTACCTGCAATAAAAAAATATAAAACATGTATTTAGAAACAAACATGAATTGTTTTAATAGTTTAACTTTCATAATTTTGTAAAACTTAATAGATTTAAAAAAAACAACTTTTGTTTTGCCCGCATCAGCTACCACACAGATGCGGGCTTTTTTTGTCTTTAGGGTTATACCGAGTTTTTACATAGGCAATTTATTTTGAGGTGTTGGTTTTATTATGATGGTGTTATCATTTGTGTAATGACAATCTAAATTGTAGATATATCCAAGACCGTCAAGAATGGTGTAGAGCTTTTTATCCGTATAGCTTCCTTGTATCCGCATCGATTTTTCAATGTGTCTGTCAAGTTGAATTTTTACATTGTACCAACGTTCTAATATTTTGACGACTTCCTCCAAAGGATCATTGTTAAACCGGATGGTTCCTGAAGTCCATTCAAAATAGTGCCGGGAATCGACTTCTTCCATTTTGAAAAGGTTTTCTTTTTTGTTGTAAACAGCTTGCTGATTTGGCAGTAGCAGTAATTTGTTCGTGCTGGCGCCATTTTTCGTTTCAACCTCCACTTTTCCGGTAGCGACAGTAACTGTTGCCTGTTCTTGCTCAAAAGCTTTTATATTGAATGATGTTCCAAGCACAGTGGTTGTAATGTTGTTTGTTTTAACTTCAAATGGACTGTTGGGATCTTTGGTAACTTCAAAAAAAGCTTCACCAGAAAGTGTAATTTGTCTTTTGTCAGTATCAAATTTTTCTGGAAATCGAATCGAACTTCCCGCATTTAACCGGACTACAGAAGCATCAGGTAACGTGACCCGGAGTTGTTCGCCAAGCTCCGAATGCTTGGTTATAAAATGTATTGTCTTTTCTTGAGGATCGACGTGCTGCGGTGCTTTTAAATGCTGATAAGCAAATGTGGCCACAATAACAAGCAGGATAGATGCAGCTGCGATCGCTCTGGAGTAGGTCTGCAACTGGATTTTTCTTCGCTCTTTTTTTATTACCTTGTTCAGTTTAGTTTTTGCACGGGTATCATCGAAGTTGAGACGCTTGCTTAATGGGGAATGCCAAATTTTTTTTATTTCAATATATAGGTCGAGATTATCGGGATCTTTTAGTAGCCAATTGCTGAATTTATTATTTTCGTGCTCATTTGCACTCTCATTGAGCTGGCGAAGAATGATCCTTATTTTTTCTTTTTTGGTCATAAAAGCTTCTTTGCTCCTATGACGTGTTTTTAGCTCTTCCCCCGAATACAGAATAATTAAGAGATTGTTAGAAAGCAGTTAATCGTGCAACTAATTTGCTTTTGTAAACAAGAGTAATTCGTTGTGTAAAGTTTTTAAAGCCGACGTGATGTTTTTCTCAACAGCACCAACCGATATGTTCATTACTTCAGCAACCTCTGAGTATTTCAGCCCGTCCAATCGGTGCAGCTTAAAAGCTAGCTGTGCCCTGTTCGGGAGTTTTTTATAGGCTTTAACAAATTCCTGGTTTAGTTCACCTTCGATATAGATTGCTTCAGGTGTCTGATCCTGTTTATCAGGCAAATCAAATAAGTCGTCTAATGGGTTTAATATGCGTTTATTCTTTCGTAGATAAGAAATTGCCTGATTTTTTGCCGCCTGATATAAGTAGGCCTTAACGCTTGTGTGGACGGCAATTTTTTTACGGGTTTCCCACAGGTTGATAAAAACATTCGCGGCAAGTTCTTCAACAACTTTGTTTTCAGGTATGAATAGAAATGAAAAGCGGCATATTTGCTGGTAATATCTATTAAACAACACAGTTAAGGCATCGCTATCTCCTGACTTGATCCGCTCTAAAATTGCTATATCTGAATCGTTTCTTTTCAACCTTTTTTACGAGCAAAGCTATTCGCTTTAGGTTTGTTAAAGGTTAAGTAAAGATGAAGTCTTTAAGATTCTCAGGTCTGAGTTTTACCTCCAACGTTTCGGGCTTTGAAAAATATTAAAAAATCTGAATCCGGATTTGTAGGATGGGTGGATGAACAGGATGATTTGTGGCTGAAAGAAATTACAGGGCGCGTTCAAAACCATTGGTGCCAGGTAAAGACGATCATAACGGCCGCTAACTGCCGGAGGATTCATTAACCGCCAAACGCTTCCAAGTCTGCCAGAAGGTACCAAAGCGGTGATAGCTCTCCAATTTTTCAAACTTTGAACAAGCCAGTACCGATTTTGATCCCATTTGCTTAAAAGGTAAAAATTAGGAGGTGATCAAACTGGATATTTTGGAAGCGTTTGGACAGGAAAAGCTGAACGCATCCGAAGGACGGTTGCCACGAAAAGCAACCGCCCCTTTACCGTTCCGGGAAGCGATCAATAACTTTGTCAGGAATTTAAGTTGAAAAAGGAATCCATGATCCAAACGAGGACTGAAAAGAGATTCGTCGACTGCTTGGAGCAATGAGATCAGAACGTGTCATTAACCTACAGGAAGAATATCAAAATTTTGTTCAGAATTTACCCTATTGTTGATTTGCAACGTTTCAATGATACTATCAATATTTCAGGGATGACATAGGTAATTCATAACTTACTGGCGGAAAGGCATCCAACCAAGGGATCTGACAGTCACTATGACAAGATTCGCGAGAGATTGAACTGGAACCATAAAACTTGTTTTTGGGGGTATAATATTTGCCTGAATTGGCAATGAAAAAGAAATGTTTTTTGACATTTCTCCCGTTAAACGAAGTATACAAAAAGAAAACTCCTTAAATTTAGGAATACATTAAAAACCTAAATTTTAAAGTCTTTATGAACACAATGGAATCATTATGTTTAAAATTGATACTTATATTTTCAGGATTAGCTTTTGTGTTATATACTAGTGCCCAACGAGACTCCTCATTACAGATTGACACTGGGAATATTTCTGAATTACAAGAAATTGTTTCAAAGCCAAAAATATGGGATTATATTGTCGATTCATTAACACCTATTATAGCCCTTATTACAGTGCTAATTGCAAGGCCACTGTTAAAAAAGAAATTGATTGAAAATCACGTAACCAAAAGAATCGAAGAAATTCACAAATCGAACTCTTTGATTAGACTATATTGCCAAAAACTTATAAGTAGATATACTCCCTTAACATATGATCATAACAAACTGAGCAATAAAGACATAAAAAATTTATCTAATGACCTTGAAGAAGGATTTCTAATTACTGGGGACAGTAGTTCGGAGGTTGCTACTTTGATGTATAACTTAAAAAGTACAATCTTACAATTTGAGAGAAAATTTAGTTACTATGATAAATATTTCAGCGTTTTTACTTCGGACTTGCTCCCATTTGTGGTAAATAGCTTGCAAAAAATAGTTACATATTCGACTCAGGTCGTTCCTGTACCAATTACGACTGAAATTAGAAGTGTTGATCTAATAGTAGAATCACTGGGTCAATTCGTGACTGATGGAAAAATATCGAAGTTTAAGAATTTTAAACTCGGGGTTAATTATGATGAGAATTCAGCTTCGCGTTTAATTTATATCGATATGATCAACCATACCAATAAACCGTATTTAATGGAATGTGCCTCTTTGACAACAGATGCGACTAGATCGATTGCAAAGCTTCTCTATGTAAGAAAAATTTACGCGCCGTTGAATTGGGCATCTAAAAAAAATCCAAACAGTGGCTTTTTAAGGAGGAAGTTAGTGTTGGTTGGATTCATCGAGAATAAAAATGTAAATATGGACACAGAAAAATCAACTGAAACTGTTGCATTATATTACTCAAATCTATCAAGTGTATCTCATAAACCAAAACTAACAGACTCAACTTTTGTAAATGATTTCATGGATGATTGGCTAAAAGTCAATAACTATGCACTTCCTAAACCTTTAAAATTTAATTATGAAACAGATGAAATGATTAAGGCAGAATTTGATAGAGAGTCACTACAAAAAGCTTTCAACTCTTACAAAGGTAAAATTACAAAAAGACTGAAAATCAAATCATCCAGACAATGAAATTTAAGCAAACTCCTTAAGATAATTGGTAGAAATTAATTTCAGATTTCTGCATGATATTGCTGGATAAAATAAATAAAACTCACACTAAATTTCTATGCACGAAATACGAAAAATGAACTATGCCGCCGCCTTGCGGCGGCGGCATAGTTCATTCCTCCGGAGCCGCAACAAGGGTCATAAACCCGTCCTTTGTATGGTTGGAGCATCTCGACCAAAAGTCGAACAATGCTCTCGGGCGTGTAGAACTGACCGCCCTTCTGTCCTTCGGCCAAAGCAAACTGACCTAAGAAATACTCATAAACACGCCCCAGTACATCCTGGCTTTTAGATTTCTTATCGCCCAAGGCAATGGTTCCAATGGTGTCAATCAATCCGCCCAGGGACTGAACATCGAGATTTTGTCGTCCGTAAACTTTGGGCAAAATGCCTTTTAAGGTGCTGTTGTCTCGTTCAATGGCGTCCATCGCGTCATCCAGTTCCTTACCGATGGTGGGTTGTTTTGCATGCGACTGAATGGTGCCCCAACGTGCGGAGGGTGGAACATAGAAAACATTTTCGGCGCCATATTCATCCGGGTCCTCCGGATCAGCGCCCGCATATTCACCTTCGCCGGCTTTTAACTTCAGGTAAAGTTCCTCAAAAGCATCGGAGATGTATTTCAAAAAAATTAAACCCAACACGATATGCTTGTATTCCGCAGCATCAATGTTTTTTCGCAGTTTATCGGCTGTTTTCCACAGCTTCTGTTCGAGCTTTTCTTCAGCTCCGTTTCCGTTCTTTTTCGCCATTCTTAAGTACTTCAATATATTATTGATTCAAAGGTATCCATATTTGTGTTGCCACGATAGGAAAAAAGAACCGAATACCGCCCGCCCTGAAATCAAGAATTCACAATTTATTAATTTTTATGATAGTATTGGAGTGACAGGGAATTATTTAGAATGGTTCTAAGTTGGAAATCGCTTATTCGTTTCTAAATTCTGAAAACTCTCCTGTCAAACCGGGCTAACGACCTTAAATACACCTTTAATAGTGTGTTTTCAGATATAATTTCAGACAAATAAAGCCAATTATATGCAAAAAGATATAATCAAACACACCGATCTAAAACTATATGCTTTAGAATATAGTTTTCACCCCAGGAAGTACAGTATCCCAATCTTTTAGTATCGTCTTCCCCGTTTTTTTCCAACCTTATTCTTGCGCTTGTGCAATTTCTTATCCGGTTTTGTCGTCGTTTCACTCAGTTGATAAACAAACGCTTTCAGCAATTCCTGCTTGAAGTTTTCCGGGAAACGGAGCTTTTGATATCGGCTTTCCACTTGGTCAAGTTTGAACGTTTTGTCCAAATAAAACCTCGGACGCTCTTCAAAGTCCGACAATTTCATCGGATGCCGGATTACTGCTCCATTCTCATCGGTCACAAAAACCAGATGCCCCCTCCCCGCTTTTCTGATTTCCACCTGAAAGAATCCTAAGGCCTGGTCATAC
>Ga0163223_100424_pt1 | contig 13811 bp, 18 predicted proteins | sample MSEWel2016_02_17_2_FD_113147 | JGI IMG/M metagenome (GOLD analysis project Ga0163223, IMG submission 113147) | Subsurface microbial communities from deep shales in West Virginia, USA - MSEEL Well Study Marcellus 5H_2016_02_17 ...
CCAGAACGCCACGCGCTACAAAGCTGAGCGATCTGTAGCCGGCCGACTGGATCATGGCCTTCTGCAGCATCGCGAACGGCGGCGCCTTCGTTTTGGTGTTGCCTTTGCCTTTGCGAATAGCCATTCCTGTCATCCATCAGAAGGCCGGCAGAGGGCTGCTCTGCCGGCAACTAGGCCGTTAGGCAGCTTCTGCAATCAGGACGTACAGTCCGACCCTATGCGGCTTCCGGCCCGCTTCGGTGGGGATATAGGCCCATTCGGTGACTATTCCCCAGCCGTCGCGGCGCAGACGGCGTACGGTTGATGGCGGGTGGACGATGTCCAGATCCTTTGCGGCGGTGATGGTCGAGACGGGGCCGGCTCGCAACGCGGCGACAAGCCTGGCGGCCTGTGCGTCGGCGGAGTGGTCGACAAGATCGGCGGCGGGTGCCACAATCCGTGCAGTCATGCTCATGACGTTTTGGTAGTCGCCCTGGCGGAGTTGCAGCTCCGCTTCGGGCTTACCCTTCAGTTTCTCTCTCATACAACCTCCAAACGATACGCTCCAAAATTCCGGAGCTGTTCGAGATCCGCCAACTTGGCGGTCCCAGGTAGGTTCAGCCAGCCCAGCACGGCGCCGGCCTTCCCAATCAGTTTCACTTTCAGCGTTTCGGTGTTCACCGAGCGTTCTCCTTTGCCATCCGATTCAGCCAGGCGCGCAGTTCCTCGACGAGGATCAGGCGGCGCTTGCCGGCTTTGAACGACACGAGGTCGCCGCGGGCAATTGCTTCGTAAACAGCGGAACGGGTGGTGCCGGATGCGCGCGCGGCCTCTTCAGGGCCAACAGCGAGGGGTTGCAGGGTTGCGAGTTGGGACATGGTTTTCTCCATCTGGCACATCAATATGGGGCCAGTGAGAGAAAGACTAATCCCTGATTGAATGCACGTCAACTGACGTGCAGAACACAACCGGATTGATGTGCCGGCATTCGTGACTTAAGCTGTGACTAAGGAGAACGATATGCCGCCAAAAAAAGTTACAGGCTCAAAAAAGACAGACGCGCTTACGCTTAGGCTCGACCCGAAGCATAAGTACCTGATCGAGCTAACCTCGCGCCTAGACCGGAAGTCTATTACCGGAGTAATCGAGACTGCTGTGCAGCGGCTGGCTCAAGATAGAGAGCTTGAGTTCTCCCAGCGAAAGATGACGTTGACTGCTGCGGTCGAGTTTCTCTGGTCGCCTGATGAAGCGGAGCGAGTCACGAATCTCGCTCAACACGCGCCGTTTCTCCTAACGCATGAAGAGTCGTGCATCCGAACAGTACTGCTCGACGCGTCAGAGCTTTTTTTCAATTGCTATGAGGTCTATGGCAAGGAAGATCTGGAATACCGAAAGTATGCGGTCTTAGCATTCCAAGGCATCTTTTTGCCGGATGAAGATGGTGAAACACTCTTCCTGACGCCCCGTATGAGAACGGTGAAGCTCGCTTGGGAGCTCATAGTGTCGCGGGCGGCGCATCTTGCAGAAAAGGGAACATACACGCCTCTGAGTGCAAAAGAGGTTGAGGATTTTATCGGTAGGCCACTGGCTTCGATTAAGCCTGAGATCAAGATGCCAAAGGATGGTGGAATGCTGGATGAGGGTAGCGACATCGGCTTCAGAGGAAGCGATCGCTTCATGGATGACACTCTTGAGCTTTTGGGGCAGAAACCTAAATAAGCTCCACCGCCGCCGCCTTGCTGTCCGGTGCAAGGTGGGCATAACGGAGCGTCATCTTGATATCCGCGTGCCCCAGCAGATCGCGCACCGTGTTCAGCGGTACGCCAGCCATCACCAGCCGCGATGCGAAGTCGTGGCGCATATCGTGCCAGCGGAAGCCGACGATGCCGGCGTTCTTCAGCAACTCCAGCCAGGCGGTTTTCACGTCCGTCATGGGCTTATCGTCTTCACCCGGGAAGATGTAGCCGGTACCGCTCGCCTGGTCGTTCCATCCCTGCAGCGTGGCCAGCGCCTCGGCGTTCAGCGGGATATGCCGTGTCTCGCTGGTCTTGGCGCCTTCGCCGGCTACCGTCAGGGTTTTGGCCTGCAGGTTGGCGTGATGCCAGCGCAGATTGAACAGCTCGCCGCGCCTCATTCCGGTATTGAGCGATAGCAGAACCATCGGCTTCAGATGATCGGCGAAGGCAAGGGCGCGAAGGTCTGGTAAAGCCTCTCTGCCGCGTTTTGAGCGCCATTCGTTCGCGCTGTCACGCTCTGCCCTGATGCGTTCCTCGCGTGCGTTTAGCGCGTCCCTGAGGGCTTTAGCCTCGGCCTTCGACAGGTAGCGGATGCGGCCGATCGTATCGACCTTCAGTTGCTTGACCTTCTCCAGGGGCGAGGCGGGCAGGTAGGCCCATTCCACGGCGCGGCTGAATACTCCGCTGATGCTGCCCATCTTGCGGTTAGCGGTGGCGGGTTTGTTGCCACCGTTGAGCCAAGCGGTTCGGATCTGCTCCAGATCGCGGCCGGTTATCTCATCGAGCCGGCGGTGCATGATCGGCTCGAGGCTGGTGTCGAGCGTGTGCAGCGTCTTCTCGTGGCCTTTGTGGTGGGCCTTGAACCACGGCATATAGTGGTCATCGATGAAGCTGCGCAGGGTAGGGGTGCCAGCACCGCGGCGGCCTTGGGTGACTGCCAGCGGCTCACCGTGCTTGCGGGCCTCGTTGAGGTACTGCAGCGCCTCTTCCCGTGCCTGCTCAAGCGTCAGGAGGCCGACACGGCCAAGCGCCTTCTTGCGGCCACGCGCCCAGGTCACGACGTACGACTTCGCACCGGCCGCCGTCACGCGCACGAACAGGCCGGGCACGGTGGTATCGTGGATTTCGTATTCTTTGCCGGTGACTTCCAGGCTGTTCAATCGGCGCGCCGTTAGCTTCTCTCGCACGTTGTCCCCATGGGTGCAGTGTGGGTGCAAAAGTGACTATACGGAGCTGATTTACCGGATGCAACGGGACGCTAAGTGCTTGATTTGCAAGGTAAGTGCTTGATTCAGAAGGGGCTTGCTTGCCCCTCCTAAGGGGAAGGTTGTGAGTTCGAACCTCGCCTGGGACGCCAGCTTTTTCCAATAGATCACGGCATCCCGGCGCCGTCTGGCCTATCGATAAGCCGCGCCGGGATAGTTCATGATCAATCAGGGTGACGTTGGTTGAACGGCTTGTCGGAAGCCGCTCTGGCCATTTGCTCGTCTTTTCGTAACGGAGCATCTATCTCAGCTGAAGCGGCCGCTCGGCTGGTCGCGTCGTGCTTCGCGTTGTAGTTGGTAGACGAATCGTTCGATCTGGCGTTGCGTCAGGCCACTGATGCGATAGAAGCGCATTCCGCAAAAAGTGACATCGAGCTTTTCATCGAAAACGACATGCCGTAGTTCGGCCGCCGTTGTGATGGTGCCAAAGGGAAGCCTTGCGGAGAGGTGTTCGTACACTCGTCCCGTCTGTAGGCCACTCTGAAGGTTGCCTTGGAAGCTCAGCTTGCAGCCAGTCGCCGACATGTCCAGCACTTTACCTTCAACAGGCTTGATAGTTTTGTCGCTGAGTTCGGCAACGATAGGTTGGCCAGCCAACGAGGCACGGTACGCGTTGCGTCGTTGATGGTAGAGGACTTGATCGGGTAGGGGTGCCCAGTAGCAGCGAGCATCTTCCAGTTCGTCTGGATGCACCGGGTGATCATTGCTCCAGGCGATGCGCACGCCTTCGTAATAGCCTTCAACCTGAAAGGCTTCCCCAGACGCCATCAGGCGCTCGCCGTCGTTGGGTATCAACTCGTCGAGTGCAATCCAGCCCTTCTCACGGTTCATTTCAACCACATAGGTCTGATAGCGCTGGTTACGGTCAACGAATCGGACCAGTAGCGGGATGTGGTTATCCAGCAGTTGCTTCAGAGTCGCGTGGATCTCGGTTGTTGTCTTGAGGATCTGTGGGGGCTGTGGGCCTCCGTCCTCTGCAAACGGATTGGACACTTAGCATTGCTCTCCGGCATGTAACGATGTCGGCCGCATAATAGCATTTTGCCTTCATTTGGCTGCGGTCAGGCCTGGCTAAGCGGGCGATGATTTGCTGTTCTGGCGGTCGCGCCTCGGCGATCGTAAAGATCTGGCGTCTGGTTGCTACCCTGCAGTACATGCAGCATGGCGCCTACTGCACTCTTATTGGCGCGAATAAGCTTGCCGTTGCGGTCGTTGGAATTACGGCAGGTTTCTAAAACGCTCTCGAGCTGCTCCGCATGGGCAAGAATGTCTTCGCCTATCGCCGAGCTCGCGACAAAAGTCGCCAAGCCTTTTTTATCGGCGCTAAGCTGCGCCCTGGCAAGGGTCTGGCTGCGGAGAGCGCCATGCTGACCCAGCAGCGCCAGGAGTGTCTGCTTTTGTGTGAGCAGCTGCTCCAGGCCTGCAAGGTTGCGCTCGGCAAGTGCCTGGTACTCGGCATCGATGAGCTCAAGAAGCTTTCGGGCGGTGCCGATATCGTCAACCAGCTGTTGAAGCAATTCGGTATCTTGCATAGTGGTCTCTAATGCGCTGACGCCTGGCTACCTTTTAGGTTCAACGCTGGCTTTCGAACGCTAGCAGTTTCGATGCCACTCGCTGAGGATCTACCTGATAGCTGCCATCGGCTATCGCCTGCTTGATCTGAGCGACACGCTCCTGATCGACAGAGGGTTGCTGGCCCAACTTTTCAGCAGTCTGCTGCAGACGTTGTGCTTCCGGGCTCAACTGAACGCTCTCGCCGGATACAGCCGTACTACTACTAGTGTTCTTCACCGCATCGGCAGCAGGCTGCGGAACCGTTGGCCGCTCCGTGTTCTGTACATTGCTGCTTCGCCCACTGCTCGGTGGGGTGACGGCCCCGTTGGGCCGGTTGAAATCGATAGCCATGATCGAAACCTCGAATAAGTCAGGACGCTTGCCTGCTTTTCGGCAAAGCCATGGGAAACTTTAGCTTTATTTTCCCGGAGTGGCTGCGGCAGCGTCAGTCCTTCTCACATCGCGACTTCCACCTGACCGGGACCGACGACGCGGGCCTTGATAACGCGACCAGATCGCTGATTTTTGACCCTGATCTGACTGCCAAGTGCGCCATCGGATAAAGCTTCGCCTGGCATTCTCACATTTATTGACGAATTTTTCGCGCTGATTACGACCTGATCGCCTTTGCGCACGATTTCCGCGAGCGAAACAGCGTTAGGCGTAAGCACCTGATCGGGAAGGGCGCTGCGGGTGATTTTGTTACCGAGAACCTGGTCGTAAGCCGTCAGGTAACCCTGGGTGAGCAGGCTGACGTCCCGTTCGGCAAGGGTCACGTCGGCTTGCTCCAAGATGCTTTCGCGCGCCAGCGGCCGCCGGGCGACTATTACTTCGCGGAACAAATGGACCTGCGCGGGGACGAAAACGGACCAGGGCGCCGAGCCTTCGCAGCTGACCCGCACGGTTGTGCGGCCAACCGGTTGCGCAGGGCTTTCCAGTTTCGTAGTCAAAGGGCGATCGCAATGTGCCAGGCGCAGACGGGGGTCGAGTCTGTTGACCTCGATCTGATGGCGGGCCTGGATTTGGCTACGCTGTAAATAGTCGGTCACCTCACGCTCAAGAAATCCGCGTGCTGCGTCGATAAGCTGTTCAGGCCTTGTTGCTGAGTCAGCAAACTGGCTCAGCCCGCATAACGCCGAAAACAGGATCGCTCGACAAAGCGCGATGCAAGGACGCCGGAAAAAAGTCATCTGTTCGTTCATGTCATGGCAGAAGCAAAGGGCGTGCCGGTAAATCTGCCAGATATTCTGAACACCATTTCGCAAAGCAAGAGGAACTGGCATGGCCGGTGTATTGGATTCGGTTAACCAGCGTACCCAGCTGGTGGGGCAGAATCGTCTCGAGTTGCTGCTGTTCAGGCTGGATGACAAGCAGCTCTATGGCATCAACGTGTTCAAGGTCAAAGAGGTGCTGCAGTGTCCTCGGCTCACCATCATGCCTCGGTCCAGTCCGGTTGTGCGTGGCGTGGCGAACATACGTGGCAGCACGCTTTCGATTCTCGATCTTTCCTTAGCTACCGGAAAACCTGCATTGCAGGATCTCTCCAATAGCTTCGCCATCATCGTTGAATACAATAACAAGGTGCTCGGGTTTCTGGTGCGATCGGTGGAGCGGATCGTCAACATGAACTGGGAAGCCATTCTGCCGCCGCCCAAAGGCGTCGGGCCTGATCACTATCTGACAGCCGTCACCCATGTGGATGGCCAGATGGTCGAAATCATCGACGTGGAAAAAGTGCTAGCCGAGGTGGCTCCCGTTTCGGAGGTGCTATCGGTTGGTATCGCGGACGAGGAAACCACCGGCAAGGCGTCATCCAGCCGGGTTCTGATCGTCGATGATTCCTCGGTTGCGCGGAAACAGATAATCCGTTGTCTACAGAATCTGGGAATCGAGGTGGTTGCACACAACGATGGCCGCCAGGCGTTGACCTACCTGCGAAAGTTGGTAGCAGACGGCAAGAAGCCATCCGAGGAATTCGTCATGATGATTTCAGACATCGAGATGCCTGAGATGGACGGCTATACGTTGACCACCGAGGTTCGTCAGGATCCGGCCATGCGGAATTTGCACATTCTGCTGCATACTTCGCTCTCCGGTGTGTTCAACCAGGGCATGGTCAAGCGAGTCGGTGCGGACGATTTTCTCGCCAAATTTCAGGCGGACGATCTGGCTAGCCGGGTGATAGAGCGAATCCGAACTGCGGATAAGAATTGAGGCATGTCCTCTTCAATACGACTGGTGGGCTTATCAGTGTCAGGTGATCCGGATTTCGATCAGTTCCGAGTGTTCTTAGAGAAAACGTGCGGCATTCTGCTGGGTAGCAACAAGCAGTACCTCGTAACCAGCCGGCTGAACAAGCTGATGGAGCAGCAGGGGCTCAAGAGCCTTGGCGATCTGGTCAGGAAAATTCAGGCCCAGCCACGCAGCGGTCTGCGTGAGCAGGTCGTGGATGCGATGACGACCAACGAAACGCTCTGGTTTCGCGATACCTATCCATTCGAAGTGCTCAGGAGCCGGACCCTGCCGGAGCTCCTGAAAACCGCGCCGGGTCAACGCCTGCGTATATGGTCGGCTGCCTGTTCCTCGGGGCAGGAACCTTATTCGTTGTCGATGACGGTCGACGAATATGAACGCAGCAACCCCAGCCAACCTAAGTTGGCAGTTCAGATCGTCGCTACCGAGCTGTCTGGCACCATGCTTGCTGCAAGCAAGGCTGCGGAGTACGACAGTCTGGCTATCGCGCGGGGATTGTCGAGCGAGCGCTTACAGCGTTATTTCGACGTCAAGACACCAGGCCGTTGGGTTGTCAAACCAGCGATTCGAAACCGCGTCGAGTTCCGTGTTCAGAATCTGCTCGATAGCTATGCGGTACTGGGAAAGTTCGACGTGGTGTTCTGCCGTAACGTGCTCATCTACTTTTCAGCGGATGTGAAGAAAGACATTCTTCGGCGTATTCACGCCACGCTGAAGCCGGGCGGCTATTTGTTTCTCGGGGCATCCGAGGCGCTTAACGGGCTTCCCGAGCTGTATCAGATGATTCAATGCAGTCCAGGCATCATCTATAAGGCCAAGTAGAACGGTCGATACCTGCAGCGTCGCAGCGAGGCGGCGGCAGAAATCTGTCGGTCATGAGTGAAGAGGCGGCAAAAACATGGAAAAGCTTTGCCGCTTTTGACGCATCGCTCCTGATGCGTTGCTATAAACCCCCTCAAAATCAGTTGTTTATCGAAATGGCATGGCCTTTGCTGGTGGTTTGCTAAGCAGACTGTATCCGGCAGAGGGCCAGATCATGAGCATCAGTTTCGATAAAGCTCTGGGTATCCACGAAAAAGCACTCGGGTTCCGCGCTCAGCGGGCCGAGGTGCTTGCCAACAATATTGCCAACGCCGACACGCCTAATTACAAGGCGCGTGATCTGGAGTTCGGCAGTGTTCTCGCTGCCCAGCAGAGCAAAAACCAGGGCGAGTTCGGCGTCGCTGTCACCAGCAGCAAGCACATCGCGGCGCAAGGGTTTGAGATTGCCGATCCAGGCCTTCGATTCCGCACGCCGATGCATGCTTCGCTGGATCAGAACACTGTCGATGCGCAGGTCGAGCAAGCCGCCTACGCCGAGAATGCCGTCGACTTCCAGGCAAGCTTTACCTTTCTCAACAGTAAGTTCAGGGGGCTCATGAGCGCCCTGCGTGGCGAATAACAGGAGCGAAGCCCATGTCCCTTAGCAGCGTATTCAATATCGCCGGCAGCGGCATGAGTGCTCAAAGCACTCGCCTCAACACCATTTCCAGCAACATCGCCAACGCCGAGACCGTCTCGTCCAGCGTCGATCAAACCTACCGCGCCCGCCATCCTGTCTTCGCGACTATGTTGCAGCAGGCCAACGGTTCGCCAAACGGATCCCTGTTCGCCGAGCAGGATCAGGCCGGTGCCGGTGTTCAGGTACTTGGCGTGGTGGAAGACCAGAGCGAGTTGCAAGCCCGTTACGAGCCCAACCATCCGGCTGCGAATGAAGAAGGCTACGTCTATTACCCGAACGTCAACGTCGTGGAAGAAATGGCGGACATGATCTCTGCCAGTCGCTCGTTCCAGACCAACGCCGAGTTGATGAACACGGCCAAGACCATGCTGCAGAAAGTACTGACCCTGGGCCAGTAACCCTTACGAGAGATAGCCATGAGCACGACAGGCGGCGTCAGCGGTACCGGTTCGGTACTCGACCAATATCAGATCAAAGATCGCGAAGTAAAAAGCAACGATCTCGGCAAGAACGAGTTTCTAGAGCTGCTGGTAACTCAGCTGAACAACCAGAACCCTCTGGAACCTCAGGAAAACGGCGAGTTCATTGCCCAGCTGGCGCAATTCAGCACCGTAGAGGGCGTCGAGAAACTGAATTCGAGCATGGAAACCATGCTATCGGGCTATCAGTCGTCCCAGGCGCTGCAGGCGTCGTCGCTGGTCGGCCGCAAGGTGATCGTGCCCACCGACAAAGCGGTCGTCGATACCAGCGAAACCTTCAAGGCCAGCATGGTATTGCCTACGACCAGCAGCAACGTATCGGTCAACGTTTATGACAGTGCTGGCACGGTGGTCAACCGGATCAACATGGGCCAGCAGGAAGCCGGAAATGTTTCGTTCATGTGGGACGGCAAGGATTCGAGCGGCAATACCTTGCCGCCGGGAACCTACCGATTCGAAGCACAAGCCACCTATCAAGGCGAGACCAAGGGTTTGTACACCTTGCTCCCAGCCAACGTAGACAGCGTCACGCTCGGACAGAACGGCGGGGAGCTGATGCTCAACCTGGCCGGTGTAGGCAGCATTGGGCTGTCTCAAGTCCAGGTCATTGGTCAGTAACTGCCGGCGCACCCGGTAACAGGAGCAATTCATGTCGTTCAATATCGGCCTTAGCGGCATGCGTGCCGCCAGCAAAGACCTCAACGTTACAGGTAACAACATCGCTAACGCCGGGACTGTTGGCTTCAAGCAGTCACGTGCGGAGTTTGCTGATGTGTATGCCTCTTCGGTGCTCGGTACTGGTAAGAATCCTCAGGGCAGCGGCGTGTTGCTTGCGAACGTGTCGCAGCAATTCAACCAGGGCAACATCAACTACACGCAGAATGCTCTGGACCTGGCGATCAATGGCAACGGGTTCTTTCAGGTCAGCAACAACGGCGCGCTGAGCTATACCCGCGCCGGTTATTTCGGAACGGACAAGGAAGGCCATCTGGTCGATAACTTCGGCTATAACCTTCAGGGTTATTCGGTTGACGACAACGGCAATATTCAGACCGGCCAAGTAAACGATCTGAAGATCCAGACTGCCAGTCAGGAGCCCAAAGCCACGACGAAGATCACTCAAGGATTCAACCTCAACTCCACTAATACGGAGCCGGGCAACACGCCGTTCAATCCTGCCGATCCGTTGAGCTACAACTCTTCGACATCGACCAACGTGTATGACGAGCAAGGCAACGCCCACGTCATGACGCAGTACTTCGTCAAAACCGGTACCGCCAACGCTTGGCAGATGCATGTGCTTGTGGACGGGCGTAACCCAGCTGATCCAGTCAACAGCACAGCCCCTAGCACGACGGCGCTGGAATTCAGCCCATCCGGAAGTCTCGTCGACCCCGCCAGCGGCAGCATTGAAATATCCGCTTGGCAGCCGGCCGTTAAGAACACTGACGGTACTTGGTCTCTGAACAATGCGGCGCCTGCGGGCGGATTGAACATGACGCTGGATATGCGCGGCTCCACCCAGTATGCCAGCGCCTTTGCGGTTAATAGCGTGAGCCAGGACGGTTACACAACAGGTGAACTGGCGGGCCTGGAAATCAGCGAAACGGGCGCAATTTTCGCGCGCTACACCAACGGTCAATCCAAAGTGCAGGGCCAGATCATCCTGGCCAACTTCGCCAACGTTCAGGGATTGACTCCGGTAGGCAAGACCCAGTGGGTGCAATCCTTCGAATCCGGCGAGCCGGTTCGTAACCCGCCTGGCAGCGGTACGCTGGGATCGTTGCAAGCCGGCGCGCTCGAAGATTCCAACGTCGAGCTGTCGGACCAGCTGGTCAACCTGATCGTGGCGCAGCGCAATTACCAGGCGAACGCGAAGACGATCGAAACCGAAAGCGCGATCACCCAGACGATCATCAATTTGCGTTGATGAGTCGCGGCGGCAGGCTCCGCATGGCGGAATTCTGCCGCTTCGTCTATTCAAAGGCCCTTCGGGGCCTTTTTCTTTTCTAATAATTCTTTTGAATCAGCGGCTTAATGGTCGCTTCGATTTTTGGCATGCCCATTGCTTTCGAGACGTATGGAACGGTAAGCGTCAATTCACGCGTCTCGGAGGTTCGATGGACAAGATGCTCTATGTAGCCATGACGGGGGCGAGCCAGAACGCTCGTGCTCAGCAGGCGCATGCCAACAACCTGGCGAATATCTCGACTACCGGCTTCCGTCGTGACTTTGAGCAAGCGCGGTCGATGCAAGTGTTCGGCGACAGTTTTCCGGCACGCGTTTACGCCATGACTGAGCGTCCAGGCACGGATTTCAGCGCCGGCACGTTGCAGGAAACGGGGCGGGACCTGGACGTGGCGGTCGAGGGCGAGGGCTGGATCGCGGTGCAAGCGCCCGATGGCAGCGAGGCTTATGCCCGTACCGGCAGCCTCAATATCGACACGCTCGGCATGCTCCGGACCGGCGACGGTTTGCCGGTGCTCGGCAATGCCGGGCCGATTGCCGTGCCGCCCGAAGAGAAGCTGGAGATCGGCGCCGACGGGTCCATCAGCATTCGTGCGCTCGGAGAAGACCCGAACGTGGTGGTTACGGTCGACCGTCTCAAGCTCGTCAACCCCGATCCAAAGCAGTTGGAGAAGGGCACCGATGGCTTGATCCGCATGAAGGACGGCCAGCCCGTCGAGGCTGACGCCGCGGTCCGTGTGACGTCCGGTTTTCTCGAGGCGAGCAACGTCAACGCGGTGGCGGAGATGACGTCGATGCTGGCGCTGTCCCGGCAGTTCGAGCTTCACGTGAAAATGATGCGCACCGCCGAAGAAGACAGTGCCGCTGCGGCCCGAGTCTTGCAGATCAGCTAGTAAACAACGCGTTGCGCCCGAATTCCGGCGTACGAGGAGAAGAACATGCTTCCAGCACTGTGGGTGAGTAAGACGGGTTTGTCCGCCCAGGACATGAACCTGACGACCATTTCCAACAACCTGGCCAACGTTTCCACCACGGGCTTCAAGAAAGACCGCGCCGAGTTTCAGGATCTGCTTTACCAGATCCGTCGGCAGCCAGGTGGCCAGTCCACTCAGGACAGCGAGCTTCCGTCCGGGCTGCAGCTGGGTACCGGTGTGCGTATCGTCGGTACGCAAAAGCAGTTCACCGCCGGCAGCCTGCAAACCACCGAGCAGCCGCTCGATATGGCGATCAATGGCCGCGGCTTCTTCCAGGTTCTGCTGCCCGACGGCACCGTGTCTTACTCGCGTGACGGTAGCTTCCATCTGAACGCCGACGGCCAGATCGTGACCTCCAACGGCTATGCGCTGGAGCCGGCGATTGTCGTACCGCCGGAAACCCAGACCTTCACCGTCGGCGAGGACGGCACCGTCTCGGTTACCACACTCGGCAACCCGGCGCCGCAAATCATCGGCAACCTGCAAACCGCCGACTTCGTCAACCCGGCAGGCCTGCAGGCCATGGGCAGCAATCTGTTCCTGGAAACCGCCGCAAGTGGTGCGCCGCAGGTCAGCACGCCCGGCCTGAACGGACTGGGCACGGTGCTGCAAAACACTCTGGAAAACTCCAACGTCAGCGTCGTCGAGGAGCTGGTGAACATGATCACCACTCAGCGCGCCTACGAGATGAACTCGAAAGTCATCTCCACGGCCGATCAGATGCTGTCCTTCGTTACCCAGCAGCTGTAACAGCTGTCAGCCGCTGGATTGAGGTGAATATGCGCCGCTTGTTGATTGTTCTTCCGCTGATGTCCGCTGTGGTTCTGACCGGTTGCGTGGCGCCAGCCCCGAAGCCCAATGACCCGTACTACGCACCGGTCTTACCGCGTACGCCGCTGCCGGCTGCGCAAAACAACGGCGCCATCTATCAGGCGGGTTTCGAGACCAATCTGTACGACGATCGGAAGGCTCATCGGGTCGGTGACATCATCACCATCACGCTCAACGAGCGGACCCAGGCGAGCAAGAATGCCAATTCGCAGATATCCAAGGAGAGCAGCGCCAATATCGGGCTCGGCTCGCTGTTTGGCGGCGCCGTATCGATGGCCAACCCGTTGACCGGCAACGCCATGAACCTGGGCGCCGAATACGACTCGGCACGTGATACTTCCGGCTCCGGTCAGGCAGGGCAGAGCAACAGCCTGTCCGGCTCGATCACCGTTACCGTGTCCGACGTGCTGCCAAACGGCATTCTGGCGATTCGCGGTGAGAAGTGGATGACACTCAATACGGGCGACGAGTTGGTGCGCATTGCCGGTCTGGTGCGCGCGGACGACATCGCGACCGATAACACGGTGCCGTCGACCCGTATCGCCGATGCCCGCATCACCTATTCCGGTACCGGCGCCTTCGCCGATGCCAGCCAGCCCGGTTGGCTGGACCGTTTCTTCATCAGCCCGTTGTGGCCGTTCTAAGCAGGTGCAGGCAATGAAACTGTTCAGCTCATTCGTAGTTGCCTTGCTGTGCCTGGTAGCCGTTCCGGCCCAGGCCGAGCGGCTCAAGGACATCGCCACCATTCAGGGCGTTCGTAGCAACCAGTTGATCGGCTACGGTCTGGTGGTCGGCCTCAATGGCAGTGGCGACCAGACCACCCAGACGCCGTTCACGGTGCAGACCTTCAACAACATGATGGCGCAGTTCGGCATCAAGGTGCCGGCCGGTGGTAACGTTCAGCTGAAGAACGTCGCGGCCGTGTCCATTCATGCCGATCTGCCGCCCTTTGCCAAGCCGGGCCAGACGATCGACATCACCGTTTCGTCGATCGGCAACGCCAAGAGCTTGCGCGGCGGCAGTCTGTTGATGGCGCCGCTCAAGGGTATCGACGGCAACGTCTACGCCATCGCTCAGGGCAACCTGGTAGTGGGCGGTTTCGATGCCGGCGGCGCGGACGGTTCGCGCATTACCGTCAACATTCCTTCCGCGGGTCGTATTCCGAACGGTGCGACCGTCGAACGGCCGGTGCCGAGCGCATTCAACCAGGGCAATACCCTGACGATGAACCTCAATCGTCCGGATTTCACCACCGCCAAGAACATCGTCGA
>Ga0163223_100427_pt1 | contig 13771 bp, 14 predicted proteins | sample MSEWel2016_02_17_2_FD_113147 | JGI IMG/M metagenome (GOLD analysis project Ga0163223, IMG submission 113147) | Subsurface microbial communities from deep shales in West Virginia, USA - MSEEL Well Study Marcellus 5H_2016_02_17 ...
CCTTTAGACAGGCCTTATAAAAATCAACGGCACCAAAAAGCACCCCATGATCGGTAAGCGCAATACTCTCCATGCCACTTTCCGCCACCGCCTTAACAAGCTCGTTGATCCTGCCAAAACCATCTAATAGACTATATTCGCTATGCACATGAAGATGTGTAAACTGTTTTTCCATCTTTTCTTTCACTTTACTGTTAAAATTTAATTTCATGTTTTTCTAATTATTTCCGATTTCTTTAATTTTTATTATAACATAGATTCTTAAAAATAAATAGACATTTTGTCCCAGGCGGTTGAAATTGATCCCAGCAGCCGTGGCCTATCTAATTTCTACATTATATACTATTTTGCACTGATTATTCATTTTCATTTTAAATGATTTACTTCAACCGTTCTTTTTTACTTGTTATTTATTTAACATTATTTTTTACTGGTAATCCTTTACATTATTTCAGAGTTATGTTAATATATGTTTGTAAACAATTTTACCTTTGCTTACGAAAAGATTCACTAATTTCATATATTGGCAGGAGTTATGGAGGGCCGTACTTTCGTTTTTACATTAAGAGAATATGTAAATCTGTTAGTATGTGCTTTTTTTGTTTGGTTTTATTGTTTTTTCTATGATTTTATTATGTTTTTTAAACATAATCAAATAAATAATCAAATAAATAGGGGGTTATACTTATGAAGAAGTATATCTTATCACTGGATGCAGGAACTACAAGTTCAAGAGCGATTTTATTTAACCATGACAGCGAAATCGTCAGTGTTGCGCAAAAAGAATTTACCCAAATCTATCCAAAAGCCGGTTGGGTTGAACATGACGCCATGGAAATTTGGGCTACCCAAAGTGGTGTTGTCACTGAAGCTTTATCAAAAATTGGCGCTACCGCTGAAGATATTGCTGCTATTGGTATCACAAACCAACGTGAAACAACTGTCGTTTGGGACAGAAAAACTGGCGAACCTATTTATAATGCCATTGTTTGGCAGTGCCGTCGTACCGCATCTTTCTGTGATGAATTAAAAGCCCGTGGATTGGAAGACTATGTTCGTGAAAACACCGGTCTTGTAATCGATGCTTACTTCTCTGGAACAAAAATTAATTGGATTTTAAATAACGTTCCTGGTGCACGTGAAAGAGCTGAAAAAGGCGAACTGGCTTTCGGAACCATTGATACCTGGTTAATCTGGAAATTAACTGATGGCAAGGTACATGTAACCGATTATTCAAATGCTTCCCGCACGATGGCATTTAATATTAAAACCCTTAAATGGGATGAAAAAATGTTAAAAGAACTGGATATCCCAGCTTCTATGTTACCAGAAGTTCGACCATCTTCAGATGTTTACGGATCAACTTCTCTTTACGGAACAGAAATTCCCATTGCCGGTGCTGCTGGTGACCAACAAGCTGCTCTCTTCGGACAAGCTTGCTTCGAACCTGGTATGGCTAAAAATACTTATGGAACCGGTTGCTTTATGCTGATGAACACTGGTGACAAACCCGTTAAATCGAACAGTGGCTTGATTACGACCATTGGCTGGGGCTTAGATGGCGAAGTTGATTATGCCTTAGAAGGTTCAATCTTCGTTGCCGGTGCTGCGATCCAATGGCTAAGAGACGAAGTTCGACTGGTTGATTCTTCACCTGATAGCGAATACTATTGTAATAAAGTTGCTGACACCAATGGTGTTTATATGGTTCCTGCTTTTGTTGGACTGGGTGCTCCGCATTGGGATATGTATGCTCGTGGTGCTATCTTAGGATTAACTCGTGGTGCCAACAAAGCTCATTTAATCCGTGCTACTGTTGAATCCCTCGCTTATCAGACAAAAGATGTTCTGGATGCGATGGAAAAAGACTCAAACATCAAATTGGCGGCATTAAAAGTTGATGGCGGCGCTTGCGCTAACGATTTCTTGATGCAATTCCAGGCTGATATTTTAGGCGTTCCTGTTGATCGTCCTTCAATCGTTGAAACCACTGCTATGGGTGCTGCTTACCTGGCTGGTTTGGCTGTTAAATTCTGGGATGGTAAAGCGGATGTAACTGCTGCCTGGAAACTGGACCGTTCATTTAAGCCTGCCATGGATGCTGATGTTCGTGCTAAATTATATGCTGGCTGGTTAAAAGCTGTTGAAACTGCTAAAGGCTGGGAAGACGCCGAATAATCTAACTACATTAATAATTCATTAATCAATAAATTGTTGGGGTGTTTAACCACACCCCGGCAATTTAGATTTTACTCTTTCCTATTTTTGTGATTGTGTTATAATGAATTTGCAAATACGATCCAACCGGGAGGAGTTTTATGTCGACGAGAAAATGTCTTCTCATGTTTCAAGACAACCCCATTATTGTCGCTGTTCGTAATCCGAAAGATATTTATGATGCCATTCATTCGAAATCGCAGATCATCTTTTTATTGACCGGCAATGTCTATAATCTTAAAAAAATGGTGGAGCTTTGTACTAAATCAGGTAAACACGTGTTTACCCATTTGGATCTTATTAAAGGTTATTCACAGGATAATTATTTTATTAAGTATCTAAAAGATGAGATCAAGCCAACGGGAATTATTACCACGAAAAACAATATTATCACTCGGACAAAGCAGGAAGGTCTGATGACTGTTCAGCGTTTATTTCTATTGGATTCTTCTGCCATGGATATTTCAATTACATCGGCAAAGAAAATTAAGCCTGATGCCATCGAAATTTTACCTGGCCTGGTTCCAAAGCTGATTACAGCTGTAAAAAAGGAACTCGATATTCCAATTGTTACCGGGGGATTCATAGAGACAGAGGAAGAAGTTCGTTCGTGTCTTGCTGCTGGCGCACTATCAGCCAGTACATCTCACAAGCCTTTGTGGGATAAAATAGAACTTATTCGGGAAGAGCAGCGATTGCTCCAGAACGAATAAGCAAAAATAAAATACAAGGCAACGGAGAGCCATACTGTTTTCTTAAATGAACCCTTATTTAAGAAAATTGTATGGCTTTTAATTTTTTATTATTCTTAGGAGGAATATATTATGTATGATATCGCCATTATTGGAGCTGGTATTGCCGGTTCCTACATTGCTCGGGAATTGACCCGATACAAACTGGACATTGTTTTATTAGATGGAGAAAATGATGTCGGAAATCAGATTACAATGGCCAACTCTGCCATTGTTCATGCCGGTTTTGATGCCCCGGCCCATAAATTGAAAGGAAAATTCAACGCCGCTGGAAATCTTATGTACGATCAGGTTTGTGAGGATCTGGATGTGCCCTTTAAACGATGTGGTTCCATGGTTGTTGCTCATAACGAGTACGAAATGGCAACCCTGCACGAACTTTATCAAAACGGTTTAAAAAACGGAGTTCCTGGACTTCAGATCTTATTTAAAGATGAAGTCCACGCCATGGAGCCCCATATCCATGACGATATTTGCGGCGCTCTTTATGCTCCGACAGCAGGGATTGTGTCCCCCTTTGAACTCTGTATTCACGCGGCTGAAAACGCTGTCGACAACGGTGTTACCCTAAAGCTTAATCATCTGGTCAGTGATATCATAAACCACAATGACCACTTCGAAATTATTACCAATTCCGGAAATGTGGAAGCTAAGTATGTCATTAATGCTGCCGGCTTATTTGCTGATGATATCTATGAAATGGTTGGCAAACCCTACTTTAAACTGCTTGCTCGTAAGGGAAATTATTTTATCTTTGATAAAGAAGCCGGTTATCTGGTTAATAGTGTCATCTTCCCATGTCCTTCAAAAAAGGGCAAAGGTATTTTAGTGGCACCGACCGCTCACGGCAATCTGTTAATTGGACCGGATGCTGAACCCGTGCACAAAGGCGATATTTCGACCACCACTGAGCGCCTCGACTATATTAAAGAAAATGCCCTTAAAAACTGTCCTTCGCTACCATTTAACAAGATTATTAGGTCCTATGCCGGACTTCGAAACACTCCTGTAAAGGATACCTTTACAACGACTGATGGTGATTTCATCATTGAAGAATCGCCCGTAAAAGGATTTATCAACGTGGCTGGCTATGAATCGCCTGGACTCACCTCAATTCCTGCGGTTGCTCACTTTGTGGTCGAAGAAATTGTGAAACCAATGATCCCAGATATCGAAGAAAATCACGACTATAATCCTAAGGTCCGAAAGCATCTGCGTTTTGATGAAATGACCGAGGAAGAAAAAGTTGCAATTATTAATGAAGATCCAAAATACGGCAAGGTTATCTGTCGATGTGAAACCATCACTGAAGGTGAAATCATCGATGTTATTCACCGCAGTGCTGGTGCCCGAACCGTTAAATCAGTTAAAAAACGCTGTCGTGCCGGTATGGGACGCTGTCAGGGTGGCTTCTGTTCTCCCCGGGTTGTGGAAATTCTTTCCCGCGAACTCAATGTTCCATTAGATGAAATTATGTACGATCAACAGGATTCGACCTTCATTCTCTCAGGTCAAACGAAATCCGTTCAGGAGGAGGCGTAATCATGATATATGATGTTGTTATTTTAGGTGGTGGACCCGCTGGTTTGGCCGCTGCCGTTGAAGCTAAAAATGATGGAGCAGAAAATGTCCTGATTCTGGAAAGAGACCGGGAATTAGGCGGTATTCTTAACCAGTGTATTCATAATGGTTTTGGTCTGCATACGTTTAATGAAGAATTAACCGGACCGGAATATGCCGAACGTTATATTGATAAGGTAAAAGATCTTAATATTCCTTACATGCTCGATACCATGGTACTTGATATGCATGACAACGGGGAACTCAAATCCATCCACGTTATCAATGAAGAAAACGGGTACATGGTTATTGAAACGAAAGCTGTTATTCTAACTATGGGATGTCGGGAACGGACCTCTGGTGCCATCGGTATCCCGGGGTATCGTCCATCGGGTGTTTTCACTGCCGGTACTGCCCAACGTTTTATCAACATGGAAGGATATATGGTTGGTAAAGAAGTGGTTATCCTCGGCTCTGGTGATATCGGTCTAATCATGGCCCGACGAATGACCCTGGAAGGTGCTCATGTTCAGGCTGTTTGCGAACTAATGCCCTACTCTAACGGTCTGGTTAGAAACATTGTTCAGTGTTTGGATGACTATGATATCCCGCTAAAATTAAGCCACACCATCACCTTTATCCACGGTAAGGACCGATTAGAAGGCGTTACCGTTGCCAAGGTTGATGAAAAACTAAAAGTGATTCCTGGTACCGAAGAATATATTCCCTGTGATACCCTCCTGCTTTCAGTGGGCTTGATTCCCGAAAATGAAATCACTCGTAATGCCGGTGTTACCATGGACAACCGAACCAACGGTGCCATTGTCGGTGAACTGCGTCAAACCTCTATGCCTGGTGTTTTTGCCTGTGGAAATGTGGTCCACGTTCATGACCTGGTGGATTTTGTCAGCGAAGAAGCGGTCCTGGCCGGTAAAGGCGCTGCCAAGTATATCAAGGGCGATCTGGCTAGTGAGATTACCTTTACGACCACCAACGGCGACGGAATTGGTTATGTCGTTCCGCAGCAGGTTGCCATGAAAAACGTCGAGGAAAAAGTTACTTTCTATATGCGTGTGCGACAGGTCTTTCAAGATAAAGTGGTTAATGCCTATATTGGCGACCAATTGATCGCCACTAAAAAAGAAAAGAAATTACTGCCCGCCGAAATGGTTAACTTTAAGATCGCCAAAGATGTTTTAGCCCAGTATCCTGCCGGAGAAATCCGATTTGTCGTAGAGGAGGCAAAGAAATGAAAAAAGATATGACCTGTATTGTTTGCCCCATCGGGTGCCAGATGACCATTGAAGAAAAAGCGGATGGTACCTATGAGGTTACCGGCAACACCTGTAAACGTGGTCCAAAATATGCCATCAATGAAATGACCAACCCAACCCGGGTTATTCCCACTACGGTGGTGATTAAGCATGCCATGCTTCCCCGCCTGCCGGTTAAAACCGCGGAGCCCATCCCCAAAGGCCAGATTTTTGATGCCATGGCCGCTATTAATCAGGTTGTTGTGGAAGCACCCATAAAAACCGGTGATGTTGTTATCAAAGATCTTTTAGGTCTTGGAATCGATGTGGTTGCTACTCGAACCATGGATAAGTGCTCGTTCTGATATCTCAATAAATAGCGTCTGAAAATAATTCCCAGAGTTGTTTTCAGGCGCTTTTTTATTTATCTACTTTTAAACCACTATTCGTAACAACAAAATATTAATTTGTTACAAAACAGACATTGAACTTCTACCTGCTATTGTGATATGTTTAACTATACAAATTCGACAATAAAAGGTGTTACTCTATGTTTGAAAAAATAAAACAGCGTGTCCAGGCAAATCCGGTTATTGTTATGCTGATTCCCGGTGTTATAATGATGCTAATTCTGGTTATTGTGTATCAAACCACCGCCAGAGAAAACGCAAAACTTGACGAGGGTGTCGAAATCCTAACTGCACTAGAAGCCCGGGATCTCTATACCATGGAAGAAAAAATTGACTACATGAAGCGCAAAGCCGTTGACCCCGGCGATTACACCGCATTATTTGGCAATGCCCTTGTTTTTGGTGATTCCATCGCCGAGGGACTAGGTTTATTTGGATTTTTAAACCCGACCTCACTGGTTGCGATGATGGGAAAATCAGCCGAAAACAGTCAAGGAGACGTCCAAAGTATCGTTGAACTGGCACCGCGGTATGTTTTTTTTGAGTTAGGTCTCAATGACATCAGTCATCCCGATAGTACCCTGGACGCCTATATCCTTTCTTACGAGAAGCTTATCGATTCAATCCGGTTGCAATTACCGAATACCCAAATCTATGTTTGCAGTATCTTTCCGGTTACCGATGAAGCCCTCAAAGAAAACCCCGAGCTCAGTCAAATTGAAACCTATAATGCTGCGTTAGTGGAAATGGCTGCCCGAAAAAATATCCATTATATCAATACCTACCCGCTTTTGAAAAACAACCCACAGTACCATGAACAAGACGGCATCCATGTGATCCGTGAGTTTTACCCACTATGGTTGGACACGCTTGTGGATAACAGCAATTTAAAAAATTTATTATAGAATTGGACCATCATGAAAAAAATTTTTGTACTTCTATCCATTCTAATACTTGCGTTACTCTCTTTTGGCTGTCATTCTGCCGAGCAGGCACCTTTATCCCAGGTGGAAAACGATCTGCTCGCCGCTTCCCAAAACCTTAGCGGGATGGAAAAGGGGGATGGAAAAACATTGAAACGCTATTACGGACTCAATATGAGTGACTATCAGGAAGTTTTAATTTACGTCCCTGCCAATTATATGGATGTATCCGAAATCCTTGTGATTAAAGCCTCAGATTCCGCCCAATTGGATCTGATCGAAGGGGCCGTTGATGTCCGCAACGCCATGCAACTGGAGAGCTTTGGCGGATACGGACCGAAGCAGGTGGAGCTACTTGAAAATCATGAGTTTAAAATTGTGGGAAACACGCTTTTTTATTGTGTATCACCTGAAGCGTCCACATTAAAAGATACCTTTGTCAAAAGCATCAAGAATAATCCCTAAGGAGTGACCATGGTTTTTAGCAGTATTTTGTTTATCTTTGCTTTTCTTCCCATTGCATTGGGTCTGTATACCATTATCCCGAAACAGGGGAAAAATTTAATCTTGCTTCTGATCAGTCTATTTTTTTATGCCTGGGGAGAACCGATTTATGTTTTCTTAATGCTTTTTACCATCACCTTCGACTTTGGCATGGGACTATTGATGGACAAAAAGCCCCATTTAGTCCGGAAGCAAATTTTTATTTTTACTCTCATCGTGAATTTAAGCATTTTATTCTTTTTTAAATACTGGGGGTTTTTACTGAGTATCATTAACCAGATCTTTGGTCTGGGGATTCCCTACACGCCCTTACCCTTACCGATCGGGATTTCATTTTATACCTTTCAGATTCTCTCCTATGTCATTGATATCTATCTGAAAAAGGTTCCGGTCCAAAAAAACATCATTTCCTTTGGCTTGTATGTCACCATGTTTCCGCAGCTGATCGCTGGACCGATTGTTCGCTATAAGGATATCGACGATCAGCTAACCGAGCGGGTGATCAATCAGGAAAAATTCGGAATCGGAGTGGAACGTTTTATCCAGGGTCTCGGCAAAAAAGTTCTGCTGGCCAACAATATCGGCTATATCTGGACCCTTATTTCAGCCATAAATGTGGGTGAACTGTCAGTACTTACCGCCTGGATCGGAATTATCGCCTTTACCTTTCAAATCTATTTCGACTTTAGTGGTTATTCGGATATGGCCATTGGTTTGGGGAAAATGTTTGGTTTTGAATTTCTCGAAAACTTTAATTATCCCTATATCTCCCGAAGCGTATCCGAATTCTGGCGACGCTGGCACATTTCACTGGGAACCTGGTTTCGTGAATACCTTTATATCCCTCTGGGTGGTAACCGTGTTCCCATCCCCCGGCTCTTTTTAAACCTCTGTATTGTCTGGTTGTTAACAGGCCTCTGGCATGGTGCCAACTGGAATTTTGTCGTCTGGGGTGGCTATTATGGGCTGATCCTTTTTGCTGAAAAAGTATTCTTAAGCGCACTGCTGGAAAAACTGCCAAGATTTATTCAGCACAGTTACACCCTGATTCTGGTTATAATCGGCTGGGTTTTCTTTGCCAGTCCGGACATGGGTTTTGCCCTGTCTTACCTGCAGGTTATGTTTTTTACTGCCGGTGCGTCTCTGGTTGATTCAACCGGCCTCTATTACCTAACCACCAGTCTCATTTTATTACTTATATGCGGCATCTGCTGTACCCCGTTTGTTCATCAACGCTATAACAAACTGATTCACCAGGAAAAAAAATGGGTGATCACTTTTGGACTGGGACTTAACAGCGTGATTATGTTTTTATCCATTGCTTATTTAGTAACAGAAACATATAATCCTTTTTTATATTTTAGATTTTAGGTGAAGTAATATGCGAAAAAAAGATAACCATCGTGAACATGATCAATATGCTCATTCTTTATTTTATAAAAAATATATTAATTTATTGGGGCTGCTCTTTATCGGGATCATTGCCTTTTTCTCCCTGGCCTCACTGATCCTGCCCGATACCAAACTGTCTGAAAATGAAAACCGGATTTTAACCCAATGGCCCCGTTTTTCTGTGGACAGCATCATCGATGGCCGCTATATGAAAAAAATGCAAAAGTACACGGCCGACCAATTAGTCGGGCGAAATTTCTGGATTCATACCAAAACCAGTACCGATCGCCTGATCGGAAAAAATAGCTCCAATGGGGTTTATTTCGGCAAAAACGCCACCCTGATCGAAAACTTTGATCCTTTACCTGTTGACACTGTGGCGCAGACTCAAACTGCATTAAACCAGTTTGCTGAAAAGCACTCCGATCTAAACCACTACTTTATGCTGGTTCCCAATGCGATTAGTGTCACCGCTGATAAACTGCCAGCCTATGCTCCGGTACTAAATCAAAGCGACTATATCAATAGCTTTACTGCCGGCTTGCAGGAACACTTCAGCGTTCTTGATCCCAGTCCGATTTTAGCAGAACATCAGGACCAACTTTTGTATTATAAAACCGACCATCACTGGACCACTTTAGGTGCCTGGCTTTCTTTTCAGGGAGTCGCCGATAGCATGGGCATTAAAGCAGACCCTGATGCCTATATCGTTTATCCTGTTACCCACTCATTTTCTGGTGCCCTGGCTTCTAAAAGTGGCTATTTGACGTCTTCCTCCGATACCATTGAGGTTTATATTCCTAAAAGCGACGATGACTATTCGGTGGTAAGCTATGTGGAAGAACAAAAAAAAGCCGCTTCCCTTTATGACAGCGAACAATTAAAGGAGAAGGACAAATATGCCGTTTTTCTGGCTGGTAATCATCCCATTATAAAAATTAAAAATCCGGTACTGAATGAAAAAAATCTGCTGATTATCAAGGATTCATATGCCAATGCTTTTATTCCCTTTTTAACCCCTTTTTACAGTGAGATCACCGTCGTTGATCCCCGTTACTACTATGATAGTATTGATGATCTCATCGCTGATGCCCAGATCACTGATGTACTCTATCTCTTTAATGCGAACTCCTTTTTCCGGGATACCAGTTTGGAACCGGTACTAAACGACGATTAAGTATTTTTATAAATATTCAAAAATACTATGTCAAGTTTTGACAGAACAGGATATAATGTATTAAAGACAAATATCAACAAATCTTAGGAGGATACGAAATGGGCTTAAGATACTCGAGTAAAGTAATCGATGGAAAACTAAATATTAGAAATGATTATATCCAAACCGAGGGCGGTGATTTTCAGAAGCTGACAAAAAACTGGATTATAAAGGCCTACGAAAAAGCACAAGAACTTAATGACCTTGAATCAATGGAGAAACTGGAGCAACTAAAAATTGATATCTGGATTCCAGGGGAAAACAATGAGCTGGGAAAAAACGTGAGTTGGAGCTTAAAAGATGAGTTATAAATAATTCACGATCTGCTCTAAGCTTAGAATTATTTTTAATCAAACTAGTTTAACTCTCCATTAATTGGGTATTTTATTAAGATATAAATACTTAATAGGAGGGTTTTTTTATGAGACAAATTATGGGGATTCAGGTTGGTAATCGCGAAAGCGAAGCATTGAAGGTACAGGAATTGTTAACCAAAAATGGATGTATTATTAAAACACGTCTTGGTTTGCATGAATCTTCTGAAGAATTGTGCAGTATAACCGGACTGATTATTTTGGAGTTCTTGCCCGATAAGGAAGACGACATCGCCGTTATGGAAAAAGAATTAGCTGCCCTTAATACAATTGTAGTCAAAAAAATGGTTTTCTAAAACTCAAAAAAAGTTACTCAATTATGACTACAATTGGGTAACTTTCTTTGAAATAGAAGGAGTTGAAATGATCGACTTTAAAGCTTCACGCTTCATCATTACTGACAAAAAAAGTACTTCCATGATTCAGAAGAGTATCCAAGCTATGCTAAATGATCAGGAACAGGTGGTAGAGTTTTATGTAGCGGATCGATTCCCTTTCCCTTCTGAGGTATTGTTTACCTCTAAACGGATTATTATTTGTACCTATGAAGATCCTGAGCTTCCAATTTTCACTTTTCTACCCTACTCAAAGTTTATTGCTTTTTCTGTAAAAAACTCAAATAATTATGATTTGGAAAATGAATTAGAATTATATAATTACTTTGTTGATAAAATTTCCTTCGAATTTCCAGGTAACTACAACTTAAGCCTCATTATTAAATTAATCGGCAATGCAATCGGTTAGGGTGTTGTGCTGCACCCTAATGTGATTTTTTCATCCGTAAGTACCACAAAAATATAGCGTATAGCAAGTTTGATCTACCAAACCTGCTATACGCCATCTACTTGAGCTACATACTATTTACTTGACATATAAAAGTGCTTTCACGATAATGCAAAGGCATATAATTAAGTATTTTTTTGACACTTGATCAATAAACTTTGGCGGTTTTATTCCTGCACAGCTTCTAACTCATCTTCTGTGACTGTATCTTCTAATCGCATTTCATTTATCAGCAATACAATTTTATCCGCTTCAATTTCTGATTCAATGCCTTTGGGATAACTAATATCGCCAACACAGATTTTGTCGTTTAAATTAAGATCCGTTACATCGATTTCAAGATAATCCGGTATATCCTGTGGCAATCCTGTCACAAGGATTTTGTCCATTTGCTGCACAAAATTTAGTTCTCTTAATTCGATTGCTTCCCTGCCGATTATTTTAATATTAAGATCAAACTTAATGGGTTCGGTAATCGATACCTCCTGAAAAACGACATTTAAAATTTCACCTTTAATTGGCGCATGTTGAATTTCTTTTATCATTGCAGCATATGATTCCTGCCCCTCAAGATCAAGCGTAAATAAATAATTCTTCCCATATTTATGAATGTTTTTTACTAATTCATCTTTACTTATTTTTACTGAAACGGATTCCAGACCTTTTCGATTGATCGCACCGGGAATATAACCAATTTTCCTTAGTTTTTTTCCTGCACTGCCACTCATTTTTTCTCTTTTTTCTATTGCAATTGTTACTTTTTCGTTCATATTATTTTCTCCTTTTAATAAACTCTCACATCGTATTGTTCGTATTGTCTTATTTGATAACTATCAATTAAGATCCTGCCAAATTATTCATATTAATGTATTTCTACTACGTTCTTTTAATTATACCAAACATATGAATCAATATCAAGTTTTTTAAGAAAAAAGCAACAGTACGCTAACAATGCCCTGCTCATGGGCTTCCCAAAGATGCCACCAACCAATAAAGCAGGTATCAAACTCTCCCTGAAACAGGTATTTTAGAACATACGAAGGAAGACAGACGCAAAATCCAGTTCCGACAAACCCATTATCTTACAGGCGGGGCTGACTGCATTTGCAATCAATTCTCGGATGCTGTCAATCGTGAATTTAAATACAACTTTCCCCCCCAAAAAAAATAAGTCACTGATTTTTGCACCCATTCAAATCTTTTGAAGGACAAACAGATAATCTATGGATGGATTTTCCACAATCTGAATTGCAGAGATTTTGATTCGGAATGTTCAACACTATCAATCCTCAATTCTTTAACTTACAAGAAAGCATATCACCACATTCGGAAATAATCAAAAGTTGCAATTTTTTTGCTTCGTTTAATCTCCGTTTACATCGATATGATACAATTTAGAAGAGGTGATGAAAGATGAGTAAAATTATGATTGTTGACGACGATTCGAACATCCGTGAACTTGTGATTGCTTTGCTTCAAAACAACGGATTTGAAGTATGCGAGGCAGCAGACGGACATGAAGCGCTACAAAATATCGATATTGATAACCCTGATCTGGCAATTATCGACATCATGATGCCGAACATGGACGGCTTTGAGCTCTGTCGTCATTTGCGTTCTTATTACGAAAACATGCCGATTTTAATGCTGACGGCCAAAGGTGAGCTCGCAAACAAGGTAAAAGGCTTCGGACTTGGCGCCGACGATTATCTGACCAAGCCTTTTGAAGGCGATGAATTGGTCGTACGCGTTCAGGCGCTGTTGCGGCGTTATAAAATTGAAGCATCCCAGATAATCCAGATCGGCAATGTTACGATCGATAGAAACCGCCACAGCATCACAATGAATGGCTTACATGAAGATATTCCGATGAAGGAATTTGAATTGCTCTTCAAGCTGGCAAGCTTTCCCGGTAAAACATTTTCCCGCAACCGATTGATTGAAGATATCTGGGGCGTTGATTTTGAGGGAAACGAACGGACGTTAGACGTCCATGTAAACCGATTGCGCGATCGTTTTCCGGAGCAACAGACCGGTTTTAAAATTACCACCATCCGGGGTCTTGGATACCGGTTGGAGGTGGTCTCATGAAACAGACTAAACGACCTCCTGCCGCAATTTCAGTAGCTTTACTTTTTTTTACTTTTGGCTGTTCTTTTGCCGCCGGGTATGGCATTACAGTTATGATTTACCACTGGACCGGCACGCCTTCGGAATTTTGGACTCATATTATTTCAGGACTCGTTGGCATGATTTTATTTATATGTGTGGCATCCGTTTCCAGATTAATCGCTAGTAAGTATTCAAAAGGTATCCAGCAGCATCATGTTATGCAAAATCAATTACTAAACGCTATGACAAGAATTGCCCAAGGGGATTTCGACGTC
>Ga0163223_100429_pt1 | contig 13737 bp, 21 predicted proteins | sample MSEWel2016_02_17_2_FD_113147 | JGI IMG/M metagenome (GOLD analysis project Ga0163223, IMG submission 113147) | Subsurface microbial communities from deep shales in West Virginia, USA - MSEEL Well Study Marcellus 5H_2016_02_17 ...
CGCTCTTCTGTTAAATTTTTGTAGTAAAAAATTATAACTTATCTGAAGTTCAATTCAACTTTTTAAAATTTAAATCAGCTTAAATTACGGGTTGTTTTTTATAATCTGCAAGTGGCTCTAGAAAATGCAGTTGTGATTGATGTAGAAATACCTGCCAAATATGGAGATGAAGAGAGTTCTTTGAGTATTACTAAAACACTTGTTGGATTTCCTCCTAAACTTTTTAAAGGACTTTGTAAACGAATATTTTTAAAATATTTTATTTATGATTTTAATATGCTGTCACTATATTTGGTTGTAGGTTTACCTATGTTGTTTTTCGGTATTGTTTTTGGAAGTATAAAATGGATAGAAGCTATTGTAAGTAATATAGAAACAAATACTGGAACAATTATGTTGGCAGTTTTACCTATTATTTTAGGAACACAATTTATTTTACAAGCTATACAAATAGATATGAATAATATACCAAGGAAAGAGAAATGAAAAAAAATATAAATGTTCCACAATCATATGAAGAATATATGGATAAATGGACTAAAATATATCAAAATACAAATTATGATTCAGGTTTAACTGGATATTTTTTGAAAAAAAGTCATGAATGGTCTGAAAAAAAGTTTGATAAGACAATGAAATTTAATAAAGTTCTTGAAGTAGGTGCAGGTTCTGGTGTGCATATTGATTATGTAAAACATCAATATGATGAATATTATATGACAGATTTACATGATTCTTTTATTAATCAATCTAAAGATAAAGTAAATGATAAGGTTATTTTAAAAATAGAAGATGCTACTAAATTATCTTTTGAAGATAATACTTTTGATAGAGTTATAGCAACACATATTTTAGAACATGTTCAAAATCCACATGAAGTTTTAATGGAGTGGACTAGAGTTTTAAAACCAGGTGGAGTTTTAACAATAGTTCTTCCATGTGACCCTGGATTTGCTTGGCGATTAGGTAGATATTGTTGTGCCAGAAAAAGTTTTATAAAACAAGGAATAGATTATGACTATTGGATGGCAAGAGAACATATAAATCCTATCAATAATTTAGTTTCATTTATAAAAACATATTTCAATGAAACAGAAGAGAGTTGGAAACCTTTTTCTATCTCTTCTATGGATTTAAATTTATTTTACATTGTTCATATAAAGATATAATATGACTTTTTTTCAAATATTTTTAACAGTTAGTTGTGTTTTGGCTATTTCTATAGGACAATTACTTTTTAAAAAAGTTAGTATTAATATAAATCAAAGTGACAGATTATTTTCTTTTGAAGTACTTGGAACTTTTTCTTTAGCAATATTTATTTATGGTTTAGCTACTTTATTTTGGATATATATTTTAAAAAGTATTCCACTAAATCAAGCTTATAGTTTTATGGCTTTAAGTTTTGTTTTTGTGTCTATTGGTAGTTATTGGTTTTTTAATGAAAAAATTACATTAAATATTATAATTGGACTAGTATTGATTATTTTAGGTCTTTTATTTATTTCAAATAATTAAATATGCTAGAAAGCTTTATTAATTATCATGGAATAAAAAATTGTGAGAAAAAATTAACTTCTTTGGTTGAAATTTTTTCTGATAGTTTTATAAGAATGGATGAGTATGCAAAAGAGATTAAAAAAATATGAAAATAAGTATTTTTTCAAATAATTCTCAATTTAATTATAAATTTGGAGATTATAATGAATGGTAAAAATCTATTTTTTTCAATAGTTATACCTTTGTACAATAAAAATTATTCTATACAAAGATGTATAGATTCAGTTTTAAATCAATCTTATACAAATTTTGAAATTATTGTTGTAAATGATGGCTCAAAAGATAGTAGTTTAGAAATTATTAAAGAATATGAAAGAATAGTTTTAATAAGTCGTGAAAATAAAGGATTAATTGCAAGTTTAAATGAAGGAATAGAAAAAGCTAGAGGTAAATATATAGCAAGAATGGATGCAGATGATATTAGTTTATCAAATAGATTTGAAGAGCAATTAAAAATAATGGAAAACGATAAAGAGATTGTTGTTTGTGGAAGTTGGATAAATGTTTTTGGAGAAAATAGAAAAGAAAAAATATCTAAATATTTTCAATACGATAAACAAATAAAAGCAAATCTTATTATGTCTTGTTGTTTTGCTCATCCATCTGTGATGATGAGACGAGATGCTTTTTTAGATAATAATATTTGGTATGATGAGAATTTTAAAAATGCAGAAGATTATCATCTTTGGACTCAGCTAGCAAGAGTTGGAAAGTTTTATAATATTCCAAAAGTACTGTTAAATTATAGATTTTTAGAAACAAGCATTACAAGAGTGGTAGAAAAAGAGGTTGAAAAAAGATATCAAGTAGTTAAAAATATTTTTCAAGAAGCTTTAAATATTCTTGATACAAACTTAAGTGAAGATGAGAAAAAATTACATTTTATAATATCTGACAATATGCGAACAAATGCAAATAAAGTTTTACTGAGTGATTTGAAAAATTACTTCAAAAAGATAGTAAAAGCAAATGATAAATTGAAAAAAGTAGATTCTGGCTCTTTGCGTAGAGTTTTAGGTAGAAGATGGTTATATAATTTTATCTTTCATAAAGAGTTTAATGCTATATTTAGTAGCTATTTTTGGTTTGGTGTATTGAGTGTGATAAGAAAATAAAACATAAAATAGTTGTCGGTTGAAGAACTACAACTTACATATGTGAAATGTACTATTATTAGTGAGGATAAAAGTAAAAGAATAGATAATGTTGTAACGGCGGTAAATATTTTGGAATGGCTACTCGGGTTGGAAGTCAATTTTTAGCGGTTAGTTTTTAACTCATTTTAAGCATTAAGAATTTAGTGAGTATTTGTAGCAATTGGATGGCCTTTTTCATGCGTATAAAAGTCAAAAAAAAGTATAATTTAGGATTTTAATATTTAAGAGTGTTTTTTAGGAGATTATGAGATTGGGAAATAATAATATGATTTGTTTAGATAAAAAATATAGCACGACAAAAGTATTTCCAAAAATAGTCGTTGATTTTATTAAGAAGAAAAAAACCTTATGATTTACATCATAGCCCCAAACATAAAAAGTGGAGGAGGTTTAGAACTTCTTTTGTATTTGATTGAATATATCAAAACAAATCATCCAAAGTTAAAATGCATAGTATATGCAGATGATTCACTTCAGATGATTCAATCAAGTAAAAATATAGAAGTCAGTCATATGAAATCTTCTTTAGAAAAAATAAAACTTTTTTCAAAAAAAATTGACAATGCACTTTATTTTGGAAATTTACCACCCTTGGTAAAGTCGAAAAATTCATTGGTTTATTTTCACAATCTATATCTTTTGATGGCTTTTCAAAAACTTATACGTACATCTGCTAAATTTTTTGTAAAATACTTTTTGCAACAACTTTATATTCGATTTTTTATAAAAAATGTTGATATAGTTGCATGTCAGAACGATGATATAAAAAAGCAGTTTATAAAAAAATTTAATTTTAGAAATGTTTGGCTACTTCCTTTTTTTAGATTTTGTAATAAAAAATTGTTAGAAAAAAGTGAAAAAATTTATGATTTTTGTTATGTATCATTGGCTTATCCACATAAAAATCATCAAAGATTGTTAGAGGCTTGTGAGATTTTGTCTGATGAAAAAGTACACTTTTCTTTGGCGCTTACTATTGAAGAAGGGCATGATAATTTAATCGAAAAAATAAAACTGATAAATAAACAAGGAAATATAAAAATTTCAAATCTTGGCAAAATTTCAAAAGAAGAAGTATGTAAACTTTATGCACAAAGCAGATGTTTAGTATTTCCTTCTACAAAAGAGAGTTTTGGTTTAGCTCTTGTCGAAGCTGTTAATATGAATTTAGATGTTATTGCTTCTGATTTAGAGTATGTGTATGAGTCTATTGAGCCAAGTTTGGTTTTTAACCCCCAAAGCAGTTTAGATATGTCGATGAAATTGAAAGAATATTTAAAGAGTGATGTTAAGAGAAGTCAAGTTAAAATTGAAAACAAAATTGATGAGTTAATAAGAATTTTGATAAAGGATGGTGGAGATGTTCAAAAATAAAATTTTACTTATTACGGGAGGAACAGGTTCTTTTGGAAATGCTGTTTTAAGAAGATTTTTAGATACAGATATAAAAGAGATAAGGATTTTCTCTCGAGATGAAAAAAAACAAGATGATATGAGAAAATCATACAATAACGATAAATTAAAATTTTATTTAGGTGATGTAAGAGATATAAATTCGGTAAAAGATGCTGTAAGAGGAGTAGACTATATATTTCATGCAGCTGCACTTAAACAGGTACCATCTTGTGAATTTTATCCTATGCAAGCAGTTCAAACAAATGTAATAGGTACTGAAAATGTACTAAACGTTGCAATAGAATTTGGTGTAAAAAAAGTAATAGTTTTAAGTACAGATAAAGCTGTATATCCTATAAATGCCATGGGTATAAGTAAAGCTATGATGGAAAGAGTTGCTGTTGCAAAAAGTAGAAATTTAGATGATAACAAAACAACTATTTGTTGTACAAGATATGGAAATGTTATGGCAAGTCGTGGTTCTGTAATCCCCCTTTTTATAGAACAAATAAAAAATGATAAAACTATTACCATTACAGATCCAAATATGACAAGATTTATGATGAGTTTAGACCAAGCTGTAGAACTTGTAATATTTGCTTTTCAAAATGGAGTAAATGGTGATATATTTGTTCAAAAATCTCCAGCTGCTACAATTGAACTTTTGGCAAAAACATTAAAAAATATGCTAAATAAACCATCTCATGAAGTTAAAATCATAGGTACTAGACATGGAGAAAAACTATATGAAACTCTTCTTACAAAAGAAGAGATGGTAAAAGCTATTGATTTAGAAGGTTATTATAGGATACCTGCTGATACTAGAGACTTAAATTATAATAAATATTTTGAAGATGGAGAAGAAGTTATAACTCAAGCAGGGGAATATCACTCTCATAATACACATAGGTTAGATGAGAATGAACTAAAAGAATTACTTATCAATCTAAGAGAGATAAAAGATGACCTTAGAGAGTTTGGAGTAATCGCATGAAAACAGTGATGACTATAGTAGGAACAAGACCTGAAATTATAAAATTAAGTCGAGTTATAGCTGAACTTGAAAAATATACAAATCATATTTTAGTTCATAGTGGTCAAAATTATGATTATGAATTAAATGAAGTGTTTTTTAATGAAATGGGGATCAAAAAACCTGATTATTTTTTAAATGCAGCAGCAGATAATGCATCACTTACCATTGCGAATGTAATAAGCACTTCTGATAAACTTTTTGAAGAATTAAAACCAGATGCAGTTTTACTTTATGGAGATACAAACTCTTGTCTATCTGTAATATCTGCAAAAAGAAGAAAAATACCTATTTTTCACATGGAAGCAGGTAATCGATGTTTTGACCAAAGGGTTCCTGAAGAGATAAATAGAAAGATTGTTGATCAGTTAAGTGACATAAATATGACTTTAACAGAGCATGCTAGAAGATATTTGATTTCAGAAGGATTAAGACCAGAAACTATTATAAAAACTGGATCTTCTATGCAAGAAGTTTTGGAATATCACAAAGATGACATAAAAAATTCAAAAATTTTAGAAAACTTAAATTTAAAACCAAAAGAGTTTTTTATAGTTAGTACACACAGAGAAGAAAATGTTGATAGTGAACAAAATTTTAGTGATTTACTTGGCTCATTAAATGCTATTGCATATAAATATCAAAAAAGAGTTATAGTTTCAACTCACCCAAGAACTAGAAAAAAATTAGAAATTTTGGATAAAAAAGATTTTAATCCTTTAATAGAGTTTATGAAACCACTTGGATTTTTTGATTATATTGCTTTACAACAAAATGCGTATTGTGCAATAAGTGATAGTGGTACTATAACGGAAGAGTCCTCTATTCTGGGATTTCCAGCTATTACTATACGACAAGCACATGAAAGACCTGAAGGCATGGATGAAGGAACTTTGATAATGTCTGGTCTTAAAAGTGAAGATATTATCAATTCTATTGACATAGTAACAGAGCAGTGTTTGGAAAAAACTATGAATATAGTAAAAGATTATGACACTACAAATGTATCAAAAAAAGTTGTAAGAATTATTGTAAGTTATATAGATTATATAAATAGAACAGTTTGGAAAAAATATTAATAAGGAACTAAGAATGGAAAAAGAAAGAATACTTATACTTGGTGTTACAGGGATGCTTGGGCATACTCTTTTTAAAGAGATGAATAAAAATGAAAATTTTGAAGTTTTTGGAACTACTAGAAATAAAAATAGTTTAAAAGATTATTTTACTCTAGAAGAATTATCTAGAATAAGGGATGGTGTAGATGCTGATAATTTTGAAACGGTTATAAGAGCTATTGCTTCTGTGCAACCTACAATTATAATAAATTGTATAGGCATTATTAAACAATTACCTATTTCAAGAGATCCATTAACAGCAATTACAGTAAATGCACAACTTCCACACAGACTCTCACTTGTTACTAGAACTGCTAAAGCTAGGCTTATTCATATAAGTACAGATTGTGTTTTTGATGGTAAAAAAGGAAATTACACTGAAAAAGATTTATCAAATGCAGAAGATTTATATGGAAAAACAAAATATTTAGGAGAAGTGCATTATCCACATTGTATTACTCTTAGAACTTCTATTATTGGGCATGAACTCAAAACAAATTTTAGTTTGGTTGATTGGTTTATGTCACAAGAAAATGAAATAAACGGATTTACAAAAGCTATATATAGTGGATTCCCTACTATTGAGATGGTAAATATAATATCAAATTATGTGATACCAAATAAAGATTTAAGTGGACTTTATCATGTTTCAAGCGATGCTATTTCAAAATATGATTTATTAAATATTATGAAAAAAATTTATCAAAAAGATATAAAAATAAATGCTTTTGATGACTTTGTTCTTGATAGAAGTATGAACAGCGATAGATTTAAATATGCAACTGGTTATAAATCGCCATCTTGGGAAAAATTAGTAGAAAATATGTATCAGCATGTTATTAGTGATGACTGTTATAAAAATAAATTTTTTAGAAAATAGTTTTAATGAAAAAAAAAGTTTTAATAGTAAGTGAAGTATTTTATCCAGAAGAGTTTAAAATAAATGAATTAGCTATAGATTGGAAAAATAAAGGTTATGATGTTGATATTTTAACAATGGTTCCGTCTTATCCTTCAAGTAAGATTTTTGATGGTTACGAAAATAGATGGTACCAAAAAGAACTTTGGAATGGTATGAATATTTATAGAGTAAAAGCAGTTACAGGCTATAAAAATAGTTTATTTAAAAAACTTTTAAAATATTTTGCTTTTATGATTATGGGCTCATTTTTAAGTATTAAAATTGGAAAAAAATATGATTATATTTTTGGCTTTCAAGTAGGTCCACTTACAGCAATGGTTCCAGCTATTATTTTAAAACAATTTTATAAAAAACCTGTAACTCTTTGGATTCAAGATATTTGGCCAGATAGTGTATATGCTTATGGATTTAAAAAAACTAAGATTTTAGAGTTTTTTTTAAATAGTTTTGTTAGATATGTTTATAAAAATACTTCAAGTTTTGGAATATCTGCAAAAGGATTCGAAAAAAAAATTATTCCTTTTTTAAGTGAAAATAAAGAAATTTTTTATGCTCCTAATTGGGCTGATTATTTAGATAAGGATTTAGAAAGAATTCGATTTAGTCATGATGATAAAATTCATTTTACTTTTGCTGGAAATATTGGAAGTGTACAAAATCTTGAGAATATAATTGAATCTTTTGGAAAAATTGATGATAAATATTTAGAAAAAGCACAATTAAATATTATAGGAGATGGTTCACATTTAGAAAAACTCCAAAATATAGTAAAAGAAAATAGTTTTAAAAACATTATATTTTGGGGTAGAAAACCAAGAGGAGAAATTTATAAGTATTTAAGTGCGAGTAATTTTTTAATTGTTTCATTAATAGATAAAGAAATTTTTTCTCTTACTGTTCCAGCTAAAACTCAAACTTATATAGCTACAGGCAAGCCAATAATAGCAATAATAAAAGGAGAAGCAGCAGATATTATAAGAGAAAATGAGTTGGGATTAGTGTGTAATCCTGATAGTTTAGAAGAGATAAAATCTGTTTTTATTGAAGCTATTGAAATGAGTGATGAGAAAAGTAAAAAGTATATAAAAAATTCTGAGCTTTTGACTAATACAATCTTTAAAAAAGAATTAATCTTAGATAATTTATTAGAATTATTAAAAAGAGTTTGATATGAATTTATTAATAACTGGATCAAATGGTTTTGTAGGTAAATATTTTATAAACAAATACAAAAATAAATATGATATTAGAACTTTTAGTTTTTTAAAAGATGATATAAATACATTAGATTGTAATACTATAGATATTGTATTTCATTTATCAGCATTAGTTCATCAAATGGGTGGAGCTAGTTGTGAAGAGTATGAAAGAGTAAATGTAATACAGACTTTGGAACTAGCAAAAAAAGCAAAAGAATCAGGAGTAAAGCATTTTGTATTTATGAGTACAGTAAAAGTTTACGGAGAAGAGAGTAATAGTAAATATACAGAAAACACTATATGTAATCCAGAAGATGAATATGGTAAAAGTAAATTAAAAGGAGAGCAAGAGTTATTAGGGCTTAGTGATGAGGGGCTAGGGGATAGTGATGGGTTTAAAGTAAGCATAGTAAGAACTCCTATCGTGTATGGTTATGGGGTAAAGGCAAATATCAAATCTCTTATAAATTTAGTAAGAAAAGTATCTATGTTACCTTTTGGGAATATTCAAAATAAACAAAGCATGGTATATATTGGAAACCTTTGCCATTTAGTTGATGAGATTATAGATAACAACCAAACAGGTGTATTTTTAGCCAGTGATGACGAACCAATAAGTACCACAAAACTTATCGAACTAATAGCTAAAAGTTTAAATAAAAAAGTATATCTTATAAAGATACCATTTTTTGAAAGTGTATTGAAACTTGTGAAACCTTCATTTCACAAAAGACTTTATGGAAGTTTGGAAGTGGATAATAGTATTACAAAAGAGAAGTTGAATCTTAAAAATCCATATAGTGTGGAAGAGGGAATATCTTTGATGCTCAAAGATTTTAGGGGTTAGTTGATAGTATTTAAGGGATAGTAGTAAATAGTTGACAAAAAGGCGTAAATGATATATACTTATGGTATATATCAATAATATAAGAAGGGTGGAACCATGACAATGATGGCAAAAGTTTTTAAAAACGGTAGAAGTCAAGCAATAAGATTACCCAAAGAGTATAGAGTTGATTGCGAAGAGGTTTATATTGAAAAAGTGGGGCATTCGTTGGTTATTATTCCAAAGGAAAAATCAAAATGGGATATTATGAGAAATGCTGTTGAGGATTTTGATGGATTTGAATTTGAAAGAAACCAACCTGAGCAACAAACAAGAGAGCTGTTTTAAACAAAGGAGACTTTTTGATATATATTCTTGATACAAACATCATCTCATATATTATAAAAAATAGAGATTTTTCATTGATTGATAAGTTTGAAACAATTGCAAAAGAACATAAAATAGGTGTATCATCTATTACAGTAGCAGAGTTGTATTATGGAGTAAAAAAAAGAGGCAGTCAAAAGTTAGAAGCATTGGTAAGTGAGTTTTTGTTGCCCCTTGAGCGATACCCATTTGATGAGAATGCTGCTTTTGAATATGGAAACATAAGATCTACTTTAGAATATAAAGGAAATACAATCGGACCAAATGATCTATTTATCGCAGCTCATACAAAATCATTAAATGCAGTATTGGTAACAAATAATGTGAAAGAGTTTGAAAGAGTAGAAAATTTGAGTTTGGAAAACTGGGTTTAAAATATAAGAAGTTTAAAATTATGTATAATTTAATTTACAAAATAGAACTTTCATAGTATAATTGTAAGTCAATTTATACAAGGTAGTTATATGATAGAGATATTTCATAATCAAAATGCAATCGCATCGTTTATCAAAGATAATAGAAACTTTATAATAGACTACAAAAATTTTGATATAAAAAATTCTATTGCACTTTCACTGCCAAATACTCAAAAGATATATCTGTATGATTACAAATTTCCACCTTTTTTAGAGAGTTTTTTGCCTGAGGGGTATTTGTATGATATATTTAAAAATCTCTTATCTAAAGAGTATGGAACAGTAGATGACTATTTAATATTTTCACTTTTAAGTAGTAATATCCAATCAAGAGTAGAGTTTCTAAGTGATTTACAAAATAATATAGAGTTTCCTACATTGGATATCGATGAGATATTGACTAATGATAGCAATGATACTTTTAACAGTCTTTTGCAAACTTTTTTAAATAAAAATGCTATCAGTGGAGTACAACCAAAAACTATAGCACTATTAAAAGAGAAAGAGAACCTAGATACAAAAGAGTATATCATCAAAACCTGGGGTAATGAATACCAAGATTTAGCACTCAATGAATACTTTTGTCTGCGAGCTGTACAAAAAGCAGGAGTAAAAACAGCAAACATAAAACTATCAAAAAATAATAAGTTTCTCATAGTAGAAAAATTTACACTTAAAAGTGATGGAAGTTTTTATGGATTTGAAGAGATATTGTCTTTGATGGATAAAAACAAAGAGAGTAAATACGATGGAAGCTATGAGCAAATAGCGAAGACTATTTACTCCTATACGACTTACAAAAAAGAGTCGATGGTAGCTTTTTATAAAACAGTGGTGATGAATTATTTGCTTAAAAATGGTGATGCCCATCTAAAGAACTTTGGATTGCTTTATGATGATGATTTTAAAAATATATTTTACTCCCCTGTGTATGATGTGGTTAATACGGTTGTGTATATCCACAAAGACAAACCAGCCCTTATGCTTGAGGGCAAAAAGATTTGGCACTCAAAAGATACTCTTATCAAATTTGGTCAAAAAAGTTGCCTTTTGACTTTAAATGAAGCAAAAAAGTATTATGCGGAGTGCTTTGAGGCACTTGTGTGGGCTATAGATGAGCTTGAAAGTTATTTGACTGAAAATCCAGATTTTAAAATAGGCAAAATGATGTTGGATAGTTGGAAATTATCACTTAAAGAAGAAAGTATTAAGGAGCTTGATAATGATACTATCAGAACTTGGAAAGACTATTAAAACTTTACGAAAACAAAAAGGATTATCTCAAGAAGTATTGGCAGAACAATCTGGTATTTCAAGAGCGACTTTATCAAAGCTAGAAAATGGCTATATAGCAAATATAAGTATAGTGACAATCAATCAAATACTTTCACTTTTAGGCTATGAAATAGATATTAAGCCAACGAATCCATTTAGAACATAATATATATTGACAATAAAGTATGAAAAATAGCACAATAAAAAATACTAAATAAGGAGTGATATATGCAACCAATATTAGCAAACTATACAGCAAGTATAACAGAATTGAAAAAATCACCAACTCAACTACTCAAAGATGCTGGAGATGAAGCAATAGATATACTCAATCATAATGTAGCTTCTGCTTATTTAGTTCCAGCAAGTTTGTATGAAAAGATGATGGAAGTTATGGATGATTACTACCTAAGCAAAGAAGTTGAGGAAAGACTTAAAGACAATGAAAAACCAATAAGAGTAGAGCTAGATGAGCTACTTTCTTGATTTTCATCCAAAAGCTTTGAAAGAGTGGAAAAATCTTAATCAATCTTTAAAGATACAGTTTCATAAAAAACTAAAAGAACGACTTGAAAATCCAAGAGTATCAAAAGAGAAACTCAATCTAAAAAACTAATATAGTGTGGAAGAGGAGATAAAACTAATGTTAAATGGTGAGTGTTGAATTTTTAATTATTTATGTTATAATGACAATATATTGTCAATAAGGAGATTTTATGCAAGCAGTATTTTATTCACAAGCCAGAAACAATCTAAGAGAGATTATAAACAAAGTATGCGATGACTTTGATGAGTATATTATCACTACAAAAGATGATAAATCTGCTGTAATATTATCGTATGATGAATATAGCTCTATGAAAGAGACGATGTATCTTTTGTCTTCAAAAAATAATAGAGACAGGCTCAATGATGCAGTTGATCAAATAGAGAGTATGAAATATACTAAAAGAGATATCGAGATATGATACTTGGGTTTGCTGATAGAGGATGGGAAGATTATCAACATTGGATAAACAATGATAAAAAAATACTCAAAAGAGTCAATCTTCTTATTCAAGATATTAAACGCAACCCCAATGATTCTGATGGTATAGGAAAACCAGAAAGATTAAAAGAAAACTATGAAGGGTATTTTTCAAGAAGAATCACAGCAGAACATAGATTGGTATATAAAATAGTGGATGATTTGATTGTCATAGCTCAGTGTAGGTATCATTATTGATGATATGACTCATATTTTATATACTTTGAGGTATAATACTTTAAAGTATAAATAAGGAGAAAATCCAAACTACAGAAGATAGTGGAGTTTTTCAAAAATATTTTAAAAATCAAGCCAAATATTTCGGTGGACTTTGATATAAGTGGAAGCCCATCTTTTAAACTTAACTTTTTAAAAAAAAATAGTGCCGTACTTGTAACCCTCTTCAATATTATGAATTTTTCATATTTACTATAATGAAAAAGCTTAAATTTATATAAATTCATATAAAATATTCTCTATGGATACACTAGATATAAAAAATGCTATTAAACTTAATCATTTTACTGTTGATATGCTCAAAAATATACTTGCTAAAGAGTATGACCAACCAATTCAAAAGATAAATTATATGGTAAAAAACGGTGACTTGATAGCCTTAAAAAGAGGGGTATATGTTTTTAGTGAAAAATATCGCACAACATCACTAAATTACATATCTATAGCAAATATAATACACCAGCCCTCTTATGTGTCGTTTGAGTATGCATTGTCTTATCATGGCTTGATACCTGAGAGAGTTTATACTATCACATCAGCAAGCTTAAAAAAATCAATAGAATATTCTACACCACTTGGAAACTTTAGCTATCAAAAGATACCTGCAAAAGTTTATTCTTTGGGGATAGGTTGGAAGTATAATGAAATAGATGGAGGATACTTTATATCAACACCTGAAAAAGCACTTTGTGATAAAATCTATGCTGATAAAAGGGCGAAAAATCTTCGTGAAAATGAAGTGATAGAGTATCTTGAAGAGGATTTGCGAATAGATTATGAAGAGCTTTTGAAGCTTGATAGCAAGCTTGTTTGGTATATTGCTATGGGATATGGTTCAAAAGTATTGCTTAGTGTAGCAAATAGTTTAAAAAGGATTCAAAATGGCTAATATCCATCCTCATATAGAAGCGATGCTCAATCGGTATGATTTAAAAAAAGATGATCCCTTTGAGGTGTTACGAGAGATACTTCAAGAGATAGTTTTGTATGCTTTATATGATGCAGGGTTTTTTAAACATGCGGTTTTTTATGGTGGAACAGCATTGAGAATACTGTACAAGTTGCCTAGATATTCAGAGGATTTGGATTTTTCTTTGATAGAGCCTGATGATGAGTTTTATTTGAGTAGATACGAAAAAAATATTTTAATGCACTTAAACAACTATGGATTTGAAGCTATGATAG
>Ga0163223_100430_pt1 | contig 13729 bp, 10 predicted proteins | sample MSEWel2016_02_17_2_FD_113147 | JGI IMG/M metagenome (GOLD analysis project Ga0163223, IMG submission 113147) | Subsurface microbial communities from deep shales in West Virginia, USA - MSEEL Well Study Marcellus 5H_2016_02_17 ...
GTTCTTTTATACTTTTAAATGGTTTTATAAAAAAAACAAAAAAAATTCCTGAACGAGAACTTGAAAAAGCTAGAAAATATAAATTGGATTATGAAAGAAGGTGTCAATAATGCATAAAAATGGAGTAAAACTCGATGTTATCAAACAGCAATTAATGAAAGATGAAGAGTTTAAAAAAGAGTATGAAAAATTAAAACCGAGATATGAAATAATATCTCAAATTATTGAAGCCAGAAAGGTTATGCACATTACTCAAGAAGAATTAGCACGAAGAGCCGGAACAAAAAAGTCAAATATATCTAGATTAGAAAGTGGATCATATAATCCTTCACTAGATTTTCTTATTAAGATTGCCGGATGTTTAGATAAAAATATTCATATTGAAATACGTTAAAAATTACTGAATCTTTATTGCACGGAATTTATAAATGCTCGTGATTTTGCGTTTCGTGATAGATAACAAGATGTCCAATAATAAAATATACGCTTAGCCGTAAGCCGTAAAGTTTCAAAGTGAAAATAAAAGACGATACAAAAGAAGGATTCTTCTGTCTGAGCGTAAGCGAGTTTAGAATCCGTTGTATCGGCTTTTATTAAGCTCATGAAACACTAGGCGAAAAGGATTGCACATATTTTATTATTGGACATCTTTTTGTTAATATAATTAAAGCTTTCACATGAATCGTCCGATACATATTAGTCAAATGAAAACACAATCAAGGAGGATGCCATGAAACTTAGAATGAAATTAAGTTTAACATTTATTATTACGATATTATTGGCCTTGCTAGCACTGGGCGGATTGTCATTTCTTAAGACCCAGAGTATATTCTCAGAAGAGATTCAGGAGGTAACCGAATCCCTGGTGGATGAGATGTCGGGAAATATATCCAAGGACATGGAGACTTATCGCCATGCGCTTAGTGTAATGCGAATCAATGAAAGCTTGCAAAAGGCATATTATGAGCGAGACACACGTATGCTTATGCATGAACTTACCAATTACAGGGAAGAGTTTGACAAGGTAACCAGCGTATATGCAGGGTATAAGAATAAGGAGTTTTATGTTTATCCTGATACAGAATTACCGGACGGTTTTGACCCGACAAGTCGACCATGGTATCAAGAAGCGGCAGAGTCTGGTGACATTATATGGACCGATCCCTATATTAATACAGCCGATCAATCTATTACGACATCTGTTGCAGTACCTATATATGGCCGAGATGACACGCTTATAGGTGTTCTAGCAGCAGATATTAATGTGGGATCCTTGGCTCAAGAGATGAATGCTATCCAGGTGCTGGAATCTGGATATCCATATATCCTTGATCGTCAAGGAAATATATTGACCCATAAGGATTCGGCATTAGTAGGGAAAGAAGTTCCGGTTGCCAAGATTAAGGAGGCTATTACCCAAAGTAGTAGCGGAACGGTTAATTATCGATACAATAACATGAATCGCTTTGGTATCTATCGCGAGATTCAGGAAACAGGTTGGACAGTTATTGTTGGTATCGATAACGCTGACTTTTTTAACAAAGCCCTTCCTATATTGATGCAAATTTTGATAATTGGCTTGATAACCTTTGCTATCGTTATTTTGATTAGCGCAGTTTTCTCCAGAATGATTACAAAGCCGGTGGAAAAACTGCAAAATGTCATGAATACGGTTAAAGAAGGCGACTTTTCCGCACGGGTCCAGATTAAAGGAAAAGATGAAATTGCCCATATGGCCAAGGCCTTTAATGCCATGCTGGATAATGTGAGTCATCTGGTGAGTGAAACCAAACATGCGTCTGAAAGCGTGAGTTCAGCGTCTGAGGGATTATCTAAAGATGCAGAGACTGCACTAATGTCGGCGGAAGAAGTATCTAAAACAGTGCAAGAGATTGCGCTCGGTGCCAGTGATCAGGCCAAAGACTCCGAGATGGGAGTTATTAAAGCCAATGAGCTAAATACATCTCTAGATCAATTGTTGACCTACATTCAAGAAATGACCGACAAAGCCGATAATGTAAAAGAGCAAAATGAAAAATCAAATACGGTGATTAAAACATTACGTGAACGCTCAATCGAAAGTGATTCCGCAATTTTACGTATAGAGGATGCCGTCAATAACTTAGATAGCAAGAGCCATACCATCGGAACCATTGTTGGGACGATTTATTCCATTGCTGATCAAACTAATCTATTAGCCTTAAATGCTTCCATAGAAGCAGCCCGCGCTGGTGAACACGGACGAGGTTTTGCTGTTGTTGCAGAAGAGATTCGCAAGTTATCCGAAGAATCTGCCAATGCGGTTAAAGAGATTCAACAACACATTCAAGAGATTCAGGACCAATCTAGTCAAACAACAGAGATTATGAGTGTGGTTAAAGAAAGTGGAGACTTGCAAAACACATCGGTAAAAGAAGTCGAGGCCTCTTTCCAAGTTATTTTCTCAGTCATTGAAGATATTACACGAATGATTGAACAAGCCACTAATAAAGTCAATGAAATTTCGGCAAAAAAAGAAGAAGTTGTCGGTTCCATTGAGAATATTTCAGCGGTTTCAGAAGAAACTGCCGCAGCCTCGGAAGAAGTTACAGCTTCTATGGAAGTGCAGGCAGAGACTGTGCGTTCAGTTAGCAGTTCCTCCGAAGAGCTTCGTGCCTTATCCGGAAAACTCGAAGATCTGTTGAAGCGGTTTAAGACAGAGTAAGGGTTATGCCCACACATAAAAAACATGCTGATTCACTTTACCTAGATTTTCTAATCGCGAAGAAAATCTACGGTTTGTGACAAAGCATGTTTTTTATGTGCGGGCATTCAAGAATGTGCGTGTTTTTGAGTATCGTAAGGTAGCAAGATGTGCAAAATCCATGATATAATAATGATGCAATAAAAACTTTAAGAGGAGTTGGTGTAAATTTATGGCTAGAAAAGCAAAGATCAGAATAGCCTTAAATGATACAAGGCATATTAAACAATTAACGAATGAAGAAATTGCTAAGATACTTAGAGCTGCAGATGAGATTATTGGTATAGCCGGAAGAACAATGCTAGTTAAAATTTTAAAAGGATCTAAGGACAAAAAAGTCTTAGAACACGCATTAGATCGGTGTCCGAGTTATGGTTATTATAGTCAAATGAAAATGGCGGATATTGAAGTGCTTGTGGATTGGATGATTAGGCACAATTACCTGAAAATATTATATGACGGTAGATTACCGATGATTATTTTCACGGGTTATGGATGGGAAGTCTATAAACCGATTTTTGCAGAAGAAATGTTAAATAAAATTATTAATGTGCCTAAGGATGGTGAAGAAGCATTAGTAGAAGAATTCAGGACAGTAAACAGAGAAGTTATCAATTTGATTCTAGATCAGATTATTGAACAAAAGTTGTCTGATACAATATCTTTTTTAGAAAAATGGAAGATAAAAGCCTATAAAAAAGATGCCAGTAAAATAAATTATACGATAAGGAAGTTGCAAAATTGATGTTTCTAGCATTCAAGATTATGTGTTTCCCCGTTTTGCAACATAGTAGCATGCCTGCAAATAAAAAACATGCCGATTTACTTCGCTTAGATTTCCGATAGCTCCAGAAACACTAGGCCGTGTGAAAAAGTGCAAATTTCATGCACAACGTATTATGGGTTACATTATAAAAAGCCCCTAAACCTTAATGAAACTAAGGGTTAAGAACCTTACTAAAGCCGGTTGAAGTATGCTTTTATATAATGAGTAGCGCTATTTTATAAATGTCACGTACTGCTTTAAATCATCGCCATTTTCGCTAATATTAATATATCCTCTATCTTCATAAAACTTACGTACTTTAATAGTATCTTTGCATTCAATAAGAACAAGCCTCCCACCAAGAATATCCTTAGCGCTTCCTATTAAATCATAACAGTCCTGAAGGATTTTATCTCCGTCTATAACCGACTTATCATAATCAGTAGATCTACCAAGTTGTCCTATTAAATAGGCCACAACATTTTCATCATCATCAGTTAATTTTCCAAGCTTTCTCTGAAGACTTTTTGACATGGTATTTATTACTGGAACCTTGATTGTTTTTAAGGCTAGTGAAAAGAAGGCCACAACCTTAAGTTTTCCTGTCTCTTGCAAACACTCTTCATCAAAATAAATATAAGTCCTACTTCTATCACGTTTCTCAAATTCTATAGCTTTATTTCTTATAAAATCGGTAATATCATCATCTTTATCACAACAAAAAAGAGAGAACGTATCTCTCCATAAACTCTCATCAACGTCTGACTCAATTAAGCTTTGGAGCGAAGTATATTCAATAATCTTTCGTCTCTCCTTCTCATGTCAGAAACTGCATCTTTAGAGTTTATATTTAAAGGTTTTAAATCCTTAATCCCTTTTTCAAGTCTTTCAACGGTCTCTCTTTTTGTTATGGCAAACTCCTTGGAGAATGAAACTGTAGCCATAATATCACCTCTTTCAGCTATGTTTTCTTAATATAATTATACACCAGAAACAAAAAGAAATCAAAAGTTTTTTCTTTTTCAAGGGGAAAGTACCTCTCTTCCATATGTCTGTTTTTTTAAATCATTTTGCGATATAATAGTAAGGTATTGATGTCATAATCAAGCAAAAAAAGACAGGTACAACTCCTTAGAAAGTGTTAATATAAATCTAGATTAATAAATGGGGGGCCGATATGACAGGGTTAGAAGCGTTTCAGAAAGCATTGACTTATGTGGAAACTAAGATGCAAGAAGAGATTGAGATGGAGGAAGTGGCAAAGATTGCATGTTGTTCGAAGTTTCACTTTCTACGTTTGTTTCATGTGGTTACAGGTTTAACCTTAGGCGAATACGTTCGTAACCGTCGCTTAGCATTAGCGGCCAATGATTTATTAATGACCGATGAAAAAATCATCGAGATTGCATTCAAGTATGGTTATCAAACACCGGAAGGATTTTCGAAATCTTTCAAGCGTCAATTTGGTTATTCGCCGACAAAGGTACGAAGCCAAAAACCCTACTTGAACATGCAACCCAAATTAACCTTTCAATTGCAAATAAAAGGAGTTGAGGAAATGAAAGTAAAAATCGTTGAAAAAGAAAGTTTTACTGTTGTTGGACCGGTCAAGAAAGTAACCGTTAAAGATGGAGAAAACTTCAAGATCATTCCCAAGTTTTGGAATGAAGTCATGGATAACGGCGAATATTCAACATTAATGGAGCATATGGGCCCAATGGGTGTTCTGGGTGTTTGTGCCGATATGAACATGGATGAAAGTGTTTTTGACTACGGAATCATGATTGAAAAAAGTGATTTTTCAAAAGATGGATGGAAAGAAAAAACAATCCCGGCAAGTACCTATGCTGTGTTTGAAGCAACCGGACCTTTGCCGGAGAGTTTGCAAAAAGTGATTCAGAGAATATATTCTGAATGGTTTCCTTCTGTAGACTTTGAACACGCAGGAACAACTGAATTGGAAGTATATATGCCTGGAGATCCAAGTTCCCCCGAGTATAAATCCGAGTACTGGGTACCGATAAAAGGGCATGCCAACACATAAAAAACATGCCGATTCACTTGGCCTAGACTTTCCTATAGCACAAGAAATCATGCAAGGGATTCCAAACTCGCTGTCGCTCAGACAGAGGAAGCCCAATTTGCATGATTTTTTTCTTTTCGCGAAGAAAATCTACGGTTTGTGACAAAGCATGCTTTTTATGTGTGGGCATTCAAGAATGTGCGTTTTTTTGAGTAATGTATGTATTGGTGACGAACGTCGCCTTTGATAGCATAAAAAATTTGATGTTTATAAATATTCCCGTTTCGCATTATAGCTATATGTCCAATAATAAAATAGACGCATAGCCATAAGCCGTAGCGTTTCAAAGTGAAAAGAAAAGACCATGCAAGAAAAGGATTCTTCTGTCTGAGCGACAGCGAGTTTAGAATCCCTTGCATGGCCTTTTCTTAAGCTTATGAAACCCCTTAGCGAAATGGATTGCAGATAGTTTATAATTGGACATACTTGATTCTCATTACTTTCAGTTGCCAAAAATCCATGATATAATAGTGACAGATGAAGGCTACAAATCTTGAATGTTTTTTATTAAAAACTTAGGTGATCATGAACAAGATGAAATGATTAATGAATTAGTGGAAAGAGAGGATGTGTTTAAGATGGCGTATGAAGAATATTCAAAAATATCTGCAGATGATCTAGTACGAGAACGCATCGAAGCCCATGAAAAATATTTGATGGACCAGCGTACGCGAGAACGAATAGCTCACGAAGAAAGAATGGAACGAGGAATAGAACAAGGCGTGAACAAAACAAAAATTGAAATGGCACAAAAAGCTTTGGAAAAAGGATTGAGTATTGAAGATATAGCTGATTTAACCGGTTTATCAGTGGAAGAAATCGAGCAAATAGGTCATGCCCACACATAAAAAACATGCCAATTCACTTTGCCTAGATTTTCTAATCCCTTGCATGATTTCTTTTTCCTCGCGAAGAAAATCTACGTTTGTGACAAAGCATTGATTTTCTATGCCATCAAGGGTAAATCGAAATCAAAGATTTCGACGACTGTTATAAAACCTCCGGCTTAAATCTAAGAACAGACAGTGATTTTTTTTATAAAAATTTGATGTTTATAAATATTCCCGTTTCGCGATATAGCTAGATGTCCAATAATAAAATATACGCTTAGTCATAAGCCGTAAAGTTTCAAAGCGAAAAGAAAAGACCCTGCAAGAAAAGGATTCTTCTGTCTGAGCGACAGCGAGTTTAGAATCCGTTGCATGGTCTTTTCTTAAGCTCATGAAACTCTAGGCGAAATGGATTGCACATATTTTACTATTGGACATCTACATTAGAAGGTGAATTTTGAAATGCTTTTTTGCATGTCTTCTGCTAATTTTGAGAGTTCTTCGCTTGCTTTTGATATTTGAGCCATGGAGGCTGTTTGTTCTTCGACAGAAGCGGAGGCTTGTTGGGTACCGGCTGCATTTTCTTCGGATATTGCGGAGAGGTTCTCAATGATATTAATGATTTCATTTTTCTTATCCATCATTGTTGCGGTGGATTCGTTGAGCTGTTGAACGACATGTTTGACTTGTTCAATGGCTTCTGAGATCCCCTCGAATTTCTGGTGGGTATTATCTAAACTGACCATTTGTGCTTCTACTATTTTACCGGCTTTATTCATTGTAGTAACACCTTTTTCAGTCATTTTACTTAAGTTGGCAATGGTGTTTGATATTTCACCGGCGAACTGATTGGTTTCTTCGGCGAGTTTTCGGATTTCTTCAGCGACGACGGCAAATCCTTTGCCGGCTTCACCAGCGCGTGCGGCTTCGATAGATGCATTTAAAGCCAACAGATTTGTTTGGGCGGCGATGCCTTTGATCATGTCGCTGGCTGATTCGATTTTATCCGCATTTGCATTGGTATCCATGATGATTGCATGAACTTCTTTGGCCGCATGATTGTTTTCAGAGGTTTTTTCTTCTAGATCTTTTAATACAACAAAGCCTTCTTCTTTTAATCGGTTGACTTCGATTGCCGACGTGTTCAATATTTTGACAAGTTCAATCTCGGAAGCGATAATCTCACCTAAGACGTTGATTTCCAGTGCGCCATCGGTGGTTTCTCTTGCTTGGTCTGTATCTTCCGTTAAATCATATTGTGATATTTTTATGAGCTCTTGGGATAAATAGGTAATCGGTTTGGCGATTGAACGCCCTAATAGAACAGAAATAAGGATACCAATAATTATGAAAAGGATACTGGCAAATAATAAGACGCGTTGCATGATAACGAGGCCTTCGAGGAATTCATCTTCAACGGCGGCGTTAATAAGAATCCAATCCGTGCCCGGAACAGGTGCATAAGCACTGTGAATATTTCGTCCTTTGAATTCATATTGACCTAATCCGCGTTCTTCGACTAATACCGTTTCTAACAAAGTGGCAACATTAATAAAATTAGGGTCTTTTTTTGCTTGTTCGATGATGTTTGTTTGTGACATTACATATTCGCGATTTGGATGAGCTACGATAGTCCCTTTTTTGTTGACGACATAGGCATAACCGTCTTGACCAAATCCCATAGCGTCAGTCACATCATTTAAAGCGGTTCCGTCTCTACGTGCAATTAAGACACCAAGAACTTGACCATCTTTTTCTATAGGACTCGCAAACATAAGGACTGCCGAATTGGTTACGCGACTGATTAAGACATCAGAAACGTTGGTCTCACCATTAAGAGCGCGTTTGACATAATCCCGGTCGCCTAATTCGGAGGTGGTATCTTCCTTGACATATCTGGCAGTTCCATCCGGAGTAACGATGGCTAAGTCCAGATAGCCTAAACGATCCACGTCATCGATTAAAGATTTTCTCTGAACCTCCCAATCCATGCTTTGAATTTGCTCTTGATTTGCTATTTCATATAAAACCTCTAGTCGTCCTTCAACAAGTGCATAGACTTCTGCAGCACCTAAATCTGTTATTTGAAGTAAGGATCTTTCGGCTTCACGTTCAACTGTATCCGAAGAAAAGATCAAAGCTGTAAGGCCTAATCCAAATGCGACGACTAAAACGATCCCGCCAATAAAAACAACCATTTTTAAAGATAATTTTTTTCTCATATATACCTCTTTCTAAATCCATCTAATGCCTGTATTATACCACGTTAGGCGCCCTAAATATATAGTTGGGAGCATTCGTGAACAAATGTTTACATCTAGTCACATATAAGCCATATATGGTACATATAAAAAACATGTGCATTGGTGACGGACGTCGCCCTTCCATGTAAATGTGTTCTCTAATATATGACGTTTATAAATATTCCCTTTTCTTGAGTTTATGAAACTCTAGGCGAAATGGATTGCACATATTTTATTATTGGATATCGCAAATTTTATGGTATACTTATAAATAGATAAGGACGAAAGAACTATAAGGGAAGTGAGGGCGACTCGATGGTTTTGCAAGAATATCGCGAAAATGAAACATTATGTTATTGGCTCAAATGGATGTTTGTGTTTACTCAGATTGCTATGTATACATTTTTAGTGTATCTAAGTGGAGGTACGAGTACTGCCATGCCGCATCTGATGTATTTAGCTATTCTCTCATCAGCATATTTCTTTGGTCGTAGAGAAACGTTTTTAACGTCCTTCATTGCAGGTCTAGCACTGGGACCATTCATGCCGATTAATGTTAATCTTCATATTATGCAGACGCCACATACGTGGTTAGTTCGTATGTTTTTCTTTGTTTTAGTCGGAGGTGTTTCAGGATATTTGGTGGGACGCCTAAATCATTTGAATTATCAAATGCGGGAATCCGATCTTCGAAGTATATATACCAAGTTATATAATACCAATAAACTAAATCAGGACTTGGATGATCTTATTGATGAGAAGGGTTCTTTTTGTATTGTTTTGTATCGGATACTGAATCTGGATATGATTAGTAAATATGTTGATGACAAAACAGTCAATGTCATGATTGAGGAATTAGGACGCAATATGCGAAAAAGTTTTCAAAATCATATATGCTATTCCCATGGACGTTCGGAGTTCTTGGTCGTATTCGAAAATGCTTCAGATGACTACATAAGGGAAGCAATGCAAGAGTTTTATGCATCTTTTGCAAACCCGATGAATATTAACGGCTATCGAATACAGTTATTGGTTAAAGTTAGGGTTGCTAAATATCCGGAACATGGAAGCAGTGTCTTTGATATTTTATCCCGTGTGCGTAGTGCATCTGATCAAGGTGAGCCTCATGTGCCGGGAATATTCTACTATAATGAAGCGATTGATCAAGCTAATCGAATGACCTTCGATGTAACCAATGCCCTAATCCACGCTATTCAAAATCATGACTTTTATCTTGTCTACCAGCCCAAAATTGATTTGCGAACGGAATCGATTAGTGGTGTGGAAGCCTTAATCCGTTGGAATCGTAAAGGAGAAGCACCTATAGGACCTAATGTATTTATCAAGGTGGCAGAAGATATTGGTGTCATTCAAGAGATTTCTTTATGGGTAGCTACAGAATGTGCAAAGCAGATATTAAGATGGAAGCGACAAGGTATTGATGTGAATGTAGGCATCAATCTAACATCAAGAGAACTTCTAGACCCGACTTTTCGTGAGCTCTTTCATGCGATCTTTGTAAAGGCCGGGATTCATCCGGAGTCTATCGAGATTGAGATTACAGAACGTGTGGTTATCGACAGCAACAGTCATTTGCGGGAAGTCTTACAACAATATGGGCAATTAGGCTATCGTGTTGCTATAGATGACTACGGAACCGGATATAATACCCACTTTTCCATGGGAGAAGTGGATGTGGATACGGTGAAGCTTGATAAATACTTTGTGGATCGATTAGACCGGCGTGAGATTCGTGTCCTAGTTCAGAGTATTATCGGTTATGTTCATCAACTGGATAAAGAAGTTGTGGCAGAAGGCGTTGAGACAAGAGAACAGGTAGAGTTATTAGAAGCTATGTCCTGCGACATTATACAAGGCTACTATTACAGTAAACCACTGAAGCCGGAAGATGTGCTCATCTACTACCATGAGTGGGTAGAGGATGAAAAACAGCAATTCGCATATAATGTATATGAATAGAGAAATATTACACCTACGTTACAAATTGCAAAATCGCTTGTAATTCGTCGCCGTTGTGATAGAATGAATTACAAGCACAGACTTTAGGTAAAGCATATGAGAACGGCGGGAGAGTGTTGTGTTACAATAACATTACATCTAGTTGTTACATATTGACGATTCTTAAAGGGGAGTGCTATAATTTGGTCTGTAATAAACAGATAACTATTTTAAAGGAGGAAACACAAACATGAAAAACACAAAACGTTTTATGGCTTTATTGTTAACACTCGTTTTAGTTTTCGGTTCAATGTCATCAGCATTTGCTGCAGTAAATGAAGATGTAGTTGATACTGATTACGAAGTAGCAGTTACAAAATTAAATGCCGTAGGTATTATGGAAGGTTACCCAGATGGAACTTTCCGTCCAGAAGGACAAATCACTCGTGCAGAATTTGCTAAGATTGCAGTTCTTGCATTAGGACTTAATGATGCTGCTGAAGTATCTAAGTCAGACACAATTTTTACTGATGTAGATGCTTTCCATTGGGCAGCTGGTTACATCAATGTAGCAGTTGACAGAGGAATCCTTAAAGGGTATCCAGATGGTACTTACAAGCCAAGTGCTCCATTATCAAACGCTGAAGCGACTACAGTTCTTACGCGTCTTGTTGGATTAGGTCCAGTTGTAGACAAAGAAGGAAACTGGCCAGCAAACTATATTACACGTGCAAATATTATTGGTATCCTTGATGATGTAGTAGTATCAAGTACAGCAAATGCGAGCCGTGGTAATGCAGCTAAGATGTTAGTTAACACTCTTGAAGTTAACAAATGGGGCGCGACAGGATATGGTGATGATGGTTCTGTAGACTATGGTGAACTTTGGAAAAATGAAGAAGACGAAAACGGCGACGAAAAACGTGTTGCAGTCACATTGTTAAATGATAACCTTGATATTAAACAATATTCTGATGTTCAGGTTTCAGGTTATGATAGTGAAGATAGCGAAGTTACAACAACTTACGGAACTTTTGAAGTAGTAAACTCTGACGTTGTTGACATATATCATTTATATTTAAATGAAGCTGATCTTTGGGTTAACGATGATGATGAAATTATTTTCGCAGAAGTAACAAGTGATTTTTATCTTGATGGTGTAGAGTTTGATGGTTCAGATCTTACTTTGGTAACAGCAGATAGAGATATTGAAATCGATGAATATGCTGAAATACACCTTAACGGTGAAAGCGCAGATAAATATTTTGATAGTAGCTCAGACTATGATGATGGAATCGGAGATTCTGATTATGATGGTAAAACATTTGCTTTAGGTAAAGTTGTTCTCAACAATAAAAATGATGTTGTATATGTTGATCTTTACACTTTTGATGATATTTTTGTTGCGAAAGATTTAGATGAAGATAACGACGATATCGTTCTTTCAATTGACGAAGATGAGTTTGATCTTGAAGATTACACAATTTTTAAAGAGGGCAAATTAATTACTACAACAGATTTGGAAGAAGGAGATGTTGTCTTCTTTAATACTGAAGAAGAATTCGCCGAAGTATTCAATAGTACTGTGAGTGGTGAGATTGAGCATGTATATAGTACTGCTATTGAAGTCGATGATGAAGAATATGAATATGATGGTGTTCAAGCAATTGATACACAGGTGTCTTACTACATAGATGAAGATGGAGATTTTGAAATCTTCAATAATGATGATAGTAATGATAACCCTGCTGAGGCTATGGAAGATGAAGGAGATGTTACAATTTTCCTTGATCGTACTGGTGAGATGGTATATATCACAGGTAAATTAGGTGAAGTGGAAACAAATACTGTGGCTGGTTTACTTATTGAGCCTATTGAAGAAAATCTAGATTATTTTGGAGAAAATCAATACAGATTTGTTTTTGTAAATGAATTAGGTGCAAAAATTACTGAAACAATTAACATTGGGGACTTAGATGAAATCCGTGTTGATGATGTTGTTGTAAATGACGACCTTAAAGATCTTGATAACTTATTGATTGAAATTGGTGGTACAAGAGATGAGTCCGGTGATATTGTAGAAGGTAGTGCAAGAAATAACGTCGGTGATATTGTAGAATTTATTTATGATGAAGATGGCGATGTTGTTGAACTTAACTTCTTTGATAATGATGTTGAACTTGGTGTCGATGATGTTGAGAGTGATGATTCATATGTAGACGGTAAAAAACTTTCCTCTAGCGTAGTTGTATTCTCATACAGTGAAGATACAGTAGGTGCTGATATTGATGATGATGATGTGACTGTTGTTGAATGGGATGAAGAAAACTTCGATGAAATCGACAACGCAGATTATTATCATGATGGTTCTGATGTATTATATGTATTTGCATTAGATGGTATTGTTGATGATACATCAGATGTTGTTGGCGTCTATGGTGGCGAACATAGAGAATATGATGGCGACATCGTAAAAATGACAGCTTGGACTGTTGATGGTGAAACAACATATAGAGTTGATGATATCAAATCTACTTCAGCAACAACTTCAGAAGGTGCTATATATATCCTAGAAGTAAATGATGATACTAATGTTGTTGAAAAAATTGATTTAGCTTCAGCGGCGGCTCCTGCTGATATGTTATTAGCAGAAGTTGGAAGCGTTATTACAGATGAAGATGACATTGATGTTCCTTCAAGAGAAATCACTGTTAATGGTACAACATACAAGTTAGTATCTGAATACAATGTAATTGACGCAACGACAAAAGATGACTTAGATGACATGGACCTTCGTGGACTTAGGGATGAATTGGAAGATAATGATCTTACAATTACATTAGTTCTTGATGAAGCGGATAGTAAATATGTTCAACTAATTGTTATTACTGACAGCGATAAAAAGTAAACGATAAATACTGATAAGTAATTCAATAAGAAGGGGCTGTTGCGCTAATATAAGTTAGTGCACAGTCTTTTTTGTTTGATAGGAAAGTCCTACTTTTCTATCAAAGACATTTTAGAATCAAAAAAATAATCCAAGTCACAAAAATAAGGCCAAGGATTAAAGTGGCAATGATTTATTCGTGTTTGTAAGTAACGCCA
>Ga0163223_100431_pt1 | contig 13691 bp, 15 predicted proteins | sample MSEWel2016_02_17_2_FD_113147 | JGI IMG/M metagenome (GOLD analysis project Ga0163223, IMG submission 113147) | Subsurface microbial communities from deep shales in West Virginia, USA - MSEEL Well Study Marcellus 5H_2016_02_17 ...
ATAGATGAAGAGTGTGGTTTTGATGTTCCTGTAGAGAGTATTGAAAAAATCACATCTTTTTATACAAATGTTGGAGTAAGTGGTGGATGCCAACATCTTTATTATGCAAAGATAAATGATAGTATGAAAATCCATGAAGGTGGAGGAATACATGATGAACAAATAGAGCTTATGTTCTTACCTTTAAATGAGTATAAAGAGTTTATATATGATGAGTCAAAGGCTAAAACCCCTGGTTTAATGTTTGCATTTATGTGGTATATGAAAAATTATAGATAGATGAAGTTTGCACGAGAATTAAATATAATCTTTGAGAACCCCCTCAAAGCATAAATATGGATACTATGTTCAAGTTTTAATATATCTAAATATTTTAGTTAGTATAGGAGTGATGTTTTTAGAGACGGAAAAATCTTTAAGTGAATATTTTGAACTTTTTAAAACTATTAATATGATAAATATATTTTTATTTACTATTGAGTATTTATTAAGAGTTTATTCTAAAACTAGAAAACGAATAAAATATATGTTAACCCCTTTAATGATTATTGATTTAATAGTTTTAATACCTTTTTATCTATCATTTTTAAATATTGATTTAGGTTTTTTAAGAGGACTAAGAATACTTAGGATTTTCAAGCTTTTTAGACTAGCAAAGTTTAATGAGTTTGATAAAATGATTATAGATATAATAAAAGAGAAAAAAGAGGAGCTATTTTATATAGTTGTAGTTCTTTTTATTCTTCTTTTTACTCTAACTCCTTTAGTTTACTATTTTGAGTCAAAAGCCCAGCCAGAAGTGTATTCAAGTATGGGTACAACTTTATGGTGGGCTGTGATAACTTTTACAACAGTTGGGTATGGAGATATGTACCCAATAACAACAGTAGGTAGAATTTTAACTACAATAGTTAGTATATTAGGAATTGCTTTTTATGCAATTCCTGGAAGTATTTTTACAAGTAGTTTACTTGATAAGATAAATCAACGACGAAATAAAAGAAGAAGACGATAATTATTGTTGTTCCCACCACTTTTGTGTTTGTTTATACTTTAGTAAAGAAATAATCTCTCCCATTTTGGGATGAGTTGTTAAAATATTTTTTTCTCTAGCTTTTTTAGTGATTTTTTTTAAAGGTTCATTCCAAGCATGATTTGAGAGTTTAAAACTACTGTTATGTATAGGAAAAAGTATTTTTCCTTTTAAATCTTGATGTGCCCTTATTGTCTCTTCAGGCATCATATGAACTTCTTTCCAGCGTTCATTATAAGCTCCGGCTTCTAAAAAAGTCATATCAAAGGAACCAAACTTATCTGCAATTTTTTTAAAGCCACTAAAATATCCCGTATCTCCACTAAAAAAGATTTTAGATTCTGAAGAGTTAATAACCCATGAAGACCAAAAAGTCTTATTTCTATCAAATAACCCACGCCCTGAAAAATGTTGTGCTGGGGTTGCAGTTAATGAAAGGCTTCCTTTTGTACAAGATTGCCACCAATCTAGTTCACATACTTTCATAGTATCTATGCCTAAGTCTAATAAGTTTTGTTTTACACCAAGAGTAGTATAAAAATGTCCTACTTTATCTTTAAGTTTTATGATACTTGGGGCATCTAAATGGTCGTAATGATTATGTGAAATAATAACTATATCTATAAAAGGCAACTCTTCAATGGTAATTGGTAGCTTATGAAATCTTGTTGGCGCAACAAAAGGAAAAGGTGTTATAGACTCAGAGAATACTGGGTCAGTTAAAATATATTTATTATCTAATTTAAATAGTAAAGTTGAATGTACCAATCTAACTACAGAGTTATTAGGCATATTTTCAATATCTTTAGAGGTTAGTTTAACAATTGGAATTGTATTATCTTCTGGTATTTTGTTTTCAGTTTTATCTGTCAAAAAAGCCCATACATTAGACAAAAAGGTGCTAAAACTTGAATCATAACTCATTTCAAGGTTTTTAAATACACCATTTTCATAGTGTTGTTTTGAACTTGTTAACTTCTCTGTGTTTTGTGCACAACTTGACATGAAAACTCCTGTTAAAAAAATCAAAAAAAAGTATCGATTCATATTTTACTCTATCTATTTTTGACTGTGTAAAATGCAGTAATACTTGATATTATTGCAGAAATAGATAAAATTATCGCACTAAAAACAAATGTTATCTCATATCCATATGCATCGAATAACAGTCCACCAAGTGCTGCTCCTAAAGTAATAGATAATTGAATAACTGCAACCATTAATCCACCACCAGCTTCTGCATCATTTGGTAGTGTTTGACTAAGCCAAGTCCACCAAGCAACTGGGGCTGAAGTTGCAAATAGTCCCCATAGACTTATTAATATAAATACCCAAGTAACAGAGTTACCAAATAAAATAAAACCTATAGCAAGAAACATCATTAAAAAAGGAATAATTATTAGTAAACTAAATAGTTTTGTTTTTAATAGGTTTCCAATAATAAATGTTCCAATTAAGCCTGCAACACCTAAAGCTAAAAGTGCTAAAGATATCACTTCTACATCAAGTTTTGTTTTTACTTCTAAAAAGGGCCTTAGATATGTAAAAAGAGAAAATACTCCCATGAAAAATAACATAACCGAAACTATTCCTAGAGTAACTTTCCATTGTTTTAAAAGTTTAAATACGCTACTTAGCTTTGGTCTATGGCCATAAGAGTGCTGTGATGGTAATGATGGCATAGATTTATATTGCCAAATAAATGCAATAATTGCAATTGGAACAATACAAAAAAATGCTCCTCTCCATCCAATAATTCCACCTAAATAACTTCCAAGAGGTGCAGCAATTGTTGTTGCTAATGCATTCCCTCCATTTATAATAGCAAGTGCTTTTGAAACTTTATTTTTAGGAACAAGTTTCATTGCAGTTGCAGCAGACATAGACCAAAAACCACCTATACAAATACCAAGTATTGCTCTTCCTATCATCAAAATTGTTGCGTTTGGTGCAAAAGTAACTATTATTCCTGATATTCCCATTAAAATAGTAAAAAATAGAAGTATACTTTTTCTATCGATTTTACCTACTAGAGTAGTAAGAAATAAGCTTGTAAAAAGTGCAAACAGCCCTGAAATAGATATTGATTGTCCTGCATATCCTTCTGTAATTGTTAAATCACTTGCTATGGGAGTAAGTAAACTCACCGGCATAAACTCTGATGCAATTAGGACGAAAGCACAAAGTGCCATTGCCCAAACTGCTCCCCAGATAGGATTAAACTCTTTTTTTTCTTTCATTATTATCTTTTATATAGTAGCAGTATCGATTACGTATCTATATCTAGCTTTTTTGTTTTCAACATTTTTCCAAGCCTGAGTAATTTCTTGGGCTTTAATCATTTGAATCTCTGGTAAAACATCATTTTTTGCACAATAATCTACCATCTCTTGAGTCTCTTTCATCCCACCAATAAGTGAAGCATTAAAATTAACTCTATTTGCTGCAAGTCCAATATTACTAAGTGTAAGTTCAAATCCTATTGGCATACCAACCATAGTAAAGTAACCATAAGGTTTTACAACATTTGCGTATGCTGCAACATTAAATTGGTAAGGAATTGTAGAGATCATGTAATCTAATTGACCCCCATAAGCTTGAAGAGATTTTAACTCATCATCAACTACAATAACTTCTTTTGCTCCAAAACCTTTGATATCATCAACTTTGTCAGCAGTTGTTGTAAATGCATAAACTTCTGCACCTTTTGAAACAGCAATTTTAACTGCTAAGTGTCCTAATCCACCAATTCCAGCAACACCAACTTTGTCACCTTTTTTAATATCTGCTTTTATAAGTGGTGAATAAGTTGTAATACCTGCACATAAAAGTGGAGCAGCTTTTTCAAAACTTACATTATCTGGTAAATGTACTGCAAAGTGATCTCTTACAACTAAGTGTGTTGAGTATCCACCTTGAGTGATTCCTGTTGGTTCTTTCTCTTCTGGATAACCATATGTAAATTTAGTATCTGGAAGATATTGTTCTTCATCACCACAAGTTGTACAACCATTTACCATACAACCAACACCAGCTCTATCTCCAACTTTAAATTTTCTTACATTTTTACCAACTTGTGTTACAACACCAGCAATCTCATGACCTGGTACTTGTGGGTATTGTTGTTTTCCCCAGTGACCTTTTTCTTGGTGAATATCTGAGTGACAAATACTTGCTGCTTTGATTTCAATTAAGATATCATCATCACCAACTGGTCTTCTTTCAAATTCCCATGGTCTAATCTCACCTGACTCATCAAATGCTGCATATCCTTTTGTTTTTACTGTATTACTCATTTTATTTCCTTTTGTTTCTGCAAATATATTTACAGGTTGTGTAGTAAATACTACTCCTGCACCAACTAAAGCTGAATTTCTTAAAAATTCTCTTCTTGTTTGTTCTTGTTTTTTAGTTTTGTTCATATTTAAGCCTTTTAAGTAGAAAGACTGTGGCTTATTTTAAGTTATTATAATACTCATCATCCACAGGTTCAAGCCATTCATTTGAAGTCTCTTCTCCAGGAATTTCAACAGAGATATGACTAAACCAACTATCTTTTTTAGCTCCATGCCAATGTTTAGTATTTGGTGGAATAACTCCAATTGAACCTTCTTTTAATTCTTGAGGCTCTTGACCTTCTAGAACTAACCAACCTTCACCTGCCGTACAAATAAGCATTTGTCCACCACCACTTTTTGCTTTGTGGATATGCCAGTTATTTCTACAGGCAGGTTCAAATGTCACATTTGCCATGAAAATAGGAGCTTCACCTGGTTTAACTAAAAAGTTTAAAAATGAATCTCCAATAAAATATTTAGCATAGTCATCATTTGGTACACCAGTACCAAACATATTTACTTTCTCAAATTCTTCTTTATCTAAATATTTCATAACGTCCTCCTAAAAATATTATTGTTTATTTATTTTAATTGTTCCAGTCATTTTATTTATATGTTCTAATCCAGAGATACACTCTCCTAATCCATATAAATCACTTGCACTTCCAAAGTCTTTATAAAACATAACAACATCTGCCCATGGAGCATAGTAAGCTAGTGTTCCATTTTTAGCATTTGCTTTTGGAGTGTTGTTAACTGATAACTTTGTTGGTGGATAAAAAATCTTTTCATTGTTTCCAAAGTTTTCAACTGCGATAGTAAGTGGCAATTGTGCATATAAGTCTTTTGAAGCTTGTGAATCATTTAATTCAAAAATTGTAGTATTACCATTTGATTCTATGCTTATTTTCATTTCTTCTCCTTGTTTTCCATAAGTTAGTGTTGTTAAGACTATTAACAAGCTATAAAGTAATTTTCTCATTTATCACTCTTTTCTTTTTATTATAAACCAATTTTAAATATAAAGGATAGACAAATTCTCTATGTCTATTGCCTATTTCTATAAATTTGTATGCTTTGGGTTTTTTGCAAAAATAAGTGTTATAATACAAACTATAAATGCTAAAACTCCATAGAATATTGATACATGAAATAAATTCATATAATGTGAAAGTTGACCTGCAATAAAACTAGATACTGCTGCACCTGTGTAAGATGTTGCATATATTAATGACAAGACACCAGCTCTTTGTTTTATATTTATATCTGCAAGTAGTGAACGAATACTTCCTGTTAAAACTGCACCTTGAGATGCTCCAGCAATTGCACTACATAAAATAAATAGTGAAATCATTGATAGTTTTAAAGAAGCCAATATTCCAAAAACAGCAAATGTAAAAATAACCATTCCTATTCTTTGTGCATTTGCAGAAGTTAATTTAGCAGTTAAAGGACCTCCAATTGCACTAGGAAGTAAATATGATGAAAATAAAATAGCAACCATAAGTGTACTATGTGTTCCTAATTGGTCAACTGCAATAGAGGGACCAAATGCTTGATAAAAAGCACCCATAGCCCAAGTTGCAACAAAAGTAGATGCTGCAATAGGATAAAGTCTTTTATCTGCTTGAGGTAAAGAAAATTTTGGTTTAAATGATTTAATTAAGCCTTCACTTTTTTGTACGCTTTCATTACTCATCATAATCAATAATGTACATAGAGTTAAAATAACTAAAATAACTATATAGCAAAGAGTTCTAGAATAGGGTGCAAACTCAACTAAACTTCCACTCATAAGTGCACCTAAAGTAAGACCCACCATTGGAGAGTTACTAATAATTGTTGCAGGAAGCCAAGAGGGTAAGCCATAGGCTGAATCAGCAATATAAGAAGTAATAGCACTTGAAGCTAAGCCACAGGCAAAGCCTAATAACAGTCTTGCAGTAATTAAAGGTTTAGCTGAATCTATATCTAAAAGAATAAGTGTTGCTACAAAAGTAAGTGCAAAAATTAAAAAAGCAACAGGTTTTCTTCCTAGATGGTTTGAAATTCTTCCAAATATCAAAAGAGCTGTAATAGCTCCTATAAAATAAACAACAGCAGTAAGTGCTAAATCATTATATGTTAAGCCTTCTTCTTGTCTATATATGTCATACAATGGGATAGGTGCTGCAGAAGCTGCAAAAACCATAAGAAAAGAGAATGTTGAAGCAATAAATGAGATATTTAATTTATATTTTTTAATAATTTTTTCCTAATAGTAATATCTATAAGTCATTATAAATAAGATTAAAAAAATAGAATAGAAGAATTATCCATACTAATTGTCTAATTCTCTAAGTTTAAATTTTATTTGTAGAATTTGGTATAAAATTTGGAGAAAATGGTATTCAAATATTTTGATATAACTTTTATAATACTCCTGCGAATTTAAATTATAAAGGACAAATAAATGGAGTTTTCTTTTCATAATCCAACCGGAATAGAGTTTGGAAAAGGTAAAATTAAAGAGATAGCGAACCTAATCCCAAAAGACAAAAAGGTATTAGTAGTATACGGTGGTGGTTCTATTAAAAATAATGGAGCTTATGACCAAGTAGTTGAAGCTTTAAGTGGACACGAGTGGTTAGAGTTTGGTGGTGTTGAGCCAAACCCAACAGTTGAAACTATGAATAAAGCAGTAGAATTAGTAAAAGCTGAGGGTGTTAATTATATCCTTGCAGTTGGTGGTGGTTCTGTTATTGATGGTTCTAAATATCTTGCAGCAGCATCTTTATATGATGGTGACGGATGGGATTTCCTAGATGGTACAGCAGAAGTTCAAGAAGCTCTTCCTTTAGCAGTTGTATTAACTTTAGCAGCAACTGGTTCTGAATCAAATAACTTAACAGTTGTATCAAGAAAAACTACAGATGAAAAAAGAATGTATTTCTCAGATCATTCTTACCCACAATTTGCAGTATTAGACCCATCATTTATGGGAACTTTATCTGACAGACAATTAGGAAATGGTTTAGTTGATGCATTTGTTCATATTTCTGAGCAATACTTAACAAAAACAAATGACCTTTTAGTAAATGATGGTTATGCTGAAACTTTATACAAAGGTTTAGTAACTTTAGCTGAAAGATGGAGTGAGCGAAGAACATTATGGTGGCAAGAAAACTTAATGCACATCTGTAATCAAGCCCTTAACTTCCAATTAGCAAATGGTGTTTGCCAAGACTGGTCAACTCACATTATTGGACATGAATTAACTGCATTTTATGGATTAGACCATGCAAGATCTTTAGCAGTAATCTTACCTCACTTAATCAGAGAAATGATTGATGAGAAACAAGACAAATTAGCACAATTTGGTAAAAATGTATTTGGAATTGAAAACAATAACGAAGCAATTATCGAAAAAATCGAAGAGGTATTTGAATCTGTTGGTGTACCAACAAAATTAACTGCTTATGAGATTGATGATAAAGTTGTTGAAAATGTACATAGTGCATTTAAATCTCATGGTTACACTGAAATCGGAGAAAATGGAACTGTTACTTTAGATAAAGTTGAAAAAATCATTAACAGATCTATTGCAGCGTAAGTTTTAACTTACACTACACTAACAAGAGGCTTTTGCCTCTTTTGGTGAAAATCCAAAATAACTTTTAAAATCTCTACTAAAATGTGATGGGTTATCATAACCTAATTCATCTGCTACATCTACAACTTTATAGTCATATTTTACTAATAAGTCTTTTGCTTTTGTTAGTCTTATCTTTTTTATATATTGCAGTGGCGTGTGTGAAGTAATCTTTTTAAAATGATTATGAAATGAAGAAACACTCATATCGCAAACTCTTGCAAGAGTATCTGTATCAATATTATCCTTATAATTATCATGAATAGTTTTTAATGCTTTTGCTATTTTTGATTCCTTGTTCTCTTCTAAAAACATTTTATGTAACATCTTTGCATTTTTACCAATGGCAATTCTATAAAATAACTCAGTTAAAACACCCGTTGATAAAATAGTTGATTCTTCTTTTGATTCTAAAATATCTAACAGTTTTGAAGTAACATCTTCTATTTCATTTGTAACTTTATCCGAAAAAATACCAAAACTATTTTCATCTTTATTCTTAAAAGAGTCGTGATTTAGTTTTTCAATAATATCATACATGATTTTTCTATCTAACGATATTAGTAAGCAGATAAAAGGTTCTTCTTTAGTTGCATAAGTTTCACACTCTAAGGGTAAGGTTGTAGGAACAACAAGATAGTTATCACAGTCAAAAGTAAAGCTATTATTAGCTAGGTTTGCAATCTTTTTCCCTTGCAAAACAAGGATTAGACATACATCGTAAATTAAAGGGCTCTTTGGTTCATAGTTTTTAGTTTTAAATATCTTTACACTTTTTAAGTTAGTATCATGGATACCATCTTCAATATGTAAGATTTCTCTATTTTCAATAATACTTTTTTTCATTTCTTTCTTTCTTTATAAATAAAATCGTGGAATTTTAATACAACTATGTAATATTATAGATTAAATGAAGTATCTAAATCCTTATACCTTTTAAAGTATAAGGATTATGTTTTTATGAAAGGTAAGCTCCACCACAAACAGGTAGATACGTTCCTGTAATATGTGAACTCTCATCTTTTACAAATAGGCTTACTGCATTTGCAATATCATCAGGATTTGCAACTTTTCCAGATGGAGTAATTGATTTGATAAACTCAATAAACTCTTCTGGTGCACCACTTGTTGCATCAGTTAAAACTAATCCTGGGGCAATTACATTTGATGTTATTCCATAAGCTCCTAGCTCTTGAGCAAGATATTTGTTAAATGAATCAAGTGCTCCTTTTGCTGTTCCATGTGCAATAAAGCTTGGAAGAGGGTCTTCTGATAGAGTACTGGAAATAAATACTAATCTTCCAAATTTTTTATTAATCATTGATTTAGTTGCAAGTTTAGAACAAGCATATGCTGCATGCATTTCATCATTTAATTTTTGAGAGAACTCTTCCCAAGTCTGTTCTACAAATGGTTTTGGTACAAAATTCATATTTGCATTTGATACAAGAATATCAACACCACCATGATTTTCTTCAATTTCATTAAACATCGCTTCTAATTGTGCATCATCTCTTACATCTGCTTGTATAGCAATAGCTTCTCCACCGTTGAAGTTTATTTCATTTACAAGTTCATTGGCAACTTCAGTACTATTTACATAGTTAATGATTACTTTGTAGCCTTGGCTTGCTAATTTTTTGGCTGTTGCCGCGCCAATTCCTCTAGCTCCACCTGTTATCAAAACATTTCTTTTTGACATATAAAATCCTTTATTGGTTAAATACTTGTTAAGTACAAGTATAATTGAGCTAAACTTAATTACTTGTTAAAGACAAGTATTAGTAAAATATGTTATAATTTTTTATGGAAAAACAAAATTTCGAACTGCAAAAGTCTTTAGGGTATCACTTTAATATAATATTTATAAATATTAAAAAGTCAATGGAAATAAAACTAAAAGATTATAATTTAACTCACTTACAATTTAGTATTTTAATTAACTTATATAAAAATAATGTCACAACACAAAAAGAGTTATTGAAATATACTTATGGTGATGAAACAAGTATTACAAGACTAGTTGATAGATTAGAATCAAAAGGCTACTTAAAAAGAGTACAATCACCAGAAGATAAAAGAAAAAAAATGCTTCTTCTAACAGAAGAAGGGGTTGTTTTAACTGAAGAGTTGATTACTAGTGCAAAAAAAGTAAATAGCGAAATAACAGCTAACTTAAGTAAAGAAGAGTCTACACTACTTTTAGAGTTATTACAAAAAATAGATATCTCTATGTAATATCTTCATTTTAGATAAATAGGCAAGTTTACTAGATAATCATTATATTGTGATTTTATATTTTAATGTATACTTCTTTTTATAAAGGAGTGAAATCATGAAAAAAAATCAAACATTATTATCTGTACTTGATTTAGTTCCAATCGGAGAAGGTTTTTCAATAGGTGATGCTTTAAAAAATAGTACAAAACTTGCTCAAGCAGTTGAAAACTTTGGGTTTACAAGATATTGGATTGCAGAACATCACAACTTTAATAATATAGCAAGTGCTGCTACTTCAGTTATTTTAAGTCATATTGGTGCAAATACAAAAAAAATAAGAATTGGTTCAGGGGGAATAATGCTTCCAAATCATCCTCCTTTAGTAATAGCTGAACAGTTTGGGACACTAGAGTCTTTATATCCAAATAGAATTGATTTAGGATTGGGAAGAGCACCGGGGACAGACCAAAGAACAGCTATGGCTTTAAGGAAAGACAAAAATGATGGGTCTGATTTTCCACTTATGCTAAATCATCTACAATATTATCTATCTAATGAAGGTGGTCCAAAAGCAATAAAAGCTGTTCCTGGATATGGACTTGATATTCCTATTTGGTTGTTAGGCTCAAGTACTTTTAGTGCAAAACTTGCAGGACAGAAAGGTTTACCTTTTGCTTTTGCTTCTCATTTTGCTCCTGATGCTATGGAAGATGCAATACTTGAATATAAAACAAATTTTGTTCCATCAAAGAGTTTGGAAGAACCATATATTATTATTTGTATAAATGCTGTTTGTGCTTCAACTCAAGAAGAAGCCGAGTTTTTAGCAACTACAGAACTTCAAAAATTTGTTTATTTACATAGAGGTGATGATAGGTTATTACCTAAACCTACAGAGGAGATGGATAGTATCTGGAAAGATTGGGAAAAAGAAGGTATAAAACATAAACTTAGAGAATCTATTTGGGGAACACCAAAGTTTGTAAAAGAGAGATTAGAAAATCTAGTTGAAAGAACAGGTGCAAATGAGATTATGATAAACTCATGGATTCATGACCCAAAGAAAAGAATAGAATCCTATGAATTAATATCAAAAGAGTGGATGAGGTAGATTGCATTAGCTAACTTCTTCTCTTAGATATATAGCATGTGCTTTAGGGGACATCCCAAACATTCTAGAGTATTCTCTACTAAACTGAGAAGGACTTTCGTATCCTACTGCAAAGGCAACTTCAGAAGCTTCAATATTTTGATTAAGAAGCATCAGTTTTGCTTCTTCTAATCTAATTTTCTTTTGAAATTGAATAGGAGACATAGAAGTTATAGTTTTGAAGTTTTGATACAATGATGATTCACTCATATCAATAAGTCTTGCAAGCTCTTTTACATTTAGTTTCTCATTAAAATTTTCTTTTATCTCTGTAATTGCATGAACTATTTTATTTGAAACAGTACCTTCCATAGCAAATTTATTTAAGGGCACCTCTAAAAATTAGTCAATTTTCATAAAAATTGCAAATATTCTTAAAATCACTGATGATGTATACTTTGTAATAAAGCGATAAAACCCTTTATATAAGGGCTTTTGTAGGACTTTTTAGCTAAAATATCTATATAAATATAGGTACAAAGGTTAAAAAATGGCAGGACTATTTGACTACGAATTTCAATTGGAAAAAATCAATAAACATCAACCTCCACTTCAAAAACTAAACAAAATTATTGACTGGGAGATGTTTAGAGAAACAATTGAAACAGCTTTAGAAAAAGAGGATAGAAAATCAAACGCAGGAAGAAAGCCATACGACAAACTGCTAATGTTTAAAATATTAATACTTCAACGATATTATAATCTTTCAGATGAACAAACAGAATTTCAGATCAAAGATAGATTATCATTTTTAGATTTTTTAGGATTGCAAATCGGTGATGATGTACCAGATGAAAAGACTATATGGTTGTTTAAAGAGCAACTCAAAGAGAAAGATTTATCCAAAAAACTGTTTGAACTATTTACCTCTAAACTTATCTCAAATGGAATAGTTGCCAAAGAGGGGACAATTGTTGATGCTTCATTTGTAAATGTACCCAAACAAAGAAATACAAGAGATGAAAATAAACAAATCAAAGAGGATAAAATGCCACAAAGCTTTGAAGACAATCCAAATAAAAAAGCTCAAAAAGATTGTGATGCAAGATGGACAACAAAGGGAGGTCAAAGAGAATATGGATATAAAGATCATGTAGCCTCAGATCAGAAAACTAAAATTATCACTAAATATGAAGTGACGCCAGCTTCAACCCATGATTCACAAGTGGTTAAAGATTTGATAGATGGAGATGATAATACCCTCTATGCTGATAGTGCTTATAAATCTGAAGAGACTGAGCAATATCTCGAAAGTAAAAATGTGAAATCAAAAGTTATCAAAAGAGCCTACAGAAACAAACCCTTAACCAATGCCCAGCATAAAGAAAATTATAAACACTCTAAAACAAGAGTAAGAGTTGAACATATATTTGGAACACTTACATCTCAAATGCATAATGCACTTAATCTTCTCTCAATTGGAATAGATAGGATAAAATCCACAATAGGACTTACGAACCTTACCTACAACTTAGTCAGATACGAACAGATGGTTAGATTACAAAAGGTAAAATTGATATGAAAAGAGTTGGGAAATGGATGAAATATCCAAAATATTAGGGGGATTTTCACAAAATTCTTAGTAAAGTTCAGTTAGAATTGGGCTGAGATTTTTTAAAAATCAAAAAAACTAAAAGTTGGGAGCTTTAAAAGGTATTTTTAGAGGTTCCCTTAAGAAATACCCACTTTTGTCATTGATTAAAATGAACAAAATCTCTTTTATAATTAAAGGTGCTAAATAATCCATCTCTTCTTTTGTTTTATCAATAAGTTTAATTAACCTTGAAACTGGTTCATATAGTTTTTCTGTTAAATCATCAAAGAATAAACCTTTTTCAGATTTTACATTCATCGCAAGTTTATTTGTATCAATATTTTTGATTACATCATAAATATCTTCAAGTTCAAATTTAATTCTAAGTGATGCATAGGGAACTTCTTCACTTGCTTCTAATATCTTTACTTTTGCTGGTACGTGAGTTGAAGATAATAAATATTTTGAATAATCATAACTATAAAGTTCCTCTCCAAAACCTACTGCTTTACTTCCTTGAAGAATTATGCATAAAGATGGCTCATAAATAATTGCATTAAACTCTGTTGGCTCTGAAGAAAAGTAAAAATCTAAGTTTGGAATATCTGTTTGAAAAAGTCCATTATTTTTAAAAGAGTATTTATTCTTAACTATATTTATCATGGAACTTTTTAGTAGTTCTATATTATTCATTATGTCCTCACTATTTAGAATATATAACTAATTATATAAAAAAAAGTTCCAAGTGAATATAAAAATGCTCTAAAGTGATTGCCTAATTCTAC
>Ga0163223_100432_pt1 | contig 13677 bp, 14 predicted proteins | sample MSEWel2016_02_17_2_FD_113147 | JGI IMG/M metagenome (GOLD analysis project Ga0163223, IMG submission 113147) | Subsurface microbial communities from deep shales in West Virginia, USA - MSEEL Well Study Marcellus 5H_2016_02_17 ...
TATTAAATCTTCAATTTCACTCAAAAACACACTTGGAGTAATGTTTAGGGCTTTACATATTCTAAAAAGGATATGAAGCGTCGGTTTTCTCTTTTGGCGTTCAATCATACTGATATAAGTTCTATCGATTTCACATTGATGGGCAAGCTCCTCTTGAGAAATTCCACAGTTAAGTCTATGTTTTTTTAAAATCTGTGCCAATGCTTCTTCTAATTCCATTGATATCACCTCTGTATAAATTTTCATTCAAATCTGACTAATTGTCCACGGACTATAGTCAACATGGAGGCGTGTGTGCTATAATATTTAAAGTATATTTTTAGTTGAAGCAATGAATTTACAATAATTAAATGCATTAGGGATGTAAGTTTGTATCTATTTGATAAGAGCTGAATATTTCGTTTCGAAAAATCCACTTTTACTATAGTTGTGAAGATAGTAGCCCTATATAATATTTTGACTTGGGGGCGTTTTATGAAAATAAGTATTCGTGAAAAAGAGTATACCATATGGGCGGTTTTAGCTATTATAATTGTTATTGTGTGGGCAATTGTTATATGGATGTTAATAGAAAGCTATTCAAATAATGAAAAAGCTTTTTTGAACATTGAACTTAAAAGGTTTGAAGGAGAGGTTCAATCGACTTTAAAAACGTATGAAGCATTTTCGAATTATATTTATGATGAAATAGCTCAGGATAATGAGATTATAGAAATTATTTATCAAGCAAATAATGCATCAGATGATGACGAAAAAAATGAGCTAAGGCAGCAACTATATACTAAGGTTGAGGATAAGTATGTGAATATGAAAAAATATGAATTTCGTCAGTTTCATTTTCATTTATCTAACACAGAAAGCTTTCTCAGGATGCATGCGCCAGAAAGATATGGTGACTTACTGATAGATGTCCGTCAAAGTATTAAATATGCAAATCAGAAGCAGGAGTATGTTTCAGGTTTTGAAGAAGGAAGAATATACAATGGTTTTCGATTTGTATATCCTTTAGAGTATGAAGGTGATCATATAGGTACTGTTGAAGCATCTATATCAAGTGCATCAATCCTAGAGGTACTTTCTAATCTTTACACCGAAGAAGATTTTCATTTCATTATTGATAAATCCGTCGTTGAGGGAACAGTTTTCGATTCCGAGCAAGAAAATTATAGTGATTCCCTCTTATCTAATGATTACTACATTGATAAGGATGTTGAAAAAATAACCGAAGCATATAATACGATAATACCGCTTACAGAAAATCTATTTTTCTTGGGTTTAAAGAATCAATATGCGGATCTAATAAGTAGTCAAAAAAGCTTTTCTGTAATTTATAAGTATAATAGTAATGATTATATAGTGAAATTTCTGTCAATAAAAAATACTGGAAATGAACCGGTAGCATATTTAATCTCACTAGCTGAAACGTATGATTATAAACACTTAGCTTATGATATGTATAAACAGATTGCTCTGGTTTCATTTTTGGCAATTTTCATAATTGTTTTTGGCTTAATACTTGCATTTTATCAACATAGATTAAAAGATGCCTCAGAACTAGATTATCTTACAAAAATTTATAATAGGCATAAATTCTATGACCTTGTTGAAAAGGAAATGAGACGATCTGCACGCTATGGATATAGTTCATCAGTTATGTTGATGGATATTGATTATTTTAAAAACATTAATGACTCACATGGACATGAATGGGGAGATCAAGTTCTAAAGGAATTATCAACACTGGTATTAAAAAATATACGAGTGACGGACTTTTTTGCAAGGTGGGGTGGAGAGGAATTTGTATTTTTACTTCCGCATACAAATAAAAAAGAAGCTCTTCAAATGGCTGAGAAAATCAGAAAATTAGTGGATGAAACGAAAACGAATAAGCTACAGGATGTAACAGTGAGTATCGGAGTGGCAATTATTGATCCACAAAAATATGATATTGATTTTACAATTCATTATGCAGATGAAGCCATGTATCATGCAAAAGAGAATGGTAGAAATCAAGTTTGTTGTTCAGATACAAATATATATAAATAATAAAAAGAAAGCGAGAAATAATTTTATGAATCAACGAAAGAATAATTATATCAAAAAAGGTATCAAACTCCAGATGCTCTTATTTATTTTACTACCAATTGTAATTGCCCTGTCTTTTGCGTTTCTCTGGCTATATAATTCTATGCGCGAAACAGCTTATGAGAATGCTGAATTGTCGTCCGAAAGACAAGCATTGGTAAGTGCTACTGTTTTGAGTGAGCAACTTGATCTAATGATTAATAAAGTAGATGAAGCACAGTATATTCTGAACTTAGTTTCGGAGCTAAATGAAGATGAACGTTTAAATTTTGTTGAAAATCAGTTAAATCAATTAATGAAAGAAAATGACAATATCCATGCAGTTTGGACTAAGTGGATGCCTGAAGCTCGTATAGACGGATCAATTAATAACGAAGTTGCGTTTTTAAGAGAAAAAGATATGAGTATTTCAAAAACTAAAATTAAGGACACATTATTTGTAAATTCATTAGAACCATTAGAAACAGGTGAAGCTTTTTTAATGGAGCCCTATATGGTGGATGAAAGTATGCATCTTTCTTATTCAAAGCCTTTAATAAATGATAGTGGACAAATTGTTGGTGTTATTGGAATGGACTTTAATCTTAATGAACTTCAGAAATATATCGAAAATCAAGTCGTTATGGAAGAAGGCTTTATGCGTATTTTATCAAATACAGGAATTGTAGTGGCACACAAAAGTTTTGCTCGTGTTGGTGATTTTTCTGGAGAACTTGATGAAAATGGACAAGGTGTATATGTTTCTGTGATTCAAAATGGAGAAATTTATACGAGCGTTGAGTATTCTGCTGCGATTAATCAAAATACTTTTAAAAGTTTAGCGCCAATTAAAGTAGGTGGAACCTACTGGACGGTTGGAACAATATTAACAGAAAAAGAAATTATGGCGGAGTCGAATGAACGTATACTTAAAATGATTATTGTAGCGTTAATCCTATTAGGGTTGGTAACGGGCTTGATCGTCTTTAGAGCTAATTCAATTTCTAAATCATTATTAAAAGTAACTAATATTGCAGAGCATGTTGCAAACCTTGACATTACAAATGCTGTACCAAAGAACTTGATTGATCGCGAAGATGAAGTAGGGGTTCTAGCAAATGCTTTTGAAAGAATTCTGGATAGTCTAAAGATTTTTATGAATATGAATATGAAATCTGTACATGTCTTAAGTGAGAATGCTCATAATTTGACACGGATTAGTAAAGAATCAGTTGAAACAGCAGAGCAGATTTCAAAAACGATTGAAGAGGTAGCTTATGGTGCAGGGGAGCAGGCAAAAGATGCAGAAATGGCAGTCGAAAGTATTACTTATTTTGGTACACTCATTGAAGAAGAGCAAATTGAACTACTTAATCTAAATAAAGCAACTGATTTAGTGGATCGATTAAAAGAAGAAGGCGTTAAAAACATTGGAGACTTGGTTGATAAAACGATACAAAATAAATCATCAGCAAACGAAATTACTGAAGTAATTTTAAATGCAAATGAAAGTGCTATTAAAATTGTTGAAGCAAGCCTTATGATTAAAAGTATTTCTGATCAAACAAATCTACTTGCTTTAAACGCAGCTATAGAAGCAGCAAGGGCTGGAGAATACGGACGTGGATTTGCGGTTGTAGCAGATGAAATCAGAAAGCTTGCGGAGCAATCCAATAAGTTTACCGGAGAAATTGAAATTATTATTAATGAATTGAGAAGCAAAACTGAAGAAGCCGTCATAACTATGAAAGAAATGAATCATGTGGTGGAAGAGCAAGGAATTAGTGTTTCAAATACAAAGGAACAATTTGAAGGAATAGCTTCTGCAATTGAAACAACAAAAAAAATTATTGAAAAACTTAATAAAAGTGGGCAGCTTATGGAAGAAAAGAAAAATCAGATTATAGGAAATATAGAAAATTTAGCTGCAGTGACAGAAGAAAATTCTGCAAGTACTCAAGAAGTAAATGCATCAGTTGAAGAGCAGACAGCAACGATTATGCAAATAGCAGATGCGAATGGATCACTTAATGAGCTTGTAGTTGAAATGAAAGAGAATATTAATAAATTTAAGCATTAAATATACATGATAGTGTGGCAGAGTGACCCTTATCTATCCAGATCAGAGGAGGAAATATGTATATAGCGCGGCAGCCCATATTTAATAGAAGTAAAAGTGTATGTTCTAGTCAAGCGAAATTGTAACATTTGTGTATAAAAGTTTTATTTTTCGTATTTATTTTGCGTTCGCCTGATAACACCCTCCGATGACATGATTTTAGGTATCCCGGCATAAACACTAATTTTTTGCAGAATAACGGGCTTCATTTGGTGTTGATCCGCCATTGAACGTATGTGGTCGTACATGATTATACCAGCCGTAAATAAAATCATTTGTATCCTGATTTAACTGCTCAATACTATCAAAGGTATATAAGTAAAAGAACTCATTTTTATATGTGTTATAAAATCGTTCCATCGGCGCATTATCATATGGGCAACCGGCTCTACTCATGCTTTGCTGCACATGATGTTTAATACAATAACCATTAAATTCCTTCGATGTATATTGTGATCCTTGGTCACTATGCAGAATTAGACCTTTTTTTGGTTTGTGATATTTTATAGCTTTATTTAGCGTACTTATTGCCAAGTCTGCTGTAATGTTTGGACCATTTTCTGACGCCACGATAGAACGATCATACAAATCAATGATTGCACAATTGTAATGCATTTTCCCTTTGCCGTATGGAAGATAGGTAAAATCAGTACACCAGACTTTATTAGGCGCATCCACTGTGAAATTTTGGTTTACTAAATTTGGAAAGATCTTATGTGCTTTTCCTTTTTTATAATCTGGTTTTCGTCGTCGGCATATGGAGCTTAGCCCTAATTCTTTCATGTAAGAATAAATTGTTAGATTACTGTATTCATAATCATATTTCGAGAGCAAGTTTCGCATCATACGATATCCTGGCACTCCATTTGCTTCGTGATATATGGATACAATTTTACGTTGAACTTCAGCTTTTTCTTCCTCATATTGTTGCTTTCGCCTTTTGAGATAATTATAGTATCCATTGGGAGACATATTGAATTTTCTAAGCAACCACCTTAGACCAAATGTCTCTTTATGGGAATTAATGAATTGATATTGGGCTAATCGATTTCCTTCGCAAAGAATGCTGCTGCCTTTTTTAAAAAGTCGTTTTCCTTTTTAAGTTCTGCTATTTCAGCACGTAGGCGCCTTGTTTCTGCATAGGATTCATCTGTACTTTTTAATTCATTGTTCGTTTCGCATTCTTTACGGTATTGCTTTAACCAATAACTGATTGTGCCTTGCCCAAGGTTGTATTCTTCAGTTAAACTTTTTTTGCTTCTTCCTTCTTCAAGATGAAGTCGGAGAACTTTATCGCGTAACTCAGGTTCATATTTGTTTGCCATTTGTAACATCTCCTTTTGTGTATTTTATAATATCATCTATACACGAGTGTTACAATGTTATTATATCAGCTCAGTATATGGATATGAATTGCTTTTTAGAGGAGAAAAGCAATCTAGTAAATATGATGGAACATCATCGTTACAATCTACGGCTACAATTGTAAGCGGACTGTTTGAATCGGGAATTGATGATTTAGTTGAAGATAAGGTAGCTTTTGTAAACTTTGATGGAGATTTTATTTTCTCAGAGTTATTAGAGTTAATTGATTCTACTCGTATGGTTGTTGAGGTTCTTGAAGATGTAGAGGTGAATCAGAGTCTAATAGATCGTCTTACTGAACTAAAGTATAAAGGTTATAAAATTGCATTAGATGATTTTGTGGAGTCTTATTCAGAGTACCCGTTAGTTCCACTTGCGGATATTATCAAATTTGATTTAATGGCTACACCACTTGACACATTAAAGGAAGATGTGCAAAAGGCAGTAGAGCATAAGAAGATAGTCTTAGCTGAAAAAGTGGAATCTGAAGAAGAATTTAACACTGCCAAAGAGATGGGATTTCATCTCTTCCAAGGTTATTTTTTCAGTAAACCCAATGTAGTTGGAAAATCTAATGATAAAACTACAAATAAGATACAATATGGCCGGTTAATAAGTGAGCTAAGCAAACTAGAACCAAGTTATCAAGTATTGGCAGAAATAATAGAAAAAGATGCTCAATTAGCATATAGACTAATGCGTGTTGTTAGTAACCGATCACAAGATGATCTTATTTATTCTATCAAAAAGGCACTTACGTACATGGGACTTAAAGAGTTGAATCGATGGGTAAATATTCTTATGATTAGAGATTTGGGTAGCAATAAACCGAAAGAATTAATGCGATTGTCATTGGTACGAGCAAAATTTGCAGAACGCATCGCTTTGAAAAGTACTTTTAAAAAAATGAAATATGAGGCTTCCATGATGGGATTATTTAGTACATTAGATGCCATTTTAGATGAAACCATGGAAGAAGCTCTCAGTGATGTGGCATTACCTATTGCTATAAAAAGGGTTTTAATCCACCAAGAAGGTGAAATGCTTCCTATTTACAATTTAATAAAAGCTTATGAAACTGGTAATTGGGATGAAGGTGAATCATGTGCTAAAGCACTAGGAATACGAGAAGATATATTATGTGAAGAATATAAAAATGCTTTAAAATGGTCGAAAGAGGTTATGGATATGATGAACTAAGTAAAAGAATTATCTTACAGGAATAGTACAAATTCTCAATCATTTTGCCAAAAATCACTTTTTAATTATATGGTGTCAATTGATAGCCATTTATATTCATATTAACGCCTGTTAAGCGTATAGTTGCACTTGTATTTTACAAAATATTGCAGAGTATGGTTTTCAGCAATATGTCTATATATATAATTGATGATGTATTAATTCATGGGCGCATACAATCATTTGCAAAGTAAGCGGTCGATAGGTTCTTTCCAAAGTTGGTTGGCTAGTGTTGATGATCAATAAAATTAATATTTGATTTTAAATAGGTTTCTAGATTGGTTCTTAGAGAATTGATTTCAGAAACCTTATTTTTTTGTTTAGCAAATTGTATTGCAAGTTTGTCAAAATCAACGGAAAGTGCTAAAAGGTTCTTTTGCAATTCTGGCACAGAATCAAGCAATTTATCAGTTATAGGCTTCACAAGAGATTCACTTGTTGATTTATACTTAAAACTGACCCAGGATTTACGAGGAAAGTTGACCCACCCTAGAGGGGTAACGAGTAAGTAAATCGAAGTCTGAATTATACGGATCCTTGAAAATTTAACACTCTGAATTGACCCACCTCAGAAATACAATTATAATTCTTTCTGTATGTCAACCATGCAGAAGGAGGAAACTGAGGTGAAAGATTTGGAAGACTGGGCAGCAGTGCAAAAAGTTTATAAACAGACAAAGTCTAAACGGGCCACTGCTAAAATTCTCGGAATAGCAAGAAACACAGTCAAACGGCTTCTTGCGTTATCTGAACCCCCTGAATATCAGCGCAGGATTTATGGAACTAAGATTGACAACTACAAAGAAAAAATTATCGAATGGAGGTGTGAGCCTTATAACTTTAATGGGACTCGAATTTTTAGAGAGATGAAAAATATTGGATATACGGGAAGCATCGGACCCATCTATCGGTTTTTACGAAAAGTAGATGAAGATATTGATGGTCATATTAGTAAAAAAGCCACGGTACGCCATGAAAGTCCCTTAGGGGATCAAGCACAGTTCGACTGGACAGAATACGAGGTTATTGTCGGCGAAAGATACCGTAAAGTATATTGTTTCGCAATGATTCTAGCCGGATCAAGAAAGAAAGCGGTATGTTTCTCTTTAAAAGTAGATGCCGATGCAATCTATGAGGCAATTCAGGAACTTTTTGATGACTTGGGTGGTGTAACCCTTGAGTTGCTCATCGATAATCCTAAATCCCTTGTTATCACCAATAATCCAAAGTCTGAAGAAGAAATTAAGTACAATCCTCACGCATTGATGATGGCAAAAAATTTAGGAACTGAACTCAATGCATGTCCATGCTATTGGCCTCGAAAAAAAGGTAAAATTGAGCGCCCATTTAATTATATTGAGGAACAATTCGTAAAAGGAAATACGTTTGCAACGATGGAAGAGCTTAACCGCCGTGGCAAAGAGTTTGTTGATCACTGGTGCGATGAAAAACATTCGACAACAAAGCGAATTCCTAACCAGCACTATCTGCTCGAAGAAAAGCAAACCTTACTATCTTTGCCAAAGACGCATTATCGGACGACAAAGCTACAAAAGCGTATTATTAGTCCAGACAGTTACATCAACATCAATACCAACAAATACAGTGTTCCGGTAAAATATGTGGGTAAAACGTTATGGTTTAGATTGACTTATGGATTCAGGATTGAGCTTTATGATAAACAAGAGAACTTTATCATGGGCTTTGAAGCCTCCGAATTAAAAGGAGATACCCGAACGGTTGCCGAGCATTACGAAGCAATCGCAAAGAAAGTGAGTACATCAATCCCCCAGATTAGAAGAGATTTCACAAAAAGATACAGCAACGGTCTCAAATATTTGACAGCAGCCGGAAAAAAGTTTGAACAGCCAACGCATCACGCACGAAAAATAATGGAATTACAGGAACTCTTTGATGATTCTACTCTAGACAGTTTTATTGGTATTGCAGTTGACCAAGACAAGATGGATATTAAGTCCTTCAAGAAACTTTTAAGGGAATATCATGACAGCGACAAGCAAACAGATTCGATACAAACGAAAGATATTCCTTCTTCTGATTACTCTGAGGAAATCGGCCTTACAAGAGACTGTAGTTACTATGAGGCCGCTACCAAGGAGGTGATATCATGTCCCAGATAACCACTAATGAAAAAGTAGCCTACATTGAAACGGTGATGAAACAATTCAAACTTGTAGATATGCGAGAACAGTATTCTGACATTATAGCTGAAGCCCAAATGACGTCGATGGACTATATAGACTTTCTGATTCGCTTACTATGTGTTGAAGAAGAAGGAAAAAAAGCTCGCCGTCATGAAAAGCTATTGAACAATGCATGCTTTGAATCAACGTCAACACTCAAAGATATAGATTATAGTTTTAACACGGCCCTTGACAAAGACAAGATTGATGAATTAGGGAAGCTACATTTTATTGATGCACGAGAAAATGTAATTATCATCGGACCGCCAGGTGTAGGGAAAAGTATGATTGCGACCGGAATCGGTAGAAACGCCTGTAATGCAGGACGCAGTGTATTGTTTGTTAATGCCAAGGAACTGGTTGATACTTTATATAATGAAATGATCGATGGTAATCTTTCAGAAATGATTAAGAGACTGAATAAGATAGATATGTTGATTATCGATGAATTATCCTATATAAAAATGGATAAAGAACGAGAGAGCTTGTTTTTCCAAATCATCCGCCAACGATATGAAAAAAGCTCCCTCATTATTACGACCAACCTACCCATAGGTAGATGGAACGAACTATTTACAGGACAACTAGCAGCAACGGCGATTCTTGATCGTTTGCTCCATCATTGTCATATACTCAGTATAACGGGTGATAGCTATCGTGTCAAAGGGTCAAATCACAGTGTAAATACAGGAAAGGATACATAATGAAGTTGAAAATAAATGAGAAACTCGAAATGTTATTAAAAGAATTAAATGAATATGAGGAAGTTACAGAGATGACCGATGAAGAACGAATGGCTTTACACCAATGGGTATATGAAGGGAATAGTGTTCATGAAAATCGTGCTATGAGCTATCAAGAAAATGGTAATCCCTCAGATTTCCTAGATGTATATCGTTATGAATCTGAAATATTGAAAAAACTGGATAAAATGACACCTAAAGAACGGGACAGCTATATTTCCAAGTTACAAGGTACAGATAAGCTGAACATGGATGATGACGAGAATGAGGAGCCATTTTAATAACGGGGAGGATGATAAAATGCAAAAGATTAGTAACGAAGAGCTTTTAACGGTTGTTCAGGTTTATAACGATAAAGGGAAGGCAGCCACTTATGATCTTCTTGAAAGTCGGTATAATATAAAGAATCCTTATTTCGTTATGAAACGAATTAAGAAAGATTCAAGATTTGAATATAATGAAAATCAAGACCATTTTGAGTTGCTTGGTGAATCAGATGTTTCCAATATCTTTATGAGTATGGATGAGCTTTGTTCGCCAATAAGTCAAAAAAATGTACACCATTCCGGAAAGCAAGGAGTTGATGAAAGACCTGTCAAGATGGAAAAGTTAATTCAAGAATTGCTAGGCGACAGATTGTTAGAACTGAGCAAATATATCACCCTGGATTCATCAACCAAAACAATGATGATTGATCAAACCTCACTAAAAAGTGATGGTTATCATATCATCACCCACTAGCAGGTGGGTCAATTCACAGTGTAAAAATCAGAATTCACAAAAAAATCTGATCCATCCCTCAAAAAATAAGGTGGGTCAGATTTAAATAAAAAAGTGGGTCAATTTTACTTGACAATCAACATCACTTGCTGCCTCATACAAAATAATTTCTTTCTCATGAAAACGGAAAAAAGCATCTTTGTCATTGGACTTATTATAACGGTCATTGATGCCTTTATATTTTTTATATGTTGTTATATTTTTGATCCTATCTGTTACATTCTGGATTTCATTTTCAATCATTTTGATCTGATTTTGCATTTCGCCAAACTCATCATAAATCGCATTTACTTTAGTGTAAAAAGATTCTAAATCAGCCGTGTTGTCACTGATATCATTCCATGATTTAGCCATGTTTTTTAGGTTTTGTAGTTTGAGCCAACGTGTAAATCCTTCAGATTGCAATGCCAGACTATGAGTAGATATATCGATAACTTTATTTTTGCTAGAAGGATTTACAAATGATTTTTTTGCGTAAATGTTTTTTAAAGAATGCCTTTCATTAATACGTTCATTGATGCGTACTTCAGTATAATCATCTCCTATTGTTTTTGCTCTAGTAAATCTTTCTTGCCCAATGAGTTTAAATGCGATGTGCTTTCCGTTTTTAATTTCATATCCATATTCTTGTATTATTCTAAGAAAATCATCCCAATCTTTACCTTTTCTAATAGCTGAATCAATAGCATATTGAAGCTTAGATTTATAACTATTGCCTTGTCGATGCTCTTGGTATTCTTTGTATGATTTTCCTTTTGTTTTATACTGAATTTTGCTATTAACTGTTTCAGTAGCTATGGATAGATGGTTATCATTACAGAGTTGGTCGCTTATATTTCTGATTTCATGATAACTTTTTTTGTTGGAGATATAGGATTTTCCATCGACAAGGCTTACATTATTAAAGATAATATGATTGTGAATGTGACCTTTATCAACATGAGTTGTTAGGACATATTCATATTTTCCATTAAGATGTTTGGCGCATAATTCTTTGCCAATTTCATGAGCTGCCTCTGCTGATACTTCACCAGGCATAAATGATTGAATCAGATGACGTGCAAGGTTTTTTGCGGAACTATTCATTAATTCTTTGGTATGAGCAAATTGGAAAGCAGCTGTTTGATATCCGCATTTATATGACGATATCAAAATTTGTTCATCGGTTTTTGAAGCATCACAAATATAATCGATACTTAAATTTAGGGTAGTTTTGATAGGATGGATTTTAGTGACTGCCATAATTCGTCTGTCATCTCCTTTAGTTCAGCTACATCTTCTTTGTAAATATTGTCAGTTGAATTAACTCTTTTTGTTATCTGATTTATGTTAGTTGATAGTCTTGTCATCTGTGAAGAAATTTCTCGCAATGGTGTAGGATCTATTTTAAAGATTCTACCATCAATTGCTATTTTCCTTATATAAGCACCTGTACTTCTGAAGCCAGCAATTCTGGTTCTTTCTTCAATTATTTCTTTTTCTTCTTCTGTTACCATGACATGAATGTTTAATGGTCGTTCTCTATTTGCCATAAATGTGATAAGTCCTTTCATTTTTTAACGAGGGGATTGGGGATACACCCCAACAAGCTTTTTATTATTTCTAGCCGGAGGTAGAGATAATAAAATCGGAAGTGTGGCTACACTTCCTGTGCTTGCTACTTTTGTTTTTAGATTTATTAACTTAACAAGATTAGAACCAGAAGGTTAAACCTTTTTTGAATAGGTTATATATTCCTTGGAATAACAGAGGGATTAGTGAAATTAGTATGGTTAATATAAATACGAATATTACTATGTAAGTTCCAGGAGATTCAGTTATGTTCGTGCCATAAAAAATAAAATAAGCAAGGACAAGTATAATGCTTAAGGAGATTACTATGCCTAATATGGTATTAGATATATGCTCAATTATTGTGGATAAGATAATGCCAATAATTGATATGATGAATCCAGTGAAGCATATTACTTTTATAGGGATTAAGATAATATTACCAAGTGTTTTCATTTTGGAAACTCCTTAATTGAATTTTGTTTGATTAGTTTGTTTTAGTATACAACTAAAAGAATAGTAATTCAATAAAATAAGACAAAAATATAGTCTTGTTTATAACGGTGAGTTATCTCTAATAAAGTGGACAAATGACGTGTCTTGTATTAAACTAATACTTAAATGGCCATAGAAGTCGAATAATTAAAATATATATGCGAAATTTTAAATCTAATGTACACTCAAAATATTTTGATTTAGCACTATTATATTATAACCTTTTAATTTGCAAGGAGAAAGAAATGAGAACAAGTAGAATGCTAGAAATGATATATTTGCTTTTAGAAAAAAGGCAAATGACATCCAAGGAACTTGCAGAACATTTTAATGTTTCAACAAAAACAATATATCGTGACGTAGAAGATTTAGCTAAAGTAGGTATCCCCATATTAATGCAACAAGGCGTTAATGGTGGAATTGTTTTATCTGATGAGTATGCGTTAAACAAGACAAAGCTTTCAAATTTAGAAACTGACAGCTTGTTAAATGCACTTGCTGATTTAAAGCGATTACCTAACGCTAAACTTGACTATGCCTTAGGTATGCTAAAGCAATATTTCAATGAATCTGGAACAATGTGGGTAAATACAAATGATGTTTCATTGGGGATTCACGATAAATTTCATCAAGTGAAGGTAGCTATAATTGAATGTAATGTTATAGAATTTGACTACTATACCGGAAAGGATTTTGCTAAATATCATGTAGAGCCATATGAGTTAAGAATCAAAGATGATATATGGTCAGTAATTGTTAGGAATATTAGATTAAATAAATTTGAAGAACTATATTTAGCTAGAATGAAAGATATTGAGGTGAAGAGCAAACAATTTGCTCGAAGAGAAATACCGGAGGAATTTATAGGGAAATACGTCGGTAAAACAAGATTGGTCAGTTTTGAAGTTTTAGAATTATCAGATGAAATATTGAACAGATTTCCAATAGAGAACATTCAATTTATAGATGATAAAGTGTATTTAAACCTTGAGATTAGGGAGATAAGGGACCTAGATCGAATTGTTTCGAACTATAGTAATCTCAAGTTAATAGAAAAAAATACAAATAAAAAAACACCAATCTAAAGAGATTAGTATTTTTTTGAGGGGAGTATAAA
>Ga0163223_100434_pt1 | contig 13654 bp, 14 predicted proteins | sample MSEWel2016_02_17_2_FD_113147 | JGI IMG/M metagenome (GOLD analysis project Ga0163223, IMG submission 113147) | Subsurface microbial communities from deep shales in West Virginia, USA - MSEEL Well Study Marcellus 5H_2016_02_17 ...
GTACGACGCTGGCCTTTACCCCGAGAGGAAGGAGAGGTGCCCAGTGAACCTGCCGGTTCGCTGGATCATGCGTGCTCCGTTTCGGCTAGGAAGTGCCGTCGGATGAAGCGGACAAGTCACGCCATTGCTCGATTTCTTCTTTTACCTTGTCGAGCTTGCTGGTGATCGCTTGGTAGGCGTCGGACCCCGCGACGTAGCGCAGCGGCGGTTTTTCCGCGCTTGCCAGCTGCACAAGCGCTTCACCCAGCTTGGCGGGGTCGCCTGTCTGGCGATGGTTATTGGCGGCTGAGCCTGCCTTGATCTTCTCGGTAAACGTTGCGTAGTCCTCAAGCTCATTGGCGCCGAAAGCGGCAGAGCTTGGGTCGAGAAAATCCGTACGGAACACGCCTGGCTCAACCAACGTGACCTTGATGCCGAATTGGCTGACTTCCTGAGCCAGCGACTCGGAAAATCCTTCCACGGCAAATTTGGAGGCGCAGTACAACGCGGCGCCGCCCATGGCTACCACGCCGGCTACCGACGAGACATTGAAAATATGGCCGCTGCGCTGCTTGCGCATGATCGGCAAGACAGCTCGGCATAGGTTGAACACGCCAAACACATTGGTTGCGAACTGTCGCTCGGCATCGCTGGGCGTATTTTCTTCGAATGGCGCGAGTTGCCCATAGCCTGCGTTGTTGACCAGCACATCGATGCGTCCGAAACGTGTAATGGCAGCCTCGACTGCCGCTATCGCTTGGTCTTCCCGGGTAACGTCGAGCTCCACGGCAAGCGTTTGTCCGGGGGCTTGCGCGACGAACTTATCCAGCTGTTCTAGCCGGCGGGCGCTGACCACTACGTTATCGCCAGCGGCGAGCGCTGCCTGAGCAATCGCCGCGCCGAGGCCGCGAGAAGCCCCGGTAATGAACCAGGTTCTGCTCATTTCATGTTCCTTGAAGTGGTGGTCAGTGCCTGAGCGCCTTCCCGGTTCAGTCGCGATTGGCTGCTTCCCAGGCTTTCAGATCGAAGCCCCCGGCAGCTGCTGTCTGTGGGGTGAGCTTGGGCGGGCGGGCAAGAACCTTGCGTGCCGCCATGTGATCGCCCATGCGATTACAGGATTCCACCGCGACCAGATGCTGATTGCGGAAACACAGCACCGATACTTCACGCGACTCGACCGAGCCTAGAACTACAGTACTGTCGTAACCGGTCGAGAGCCCGGCGATCTGCAACTTGAGGTTGCCCTGATCTGTCCAGAACCACGGCAAGGCGGAGTAGGGCGCAGGCTTGCCCATCAGCCGCGCCGCAATGCAGCGGCCCTGATCGACGGCGTTCTGCACCGATTCAAGACGGGTCGGCTGCTCGTCGTTGTACAGGCAAGGGAAGCAAGCGGCATCGCCAAGGGCGGAAATCTGCGGATCCACGGTAAGCAGGCTGGCGTCGACCTTGATGCCGTTTTCGATCTGCAGACCTGCTTCGGTCGCCAGTTGCACGTTGGGGATCACGCCGATGCCGAAAACCACGAGGTCGGCCGGCAGCGTACGGCCATCGGAGGTTTCCACGGCGCATACCCGCCCGTTGTCGCCAATGACGCGCGCGAGACCCTGGCGAAAGTCGAAATGGACGCCCCAATGTTCATGCGCATCCCTGAATACCTCCGACATTTCCCGCGACAGCGCGCGGGCCATGGGGCGGTCACCCAGTTCCAGCACATGCACGGTAGCGCCAAGCGCTGCTGCGACTGCTGCGAATTCGAGGCCGATAAAGCCGGCGCCCACTACAACGACATTCCGCGCTTCCTTTACCAGGGGTGCCAGCACATCGGCATCGGCCTTGGCCTTGATGCCGAAAACACCCTGCAGCTCGGCGCCCGGAACGGTCAGCGGTCGATTGTGCGCGCCGGTGGCAAGCACCAGATGGTCATACGTGGCGACGGCGCCGGAAGCGAGCAATACCCTGCGGTTCAAGCGGTCTATGGCCGTGGCCTGATCATGTAGTAGCTCAATACGCTGGGTCTCGAAGAATTCGGCAGGACGGAACAGCAGGCTCGTTTCACTGATCTTGCCGAGCAGGTAGGCCTTGGACAGAGGCGGCCGTTGATAGGGCAGGCCAGGCTCATCGCCGATCAGGGTGATTTTCCCGTCATAGCCTTCCTGACGCAGCGAAGCAGCTACCTGAAATCCGGCATGGCCGGCACCGATGATCACTACCGAGGCGAGTGACATAGGACCTCCTAGAATTACGCCAGCGGTCGGCGCTTAGAATTGTGACTCGGGCAGGTGTATGACCAACCCGTCCATGGCTTCGCTGATCACCAGCTGACAGGTCAACCGGCTGTTGTCGCGGCGCTCGAACGCATAGTCCAGCATGTCCGACTCCATGCCTTCGGCGGCAGGCAGTCTGTCCATCCACGCTTCTTCGACATAGGCGTGGCAGGTCGCGCATGCGCAGGCGCCGCCGCAGTCCGCCGGGATTCCGGGAACCGAGGCAAAGGTTGCGGCTTGCATCACCGACTGGCCGATGTCACCGCTAACCTGATGTTGCGTGCCGTTGTGTTCGATAAAGGTCAAGGTAGGCATGGTCTGCTCCGTTTTTATTTTGGGTCAGGGATGGGCCAGCATGGGAGACGCGGCAAAGCGCGGTGTTCGCCCCAATGTAAGCAGCAACAGCGGGCCAACGACGCAACAGGCCGCTGAATAGAGCAGCATGGCGTTGTAATTTCCGGTGGTGCTCAGCATGTAGGCGAACAGCAACGGGGCGAGCGCCGAGGCCACGGTGTTCAAGCCCTGATGCACGCCGAACAGCCGGCCGTATTCGCGCAGACCGAAAAAGCGCGCGATCAGAAATGCGGCTATATCGAACTCCGCCCCGGCGCCAAATCCCACCAGAACCGCCGCCAACAGCAGTGAAGAAAACTCTCCTGTCCCGCTGAGATAGATCGCACATCCGATGGCTGGAAGCGCCAGGCTGATGGCCGATATTCCGGGCGGCCACACACGGTCGAGCAAGTAGCCGATCAGCATGCGACCGAAAATGAGAGAAAAGCCAAAGCCGCTGAAGATAAGGTTGGCATCGCCTGCCGACAGTCCTCTGGATTGCAGCATCGGGACTGTGCTGGTGACCATGCCCACTATCGAGGAAATCACCAGGCCGAGCGCCAGGTTGCAGGTCCAGAACTTTCGCGAGGTCATGCCTTCGCGGAAGGACATACCGGGCAGTTTCTGTAGATCGGCCTCTCTACTGTCCGACTGGGCCCCGGCAACGCCTGGAACCTTAAACCACAGCAGGATGAGCGGAAGCAGTACCAGCAGATTGAGCAAAGCCAGAATCACGAACGCGGCGCGCCAGTCCCATTGGCCAATCCCCCAAGCCATTAAGGGAGGAATAGTTGCAGCCGTGATGCCTGTGCCGGACAACCCGATCGCCAATGCAAGACCACGGTTGCGGTCGTACCAGAGGCTGAGCAGTTGGGTCCAGGTGACTGCCAGCGCACCCATACCAAGAATGGGTAGCACGGCGAAAGCGAAATACAGCGACCAGATAGACCCGCTCAGTAACGTCGTTGCCAGGTAACCGAGGGAGAGCAGCAGCAGGGAAACGACGGTGACCCGCTTCATGCCGTAGCGAAGGTTGAACCAGCCGACCAGCTGCAGCGAAATGACAGCGCCACCGAACAGGAAGGTGATGCTTGCTTGAAGCTCACTCTTGCTCCAGCCAAAGGCCTCGCCCAGCGGTACGACGAGGGTGCCGAAGCCATAGAGAAGTGCCGCGTTGATACTGATGGCGACGCCCGCCACGGCGAGAATCAGAATTTTCCAGCTCTGGCGAAACTCGAGGGTATCGATCGCCGCTTCGCTCTTCGAAGGGGTCATGGTTGGCTTCCTTATAGATTTTGTTGAGCCAAGCGAAACGCATCGCGAAATTGATTTAATTCTGATGGTGAAATTAAATACTGATACGAGAATAAGTCGTTTCTGCCGGTCTTGTCTAGCTATCACGAGCCGAACATATATCAGCACCGCCCAGTGGACGCGATGCTACCAGTGGCCGCTTGACAGGGAGGCGCCTGGCTCTGGTATCCGTAGGCAGCTCCTTTTACCTTACCGACTTGCATTCTACCGGCAGATAATTCTGGCCGACTCGCTGGCTTGCCGTGCTGGGGGCTGGTCTATTTAGTCGCCTAGAGTGCTGTTCGCCAGGCTCGGTGCGGAGCTCAAGTGCGCATGGTATTGAGTCTAAAAAAATAATGTACAAAAAATTGATAAGTGTTCATTATCGGCTGTAGCTGAACCTGATAAGGAGACAAAAATGAGTTCAGAAAAAGCGCAATTCAAAGTGGTCGCCGACCGTAGCCGCTGCTGTGGATATGGTCTGTGCGCGTCCGTCTGCCCGAGCATCTACAAGCTTGATGCCGATGGCCTTGTGTATCTTGATAGCGACCTCGTTCCCCCAGAGCTCGAAGAAGAAGCTCGCGAGGGCGCAGCCGCTTGCCCCGCCGAAGCAATTTGGCTCGAAGAAATCAAATGAACGACGAATCGGCCTAAGCGCTGGCAATAAGGCTAGGCGGATCGGAGTATCGGGAGGACAGAATGGCAGGTCGCTTACAGAACAAGGTTGCGCTGATCACCGGTACTGGCGGTGGGCAGGGCAGGGCAGCTGCGCTGCGTTTCGCTCAGGAAGGCGCCATTGTGGTGGGTTGTGACTTCAATGGGCCGGCGCACGAGGAAACCGCTGCGCTGATGCAGGAGCAGGGTTTGCGCTTATATGGCATGGCTCCGCTGGATCTTGGCGATCACGAACAGGCCAAGGCCTGGATCGACGCCGCCGTGGCCGAGCATGGTCGCATCGACATCCTTTATAACAACGCTTCGGCCGCGCGTTTTGGTGCGGTTAGCGAGATGTCAATCGAGGACTGGCACTACACCATCCGTAATGAGTTGGATCTGCTGTTCTACACCACCAAATACGCTTGGCATCATCTTGCCGAGCAGCGTGGCGTGATTATCAATATTTCATCCACTGCAGCGTGGGGCGGCTCCAAGGTCGCCGGCATCTCGGCGCATTCGGCTGCCAAGGGTGCGGTGGTGTCCTTTACCCGCCAGCTCGCGGTGGAAGGTGCGCCGGTTGGCATACGTGCTGTCAGCCTCAGCCCCGGATTCGTTGCGACGCCCGGTACCCGAGCATTTCTGGAGAATCCGGAAGCGCGTGCAGCGTTGCTAGATGGCGTGCTGATGGACCGTCCCGGTGAGCCTGAAGAGGTGGTCGCCATGGCGCTGTTTGTGGCTTCCAGCGAGGCCTCGTTCATTACCGGGTCGGATTTCGTCATAGACGGCGGGTTGCTCGCAATCTAGCAGCGCTCGTGCGGGCGCCGGTGGCGTCCGTGAACCTAGAACAACAAAGAGGTGAATTCTCGTGGATATCATCGGCATCGGTTACATGGGCTTCGAAACCACCAAACTCGATGAGTGGCGTGACTATGGCCCAAACGTCATGGGCTTCGGAATCGGCCGCAGCCCCGAGAGCGACCCCGATTCGCTTTATTTCAAGATCGACGATCGCCGCCATCGTTTTGCCTTCCACCCCGGTAAGGTCGACCGTCTCGCCTATATAGGCTGGGAAGCGATAGGACGGATGGCTTTTGAGGATGCGTTGAAGAAATTCACCACTGCAGGCGTCGAGTTCACCCGCGGTGATGCGGAGCTGTGCGAAAAGCGCGGCGTGCGCGAGCTGATCCGTTTTCGCGATCCGGTCGGCTATCAGCATGAACTTTTCTACGCACAAAAATGGACGCCACGCTCCTTCATGCCGGGGCGCTGCCATGGTGGCTTCGTTGCCAACGAGCGCGGTGCTGGGCACGTCGTGGTGATCACGCCGGAATACGGCCCCGAACTCGAGAATTTCCTGATCAACGTGATGGGCTTCAGCTGGTATGGCGCAGGCGCTGGCAAGGGTCGCACCGGCTTTTTCCGTTCCAAGCTGAACCATCACACCAGCCATGACATCGCATATGGTTTCGGGCCGGGGCGTATGGGTGTACAGCATGTCGGCATCGTTGTCAGCAGCATCCGCGACGTTGGCGAGACCTACGACATCGTGCGTAAACGTGAGCTGCCAATGATGATGACGCTCGGCCAGCATACCCAGGACCCGCACGTGTCCTTCTACCATTTCACGCCTTCGGGCTTCGCCATCGAGACCATTGCCGAGATCGAGCCGTGGCAGGGCGATCCGTTCGAACTCAATCCAGAAGTATTGAGCGTGTGGGGGCATGAAATGGTTGGCCCCATCCTCGGGCCGAGCGTGAAAACGCCTGAAGAGATACTCGATCCGGAATATTTGGCCAGCAAGCGCTGAGATGCGCATCGCGCGCGTGGAAGTTGCCGGCGAGGCCTTTTGGGCCTTGCTGGATGCCAATAGCGTTCGCCTGCGGGCCATTCGGGCGCCTTTTAGCGAATGGGCACCGTCGCTTGGCGAGCAAGGGGAAGCGGCGCTGGGCCTCGACGCTGATTGGATTCCTCTAGCAGCGTGCCGCCTGCTACCGCCACTTCAGCCTGGTGGGCGGATTTTCGGCGTTGGCCTCAACTATCTGAGCCATCTCGAGCGGCTAGGTAGCAAAGCACCGGCACATACCCTGGCGTATTTGATTCCGGAATCAGCTCTGGTTGGCGCGGGTGAAGACATTCAGTTTCCAGCCGTGACGGGTGAGCTCGACTATGAAGTCGAGCTGGTCGCCGTGGTCGCCCGTCCTCTACTGGACGAGCCGCAGGCGAGCGCGTGCTTGATTGGCTATACGGTTGGCAACGATATCAGCGCACGGGATGCGGGCCGACAGATCGGGCGTCTCGACCTGCTTACGCAAAAAGCCATGGATCGCACCACGCCGATTGGCCCTTGGATAGTCACGCTCGATGAGCTTGGTGGCCCCGGTCAGCCGGCACTGAATCTGCAACTGAGCGTCAATGGTCAACAGCGTCAGCAGGACAACACCATAAACATGATTTTCCCGGTGGACGAGCTGCTCAATTACCTCGATGCACGGATAACGCTTCGCCCAGGGGATATGGTTTTTACCGGCTCGACGCATGGCGTGGCGCTCGAAACGGGCAACTTTCTCAAGCCCGGCGATGTGATCGATGCTCGGATCGAGGGTGTTGGTCGATTGTGCAACCGCGTCGGTGATCGGCGCGAGCTACATTCTGCACGCAAGGTAGGCCGGCTTGGGCTGCCTGCGGGTGATGACGTTAAAGGCTAAGTGGCGCCAATCGTTCGCAACCTTGTGTGTAAAGGAGCAGCATGAAAGAGGGATCACCCTGGGTTCCGTTCCGTCACCGAGTATTCCGAGGCCTCTGGTTTGCTGCTGCTGTTGTAAACCTGGCTATCTGGATGCAAACGGTCGGTGCGGCCTGGATCATGACGACGCTGTCGTCGTCACCGCTGATGGTCTCGCTGGTACAAACGGCGATGACGCTTCCGGTCTTTTTGTTCGGCCTGCCAGGTGGAGTTATTGCCGATCTGGTGGATCGTCGGCGCTGGCTGATCGTCACGCAGACGGCCATGCTCGGCGCTGCTGCAGTCTTATGCCTGCTTGCTTATACGGACTCGCTTGGGGCCTGGACTTTGCTCCTGCTCACCTTTGTTCTAGGCACTGGTAGCGCTTTGGGAATGTCCGCCTGGATGGTGACCATCGTCGATGTGCTGCCGCGAAGTGAGGTTCCGGCCGCGGTATCGCTGAATGGCATCGCGACCAATGCGGCTCGGGCATTGGGGCCCGCGATTGCGGGTGTCTTGATCGCTTACTGGAATGCTGCTTCGGTCTTTTTGGTCATTGCGCTGTGCATGACAGCCGTGATTTTGTTCATTCTCACCTTGAAATCAAGCCGCCAGATTCATGATCTGCCACCTGAAACCTTCAGCGGCGGTATGCGCAGCGGTTTGCGTTATATCCGGCACTCGTCTGTCCTGTTCAATGCGTTGAAGCAGGTGTTCGTTTTCACCAGTTGCGCCAGCGCGTTATGGGCACTGATGCCTCTGGTAGCCAAGGACGAGCTCGGCATGGACGCTGGCGGCTATGGCTTGCTCATGGCGTTCATGGGCGGAGGGGCGGTGGTGGCCGCTCTCAATCTCACGAAGCTGTATCGCCGGTTTACGTTGCGCACACTCATTGCGACAGGCGCGACCGCTTTTGCAGCGGCAACGCTAGCTGCTGCGCTGACGCATAACCGGTACGTCGTCTGCGCGATGCTGATGTTCGCTGGCATGGGCTGGATGGCGGTAAATGCGACCATCTCTACGGTCGTGCAAACATACGCAGCGAACTGGGTGCGCGCCCGGGTCGCCTCGGTGTATCTGCTGATGCTGATGGGCGCCATGGCGCTGGGCGGCGCACTGTGGGGCGCGTTGGCGGAGTATGTAGGGCTCAATAACGCGCTCATCATATCTGCCGCGACCATTTTGCTGGGGCTTCTCATCACCCGTAACGGCACGATCGAGTTGGGTAACGAAGCTGATTTCGCCGAAGCGCAGCAGACCGACAAGCTAATGTTGGCCCGCGACGTTTCTCATTCCGATGGCCCGGTCTCTGTGGAGATCAGCTACCGAGTCAATGATGCTGAGCGCGACATTTTCATCCGCACGGCCTATACAGTCGGCCAATCAAGGCGACGAAACGGGGCGCAGAACTGGCGGCTTTATCGTGATCTGGGTGAAGCGAATCTCTACGTCGAACGTTTCATCGTCGAATCCTGGCTCGAATATTTGCGCCAGCGAGCTAGAGTTACCAGAGCTGACGAGTCGAGAGAAAATCGCTTGCAGCGATTCCGATGTGACACGCAGGCAACGCGCCGTTACATCTACCAAGCCCCTTCGGCAAGCGATCAGTAATTACCGCTTAGCAATCCGTATACTGAATTATTTGCGGTGTTTAATTCTCAGTATAGAATGCAGATCTAAAGCGAAGCATGAGTTAGGGATTTGCATGAATAACAACGAAGTTCTAGACCTCGGTGAGCATCAAAAGGCCAACGGTGCCGTCCTTGTCAAGCCGGTGGCCAATGCGATTCGTATCTTGCGACATCTGAGTCAAGTCGGTACGCCTGAGCGCTCCGTTGATATCGCGCGCCAGCTTTCAATCAATCCAAGCACATGCTTCAACATCCTGCGCACACTGGTTGCTGAAGACGTGGTGGATTTCAATCTCATGTCAAAGCGCTATTCGGCGGGGATAGGGCTGGCACGTCTCGTTGAGCAGTTGGTCACCCAGGGGCAGCGGGTGCAGCTGGCGAAGCCGCTACTACAGAGTCTGGCTGCGAGGCAGAGCATCACTGTCACGTTATGGCGACGCCTGGGTGCGGACCGCATTGTGATCGTCAGTTCCGCCGCGAGCCCCACGGACGTACGAATCGATATGGCCGAAGGGCAGCGTCTGCCGATGCTGATGGGTGCTAGCGGTAGGTTGTTCGCGACGCAGATTGATCTCGACAGTGACGATATACGTGCGACCTACGACAGTATCCGCTGGGCTCGGCCGTTGCCTTTCGATATGTACCGGGAAGAAGTGCGCGAGGCTCAGAAGCGGGGCTGGGCAACAGACGATGGCCATTTTTCCGTGGGCATTCTTGCTGTTGCCGCGCCTGTCTTTTCGCCCGGCGGCAGCATCGACTTTACGGTTTCGGCAGTGATGTTCCGCGGTCAGCGTGATGAGGAGGGCATCGCCGAATTGGGCGATGCCCTCGTCGAATTCTGCAGCGAACTGGCCAGCGTCCTCTTCTAACAATTACTCCCGAACCAGCAAAAGGCTGCCGCCCAATGGGCCGCCTCCGGCCGCCACTGCACAGACTCGGTTCTCCGTAGTCTGCCGCCCCTCGGCTCGCCCCCATAGCTGCAGGCAGGCTTCATGCACATAGCCCAGGCCGTGGGTGCGGCCACCGGAAAGCTGGCCACCATTAGTATTGATAGGTAGCTCGCCGTCCAGCGCGATACGCTGACCACCCTCGACGAACGCGCCGCTTCCGCCGGTCGGGCAGAGCCCCAGGGCCTCCAGCCAGATCATGGTGAGGATGGAAAAGCCGTCGTATAGCTGCGCGGAGTCCACATCTTGGGGGCGATAGTCGGTGCGGTCCCACATCATCCGACCTACGTCGAAAGCCGCCATCTGGGTGAGTGAGATCTGATCCCACGACCACGGCTGATTCAATGCCGCGCCAATGGATTCGATACGAATCGGCGTATTGCGTGTGTCGCGCGCGGTATCTCGCCGCGACAGTACGATTGCGGTGGATGCATCGCAATGTACGTCGCAATCGAACATACGCAGTGGAGTCGAGATCATCCGCGATGCCATGTAGTCGTCCATGGTCATCGGCGTTCGATAAAGTGCCTTTGGATTACGCATCGCATTTCGGCGACAGGTCAGGGCTATCTGAGCCAGCTGTTCGGGTCGTGTGCCGTACTCATGAAAATGGCGCTGCGCATAGAGCGCCATTAGGTTGATGCCGGACATTACGTTGAACGGCGTGAACCATTGCCACGCGAAGCTGCTGTCGCGGCCCTGAGTCTTGTTGGTGAGCGCGCCAGCCTGCTTGTTCGACATGCGGGCCGATGCTTCGGTGATGGTGCGAAATACCAGCACGTGTTTGCACAGGCCTGCTTCGATGGCCATGGCTGCGTTGATCACGCCGGCAAGCGGGCCGGGGCCTTCATAGCCTGCACCGAACCAGTTTACGTTCAGGCCCAGTGTGCTTTTGAGCGCGCTGGGGCCAACGGGAGAAAAGGGGTCGGCGTTGTTGTTGTCCCCCGGCCAGCACGCGACGCCGTCTATGTCGCTACGCTCCAGGCCTGCGTCGGTAATGGCTTCCAGGCAGGCGTCAAGCGTCAGGCGCATTGCTGACAGCGAAGATGGGCGACCGATTTCGGACTGTCCGATGCCGGTGATGGCTACTTGTTTATCGTATCGACGATCGAACATTCATTGATCCCTTTCGAACATGGGCAGCCAGACATCCTCGACGTTCAGGAAGCTGACTCGGACCGGCATGTCGATATGCACCTGTTGCGGATCCATGCCGATAACGTTACTGACGAAGCGCAGACCCGACTGCTCGACCAACTCAATGATCGCTACGACGTACGGCACGTCGAGTTCGGCGGTCCATGGCTGGTAGTTAAGCGTGTAGCTCACCACTGTGCCTTTACCGGAGACTGAGCGTGGGCCGACCTCGAAGCTGGCACAGCGAGGACATATGGGACCGGGAGGATGAAAGAACTGAGAACATGCTTCGCAATGGTGAATCAGCAGTTCGCCTCGCTTGCCGCCCTGCCAGAAGGCGAGGGTATCGGCGTTCAGCGCGGGTAGTTTTCTAGGCATCGACATTCCATCCAGGTGCGCATCTTTCAGTTACGTTATCATTTGTACATAAAATCGAAAAGTGTCATATTTCGTTTCGAGTTGGCACTGCTCCGAGCGGTGCGTCGTAGAAAAAAAACAAGAGGCTTTCAGTATGTCCCAGTCTTTGCAGGACAAGACCATTGTCGTCACAGGCGGCTTCGGCGTGCTTGGTAGAACCCTTGGCGATCTGCTTCTGGCCCGAGGTGCCCGAGTAGCGCTACTTGACCGCGCCGAGCTGTCCGGCTCATTCCCTGAAGCTGCACAACTGCATGCCATCGGCGGCGTTGACCTGACGTCCGTCGACGCGGCAGCGGAGGCATTGAACAGGGTAGTCGAGCATTTCGGGCGCATCGATGGATTGGTCAACGTAGCCGGCGGTTTCGCCTGGGAAACGCTTGAATCCGGAAGCCTCGACACCTGGGATCGCATGTATCAAATGAACGTGCGCACTGCGGTAGTGGCCTCCCAGGCGGCGCTGCCCCATCTCACTGCAACCGGCGCGGGGCGGATCGTCAATGTCGGCGCGTTGGCCGCACTCAAGGCTGGCATGGGCATGGGCGCCTATGCGGCGTCAAAGGCTGGCGTGGTTCGCCTTACCGAAGCGCTGGCAGAGGAGGTCAAGGACCGGGGCGTCACTGTCAATGCCGTACTGCCGAGTATCATCGATACGCCGACTAATCGCGCCGACATGCCGGACGCCGATCCGGGCCGCTGGGTATCGCCAACAGCACTGGCATCGGTAATCGCGTTTCTTCTGTCGGACGAAGCGGCCGCTGTAACCGGCGCCTGCCTGCCTGTGAGTGGTCGCGTATGAGGCTCGTAACCTATACCGATAGCGCTGGCTTCGAGCGCGCCGGGGCATTGATCGAAAATGATGGGCTGATTGTCGACCTGCAGACTGCCTATCGCAGTATGCAAGGTCGTGAGAGCCCCGAATTCGCCAGCGTTCTGACGTTGATCGAAGGCGGCGAACAGGCCCTCGAACAAGCTCGGACGCTGGTAGCCAAGGCGCCCTCCGCAGCTGTCATCGAACGCGCCACCGTCAAGCTGCGCGCGCCGATCCAGCCACCGCCGCAGATGCGTGACTGTTCATGCTTCGAGCTGCACTTGAAACAGAGTTTCGCCGCCGCCAGACGAGCGCGTGCCCTACGTACGCCGGACCCGGAAGCGACACTGAAAGCGATGAACACGGGTGCCGATGACCGGGTAATCGAGACCTTCAATCGACAGCCGATCTATTACAAATGCAACCGCTTTGCGGTAGTCGGTATCGACGATGAGTTTCAGTGGCCGAGCTTTAGCAAGGCACTGGATTTCGAACTGGAATTCGGCTGCTACATCGGTAAGCGGGGCAAGGACATAAGCCGTGACGCAGCCCGCTCGCATATTGTCGGCTACACCATTTTCAACGACATGAGCGCGCGCGACGCCCAGGCGAAAGAAATGTCCGGAATGCTCGGCCCTGCCAAGAGCAAGGATTTCGACACGGCCAATATCATGGGGCCCTGCCTGGTCACCTCTGATGAACTAGGCGATCCCTATGATCTGGACATGGTGGCGCGGGTGAATGGCGAAGAATGGGGGCGCGGTAACACGCGAGACATGCGCTGGCAGTTCGAAGATGTCATCGCTCATGTTTCACGTTCGGAAACCCTGTATCCCGGCGAATTTCTCGGTTCTGGCACCGTGGGCAATGGTTGCGGGTTGGAGCAGTTGCGTTATCTCAAGCCAGGAGACTTGGTGGAGCTGGAAGTGCAGGGCATCGGCGTGCTGCGAACCCGTGTCGGCACCGCCACGAACGACGCCTGAGGCAGTGGCCTGTTTGGCCAGTTGGCCTGGCTCAGAACCTCAAGCTAGCCATGCCGGTTTATTTCAGCAGCAAGATGTCACATAAAGAACATGGGCATCTAGTATACATATTAGTAAAAAGTGTCTTATATTCAGCTTGTCTCAATCGCCCTCGGCGGCTATGCCCTATAAACAGGAGGCAATCATGCTAACAACAACGAGCCCCGTATTGTCCGACGGAACCAAGGTCTCGGATCTTATCTACCCAGCGACACGTGAAGTACAGATGCGCGTCCTGAGCGACCGGGAAATCTATGAGCTGGAGATGGAAAAGATCTTCGGCAAGATCTGGGTCCTGCTCGGCCACGAATCTGAAATCCCTAACTCCGGCGATTTCATCGTGCGCGACATGGGCTCGGATTCGGTGATTGCCGCCCGCGGTAAAGAGGGTGAGGTTTTCGTTTCGCTTAATGTTTGCCCGCATCGAGGCATGCGCATCAGTAC
>Ga0163223_100435_pt1 | contig 13647 bp, 11 predicted proteins | sample MSEWel2016_02_17_2_FD_113147 | JGI IMG/M metagenome (GOLD analysis project Ga0163223, IMG submission 113147) | Subsurface microbial communities from deep shales in West Virginia, USA - MSEEL Well Study Marcellus 5H_2016_02_17 ...
CAAAATAACTTCGTTAAATCTGTCAATTTATTTCATTACAAACCCTTAGGGATTGTGCCGAAATAACTTGACGCTTTAGACTTGTTCTTTTGTCCTTTAACTTCCTTGAAAATCCATTAAATAACTCGCTATTCGCAGTATTTTCAAGTAGGTAAAGAACAAAATAACTTCGTTAAATCTGTCAATTTATTTCATTACAAACCCTTAACCACAAATTTAAACTAAAAAAAGGGTTTAAAAGAATGACAATTATTTGTAAATTTACTTTAATAAAGGAACCGGGATTCCATTTTAGCCTGCATTATTCATAAATTACCGTCATAAGATGTTCAGATATCAAGAAATACCATCAAATGCAGAATAATATGGAGGCAGTAAATAACACTAGTCCGTTAAAAAAAGCCCAAACGCAGAGACGCAATAACGCAGAGACGCAACAACGCAAAGTTTTTATTATGAGCCAGTTGAAGTTCTTTTCCCTGGCTTCATAATGAAGTTAATTATCAGTTGTTTGTAATCCCGAAGATTTGGGATTACGGAGTCATGAAATAATGGATTATTTTTATACGATAAAAATCGAAAAAACATGAGAAAAGTAAACAAATACACATAGTGTGTACGAGCCACCACGGGGACGCCCCCACCTTAAATTCCTCACTTATAAATCCTGACCCGCTTCTGGGTCATGCCTTATAAGTGATAGCAACTGAGCCTGAAGGGCTCGTATATTTATAGTTGTTCGCAAAATATAAAATATCAACGCTGAAGGTGTCGTATGCTGTAATGTTTGTTTGAAAAAACTTTTAAAACAGGCATCCATATTTGTGATAAACCATTTTTAAATTCATTTTATCAAGTACGGTTGTATCTTGCAGATAATTGGACATCGGAATAGGATATTTGTGGAGCGAAATTCGACGAAATCAATAATGCAGGTTAGATGATCATACATTATTCTGCATCATTTCGTTGGTGATATCATTTTTATTAGATTTGTACAATTGAGTCTGCTCCGAAAAGAGGTATCTTTGTCAAGATCCGAGGCACAGGGAATTTTAGACCCGGAGTTTACTCTGTGTTAATGAGGATTTAAAAATTCCAGGTAACGAAGATATTGGCAACAAAGAACCTTTTCAGAGTGGGCTCACAATTCTAATATTAAAAAAAAACAGAATATGTCCAATCAATACGAATATATTAATTTGTCGTATTTACAAAGCATTGCAGGCAACGACAAAAGCATCATCAATGAATTGATCACCATTTTTTTGGAACAAATACCCGAATTCACTGAAGGACTGGAAAAAAGTTTTAAAGAGGAAGACTGGCGGAATGTAGCCGCCATTGCTCATAAAGCGAAATCGTCTGTCTTATCTTTGGGCATGGAAGAGTTGGGAAATAAGGATTTAAAAAACCTTGAGCTGATTGCGAAGGAATTCTTTGTACAAACGATAAGGAATAAACCAGAAGCCACTGAAAAAGAGCTTAAAGAGGCAAAAATGCTGGAAAACAACCTCAAAGGATACGATCAAGAGCGCCAGGAATGGGTTAAGGAAAACAATAATCCCAAAAAAATGGCCACTATTATTGACAAATTCAAAACGGTTTTAAGGAAAGCAGAAACAGAATTAAAAACTGAAATTAAAGAATAATGGATACACTACTCAAAGTAACCCGGGAAAACAATAAAATTGTTGGAACAATTGTGGACACTGACCGCTTAAATGCAACCATTGCGGCGGATGTTAAGGAACAGCTCAATATGAATTTACATAATGCGGATACCCATTTTACTTTGAATCTGCAAAACATTAAATTTATTGACAGCACCGGGATTGGCGTTCTCATCTCAGCTTTAAAAACTGCGCGACAAAACAATGGAGATTTTTACCTGACCAATGTTGTGAAGGAGGTTATGGATCTTTTAAAGCTTATGAAACTGGATAAAGTCTTTGATTTCGAATAGCCCCCAACAAAAAAAAACATCCAACACCTATTAACATCCCTTATTAATCGGCTGTTTGAGTATCCATAAAAAAGTCCATCAGGAAACGTTCCTCATGGACTTTTTTGGTTTTATATTGTGTATGAGTGTAGTATAAAAAGGTATATTTTTATACTACACTCATGTATCCTAATTTCTAAACACCAGCTTACCTTCCTCAAAATCAACCATAATAGGCTGCTCTTTATTCACCTCATCAGCCAGCAGTTTCTTCGACAAATCATTCAGAACATATCTCTGAAGAGCCCGTTTAATAGGCCTTGCGCCAAACAATGGATCAAAACCAACCTCAGCCAGGTGGTCGATGGCTGCCTCGCTCATCTCAATCGTTACGTCCTGTGTTTTCAGTAACCTGGAAATCTGTCCAAACTGTAACTTAACAATTTCCCTAATCTCCTCTTTTGTCAGTGGAGCGAAAGTGATAATGTCATCAATCCGGTTCAGAAACTCCGGACGGATGGTTTGTTTCAGTAAAGCCATTACCTCCTGACGGGTTTTTTCTACTGCCTCCCCGGAGAATCCGGATGCGCCCGCACCTTCAAAATTCTTTTGAATGAGTTGAGACCCCACATTTGAAGTCATAATAATAATGGTATTTTTAAAATCCGCATGTCGTCCTTTATTGTCGGTCAATCTTCCATCGTCCAGCACCTGAAGTAAAATATTAAATACATCAGGATGGGCCTTTTCAATTTCATCAAGCAAAATCACTGAGTAAGGTTTACGTCTGACCGCCTCGGTTAACTGACCGCCTTCGTCATATCCCACATATCCCGGCGGCGCGCCAATCAACCTGGAAACGGAGTGACGTTCCTGATATTCGGACATATCAATGCGCGTCATTAAATCCTCGTCATCAAAAAGAAACTCAGCCAGTGCCCGTGCAAGCTCTGTTTTACCCACTCCTGTTGTTCCCAGGAAAATGAAAGACCCGATAGGACGACGAACATCCTGAAGTCCGGCCCGGCTTCTCCGCACTGCATCTGCAACAGCAGCAATGGCCTCATCCTGACCAATAACCCGCTTGTGCAACTCATCTTCCAGACTCAACAATTTCTGACGTTCGCTCTGAAGCATCCGGGTAACCGGAATACCGGTCCACCGGCTCACAATCTGTGCCACATCTTCTGAATCCACCTCCTCTTTAATCATTGCACTCTGCGACTGTCGTTCCGCCAACTGCGCCTGAAGTTTTTCAATAGTCTCATTGGCCTCTTTTATGCGTCCATAGCGCAATTCAGCAACTTTTTCGTACAAACCCTCCCGCTCGGCACGGTCGGCCTCAAACTTATATTGCTCAATGGCCTCTTTGTTTTTTTGAATTTGCTCAATAATTCCCTTCTCCTCTTCCCAACGAGCGCGCAGTCCGTTTCGTTCTTCTTTCAGATTGGAAATTTCCTCACTCAGTTCATTCACCTTTTTCTTATCGCCTTCCCGGCGAATAGCCTCCCGCTCAATCTCCAACTGCTTGATTCTTCGTTCAATTTCATCAATCTCCTCAGGAACAGAATTCATCTCCAACCTAAGTTTGGATGCCGCTTCATCAATCAGATCAATGGCTTTATCAGGCAAAAACCGGTCGGTAATGTAACGTTTGGATAACTCGACGGCTGAAAGAATAGCCTCATCCCTGATTCGAACTTTATGGTGTGTCTCATAGCGTTCTTTCAAACCACGCAAAATTGAAATGGCCGAAATCAGATCAGGCTCATCTACCATTACAACCTGGAATCGGCGCTCCAAAGCCTTATCCTTTTCAAAATATTTCTGATACTCCCCAAGAGTGGTGGCACCAATGGCTCTTAATTCCCCACGTGCCAGAGCGGGTTTCAGGATATTGGCAGCATCCATGGCCCCTTCACTTTTTCCGGCTCCCACCAGGGTATGTATCTCATCAATAAAAAGCACAATTTCTCCGTCGCTGGTGACGACTTCTTTTACCACAGCTTTCAAACGCTCCTCAAACTCGCCTTTGTATTTAGCCCCGGCTATCAGCGCGCCCATATCAAGTGAAAAAATCCGCTTGCTTTTTAGATTTTCCGGCACATCACCATTGATAATCCGATGAGCCAAACCTTCTGCAATGGCAGTTTTCCCCACTCCGGGCTCACCAATCAAAATAGGATTGTTCTTGGTTCTTCGTGAAAGGATTTGCAGGATACGCCGAATTTCATCATCACGGCCAATTACCGGATCCAGCTTTCCGGTGCGAGCCTGCTCGTTAAGATCAATAGCAAACCGGCCCAAAGCATTAAAAGCATCTTCAGCAGACTGGCTATCGACTTTGCTGCCTTTTCGCAATTCCTCAATGGCCTGTTTCAATCCTTTTTCGGTCATCCCCGCATCCTTCAACATCTTGGAAACCGAATCACCGCCTTTAAAAATTCCCATCAGCAAATGTTCAATACTGGCAAACTGGTCGCCCATCTCTTTGGAAAAGTTAACCGCCTTCTGAAGACTCCCATTGGCATCCCGGCTAAGATAAGGCTCACCCCCACTCACTTTTGGGTACGACTCAATCATTTTATTCAAAACCGGCAGAATCTGGCTCACGCCCATTTTATTGAACAAAAACCGGGTAATATTCTCTTCAACTTCAAGCACTCCTTTCAGTAAATGCCCGTTCTCAATGGCCTGATGCTGATATCCAGCGGCAATTTGAAAGCCTTGTTGAATGGCCTCCTGAGCTTTTATGGTAAATTGATTCAGATTCATATATTTCAATTTTATACTATTGTTTATTGAAAATTCAATTATTTTCAAAATCTACTTCAAGCTTCCTGCCACACACACAACACAGTCAAAATGGCATAAAATCACAATTTTACATGTCATTTTTTCAGGTCTGTTAACCATATTTAACAAACTCTATTGGCTCTATTGTAAAGTAGCGATTATTTCATTAGAGATTGCTTCGGGCATAGCCCTCGCAATGAACAGATCTTACCGATAACGGAGAATAGGTTGGCAGATGGCAGGGCGGAGAAGCCGCCTTGCCATCTGCCAACCTATTCCATATAAAAGTGAAAGAGCGTCATTGCGATCCCGATGAGGCACGAAATCGGGAGAAGCAATCTCTAAAAATATATATGCAACTGTTAACTAGAGCCACTCAATTCCGCAAACAGAAGAAAGAACTAATAAAAAATCCTTATTTTAGTGCAACCCAAAACCGGCTCTATTTCTCAAACTGAGTAAAAATGATAGTTAATAAAACCTCAAATATTTACACTAAATTCCACAATTTAAAAGGAAGGTTCAAGTACCTTTTCTTATTGAGGTTTATTTTATTCAGTTTCTTTCTTTGCGGAACAAACATCCATGCTCAAAATCAGGATACCATCGTAATTATCCGCAATGATACCACCATCCAATTTGTTCAACCCAGCAACAGTGTGCAGCCATTACAAGGTAAAACCATAGAGGATATTTTGGAAGACTACTCCGACAGAAACCTTTTCAGCAGAAAGCTCCATGAATGGTTGGTCAAAAGCAGTATTAATGATTCAGGGACAAAGAACAGTGGGTCAGCAACGGATCCCATCTCCAAATACAACGGGCATAAAATCAAAAACATCGACATCAGGCACATCCAACCATTTGGTGCTTCAGTTAATGACACCGTATCGGTTGCAGATACATGGCTTACCAGAATGGGCAACAAATTGAGATTCGAAACAGCTTCGAGCCTCATAATAAAAACAATCACCTTTGAGGAAGGACAAACAATATCGGGTATCGACTTAACGGACAGTGAGCGCGTGTTACGTTCTTTTTCCTTCATTAATGACGTAAGAATCGTTGTATGGCCTCACCCCGACACCCCTGAATCAGTGAATGTGAGCATTTATGTGCAGGACAGATACCCACATGCCCTTTCATTGGGACAAACAAACCATAATCCTTCCTTTACACTGATAAACAAAAATATGTTTGGCAGAGGATTTTCCTTGTCCAACACTTTGGTAACGCCCAGCATTGATGTTGCGACATGGGGTTTTAGAGAAACTTTTGGAGCAAAAAATGTATTGGGAAAATATTTGAACTTCGAAATAGACTATTCGCACATTGAAAATCTTGAACTTGTGCAGGGAAATCTAAAGAAAGATTTTGTCCTGCCGGAGATTAAATATGCAGGTGAAATTTCTGTAAACCGATCCTTCACCAACCCCAAAATCAAAGAATATCCTGCCATTCCATGGGAGCCACCTCTGAATTTCCTGCGGCAAAACTTTTACATTGGGCGTTCCTTTTTATTAAACAATCCGGGAAGTTCACTTCGTTCCAACATATATATTCTGGGCCGTTATCTCAACATTAATCTATTTGAAGAGCCTTCGCCTTCAGGGATGTTTTCCGAAGGAAAATTTTATTACGGAGGACTGGCTTTTTCCCGTCGCGGTTATTACAAAAACAATTTAATTTACTCTTTTGGACGCACAGAAGATGTTCCCCACGGAATGCTCACAAGCTTATCCTATGGCTATCATCAGGGAGTTGACATTCAACGCCATTTTGCAGCCTTGCACTGCAGCACGGGACGAGCCCTGATTCCCTCAAAAGGATACCTCTTTTTAAGCGGGGACATTGGCACCTACTTTGGAACAGACGTATTAGGCCAGGGTTTTCTCAAGCTTTCGGGTGAATACATCACCCCCTTACTGGATGTGGGCCGCAGCAAAATGAGAAGCTTTTTTGAGTTGCAGTATCTAAACGGACTGAAACGAAAAGAAGGCGAATACCTTTCCATTGATGAGGATGTTAACGGGCTTCACCGGTTTAATTATAAAAACAGCATCCGGGGTTCCGAAAAAGTAGTTCTAAAAACCGAGCAGGTTTTCTTTACCCGCATGGAACCACTTGGCTTTAAATTTGCCTTTTTTACTTTTTTCGACACCGCCTTTCTTCAGGAATCAGACAGCCGCTCCCTGTTCCGGCACACACCCTATTTCAGTTTTGGCGGAGGATTGCGAATTCGTAACGACAACCTTGTTTTTAACACTTTGCAGATAAGGCTCTCCATCATGCCCAGGGTTCCTGAAGGTGAACTGCCATTTAGTTTTCGTATCAGCGGCGAATCATTAAAGAATTTCAGAGATTTTGTTCCGCTTCAACCCGGCAGCCCTGTATTCTATTAATAGACTTTTTTTGATTATTGAGTGTAGTATAAAAAAGTATATTTTTGCCAAAACCAAGGCTTTGAAATTTTTTGTGCCGGGGTTAACATTCTGTTAATGAGGATTCAAAAATTTTTATTACCAAAGAGTTTGGCAATAAAAATGCTTTTTAGGGTTTGTAATGAAATAAATTGACAGATTTAACGAAGTTATTTTGTTCTTTACCAACTTGAAAATACTGCGAATAGCGAGCTATGTTTTCAAGGAGGTTAAAGGGCAAAAGAACAAGGTTAAAGCGGCATGTTATTTCGGCACAATCCCTTAGACCGGACTCATTACTTTTTTGTGTCAAAACAAAAAAGTAATTCAGGGTTTAAGAGATAAATTCCCTTTTGGAAAATGTTTAGGACACTGTTGAAACTTTACCAAATCGAATACGTAAAATTTGATTAACAAGCATTTTGGAAAAATAGGGTTCTTTTATCAACACAATACTTCGTTATTCCGAAGCTCCTGGTTTACAATGCACTGCAAACCAATTATTTACACTCACGGGTGTTTGTTTGTTAAAATTCAGTATATCAAGATTGTACGAAGCATCTTACATCTTATATCTAATCCCGAAGGGTTCGGACTAACGATCTTATTGTTAACACAGCAAAAAATTATTTCTGAATAAATCACCTGATTTTCTGAATTTTTAAATAACTTTGAGTAAACACAGGTTGGGGCCTAACTATATCTAAGATTATTTTTATGAAGCCAAATAAAACGATAACAATTTTTCTGGCATTCTTTTTATCGGTTCTTTTCTCTGCCGGAACAAATTCGCAACCGACCGAACAAATTTACTCCGATTGTTTTATGGAGATTCAGAACGGTTTTGTTCATAATAGTCAACCCATGAAAGCACTTCTGACGGGGTCGGAAGTTGCCGAATTCAGAACTACTTTGTTCGAAGGGAACATTTACAGGATTGCCACCTGTTCTCCGACAGACAAACAAATATGGTTCTCTGTCTATGATACGAACAATAATCTTTTGTTCTCCAGCACGCAGCAAACGTTTTCATCTTCCTGGGATTTTAAAATGGAGGGAAATATGGAATGTATCATTGAAGCCGGGCTGATGCCGGGAAAAGGCGATTCAGGCCTGGCGCTGGTGCTCATTGGCTTCAAAAATGTACAATAAATCAATTAATAGTAGCGGTGAATCTGAGAAAATACCATGAGTGAAGGTATTTTAAAAGCGTTGATGCAACTTTTTGCTTTAGTGGCAGCACCCGATCAGGATGCCACTTCGGGAAGAAGTGTTGTGCAAAATTATCTCTCTTTACAACTCAATCATCAGTTAATAGAAGAATACCTTCAGCTTTTTGATGACCATAGAAGTGCTTACCGCGAAAAGACCAAAGAAAAAACACGAATACCCAAACTTTATGCAGCCAGTTCTGTAAAGGTTCTGCGCATTGCAACGGCCATAAATGAAGAACTCACCCACTATCAAAAAGTAATCGTCGTCATTCAGTTGCTTGAATTTCTCAACTCCGGGAAACAGGCAATAACGCATGTAGAATACGAATTTGCTGAAACCGTTGCAGATACCTTTAACATAGGTCGCGAGGAGTTTTTATCCATTCATCGGTTCATTACCACCCCAAACCCGCTGCCGGGAGATGATCACCTGGTTATTGGAGGGAATAGAAGCCGCCAAAATGAAGAGCGGTATATTTACAGGGAATTTCTCAATACAGAGATATTTGTGCTTTATATAGGTTCGGTGTCATTGTGCCTTATCAAAACCAACGAAAGTACTGAACTTACTATCAACGGACAAGTTCTCATTCCCCACCACATCCAGTTTTTAAGACCGGGCGGGTCTATCCGCTACAAACACAGCTCACCGGAAACATTCAGTGATATTGCCACGCATTTCAACTACAATGCCAACGCATCACGCATTGTTTTTGATGTGAGAGATATTTCTTTCAGTTTTAACAAAAAAAGAAATGCAGGTCTGCACCCCTTGAGTTTTACCAGTCACTCCGGTCAACTAGTTGGGGTTATGGGCGACTCGGGAGCAGGAAAAAGCACATTAATTAATGTGCTGACCGGAATTTATCTTCCTTCATCCGGTGAAATACTTCTCAATGGGATTGACCTCCACCTTTTCCCGGAAAAAGTCAATGGTCTCATTGGATACGTAGCCCAGGATGACCTTTTGATTGAAGACCTATCGGTTTATCAAAACCTTTTCTACAATGCCAAGCTCTGTTTCGACCACCTGAACGAAAAAGAAATTGCCGAAAAAGTGCTCCATCTTCTCAAGTCTCTTGGGTTGTATGAGATAAGAAACATGAGGGTAGGTTCTCCAATGAACAAGAAAATTAGCGGAGGCCAACGAAAACGTTTAAACATTGCTCTGGAACTAGTCCGGGAACCCTCTGTTCTTTTTCTGGACGAACCCACATCAGGCCTATCCTCGCGTGATTCGGAGAACATCATGGATCTCCTAAAAGACCTGGCAGTCAAAGGAAAATTGATATTCGTTGTTATTCATCAGCCCTCCTCCAAAATATACAAGATGTTTAACCAATTGCTGGTTTTGGACACCGGAGGCTACCTGATTTACAACGGCGATCCGGTCGGAGCAATCAATTACTTTAAATCTTGCATCAATCACGCCAATAAAGATGAGAGCGAATGTCCGGTGTGCGGAAATGTGAACCCCGAACAAATACTGAGCATTATAAACTCAAATGTTTTAGATGAATATGGTACTCCCACAACTGTTCGTCGCACGTCGCCGGACGAATGGTTTCATCTGTTCAAAAAACAATTCCCGTCCAGCCGGGCCCGTCAGGAAAAAAGACTGCCTTTACCGGAAATCAATTTTCGTATTCCCGCACGTGCAGGTCAGTTTGCCATCTTTTTTATGCGAGATCTGAAAGCCAAACTGGCTAACAGGCAATACATCCTCATCAACCTGTTGGAAATGCCGGTACTGGCTCTAATTCTTGCGAGCTTACTGTTCTATTTTCAGCCCGAATCCCAACAAGATTCCACGTACCTGTTATACAAAAACCCCAACCTCATCACCTATCTTATCATATCGGTCATTATCTCCATATTTGTAGGGCTTACGGTGAGTGCCGAAGAAATAATAAACGATAAAAAAATACTTAAGCGGGAAGCATTCCTGAATCTAAGCAGATTAAGTTATTTACTCTCTAAAGTATTTATTCTGGGTATCTTATCCGGTATCCAGACAGCCATTTTCACATTCATCGGCAACAACATCCTTCGGATAAACAATATGTTCCTGCCCTTTTGGCTAATTCTTTTCACCTCAGCCATATTTGCCAATCTGCTGGGATTGATCATATCCGACAGCCTGAAAAAAACGGTCAATATCTATATTTTAATTCCTTTTCTGATTATCCCGCAACTCATTTTAAGCGGAGTTTTTGTCTCTTACGATCGTTTAAACCCTCACTTTTCTTCCGTTTCCGACATTCCCTGGTACGGAGAAACTATTACCGCCCGTTGGGCCTTTGAAGCTATGGCCGTGCATCAATTTACACACAATGATTACCAAAAAGAGTTTTTTGTTTTTGACAAACTGAAAAGTAAAGCCAACTACTACAAAGATTATTGGGCACCAGCCTTTCGCAATGAATTAACCAGACTTAAAAACAGTACGGAAGAGCAACAACATGGCTCAATCCTGACATTACTTACCAACGAAAGTAAAAAAATAGCCGCTGAGTTGCCTGCTAAAAAAAACATTATCGCTCCGGTCTTTAATCAAGCCGGATCCATGGATGAGTCCCTGAAACAAGCAGACAAATTTGTATCTGAGGTTAAAAACTTTTACGTCGGGCTGTACAATGAAGCGGATAAAAGGCAGGAAGCACACCGACGAAATCTTATTCAGGCACATCCCGACCAGGGCAATGATTACCTGACCCACTTGCGCAACACGAATCACAACGAAGGGCTGGAGCGTTTTGTCAGAGGAACAGATGATTTTTTCTCCAAACGAATTATTCAACACAACAACGAATTTATCCAGAAATTCGATGCCATTTATAAGGATCCGGAAAATCGTTTTATTAAAGCTCATTTTCTCGCCCCATTCAAAAACATAGGAAAGCATCGGCTGGATACCCTGTGGGTCAATTTAATCGTTTTATGGCTTATGAACCTGCTTCTATTTGCCCTTCTTTACAGCAAGATTCCACAAAAGATTATATCCGGAAGTAAGAAAGCCCTGCCCCGAAAAAACAAAAGGTAATCCAGAACCCGGATTACCTGTATCAAAAATAAATATATCAGTTCAATTACTCTTCCATTTCAATCATTTTAAAAGGAAGAGTAATAATTGATTGATAATCTTCTCCCGCTTCAAACATATCTTCATCATCTTCTTCATAATACCAATTTACCTGCACTTTAAAGCCTTTCTTAAATAAAACCTCCAGCTTTTTAAAGATGTCCAGAATACATTTGGATGAACTGGTATTGAAATATTCAAGTTGAATATTAATAATGGTGGTATCCTGGGGGGCGCCTCCATACTCATCAATCCAATCAATAAGCGGCTTATAAAACTCTACTGAATTTTCGGGAATTGATCGGCCCTTGATCTCAACTACACCTTTTCCCCCATCAAGCTTCACATAAGGGGTCTTTGGTGTATCTTCGCGAATAATTGTTTCCATAATGGCAATTATATCTTTATTAACTTATATACACATCCAACGAAAAGAAAATATGTTCTCCATCGTAAGGATACAAAAAATATTCTAGTTTATTACCAGTTTTTCTAACTATATCAAGCATGCCCAATCCACCACCTCCTTTATCAGAGATTGTCTCATTACCTAAAATGTCGCGATAAAGCATTCTCACATCCTCATCGGAGAGCGAATTTAGCTGTTCGATGCGATCTTTAATAAAATGAACTTTGGACTTAAGAATGAAGTTTCCTGTAGTAACACGGAAAAAAGAACCATCATGAACCAGACACACAATTCCGAAATTAGGGGAGCCTCCTGCAGAAAGACCTGCCGGGGGAGCATCAACATGGTGATAGAGATTTTGCATACACTCTACAAAAACATTATACACCTTTTTCCGGGTCTGCAGTCTTTCTTTTCTGAGTAATGGGCTATCTTCAACAATTTCAAGAGCACGAGTTATCATCTCCGGAGAAATACTTCCTGTATATTTATAAATTATTTCGCCCTGCAACTTATGAGCGTACCATTCCTCGAGATTGAAACCCATTTTAATATCTTGCATTTAGTTCTTTACAAAGATAAAAAATTATATATTTTCTTGAACTTTTATGTTCCGAAGTTTAAGCATTTCCGATCAATAATAAACACAAATATTCGGTTTTTTGGTAAATCCCATCAGGAATATGGCTAAAGAATCCATTTTCATGATAAATCAGATTCCATCACCTCCCACAAAACCCGAATGTCTGAACTTTTCCTGAATTATTTTACTGTCGGGCGGAACCGAAGAAGTTAACCACACATTTCCGCCAATAATCGACTTGGCGCCAACAGTAATGCGACCAAGAATGGTTGCCTGGGCATAGATTATTACATTGTCTTCGACAATTGGATGGCGATCGATGCCCTTGATGGGATTCCCATCCTCGTCAAGTGGAAAACTTTTCGCACCCAGGGTCACTCCCTGATATATCTTTACATGATTTCCAATGATACAGGTGGCTCCAATTACCACACCGGTTCCATGATCGATGGTAAAATGATGCCCTATTCTGGCGCGCGGATGAATATCAATCCCAGTTTCGGAATGAGCCATCTCCGAAATAATACGTGGAATCAGGGGAACCTTAAGCTGCAACAATTCGTGTGCAATGCGATAGTTGGTAATGGCACGAATGGCAGGATAACAAAATATCACCTCAGCACTGCTCTGAGCAGCCGGGTCTCCGAAATAAGCTGCCTCGACATCCGTAGCGAGAAGGCGACGAATAACAGGCAGTTTTTCAACAAACTGCAAGGTGATTTTCGCAGCCCTGTCCTTGCGCAGCAATAAATCTTCCCGATCCGCATGATGGCAATCGAAACAAAGTCCTGCATAAATTTGCTGGCGAAGTAAATCGTAAAGCTTTTCAACATTAACCCCAATGTAGTAATTGATACTGCCGGGACGAGTTGGTGAATCTCCGAAGTATCCCGGAAAAACAACTTCGCGCAACAAATCCACTATTTCACTCAGAATTCTGGATGAAGGCATGGGCTGATCCGGATAGTGCCGGTGACAAACCGATTGGTACGATTCCTCGCGCGATAACTGGTCAATAGTCTCTTTGAGTCTTCTTGGATATTCGAGATAGTTCATATTTCATCAGTATAAAAGTTATTTAGTCTTTGCAAGAAAACACCAACTACTGCCCCGAAGAAAAATCGGGGTAAACTGTTATTCTCGTTTTTGAATCAGTTATCCCGAAGTGGCTTTTGTAAGGTTTTTATCCTAAAAACCA
>Ga0163223_100439_pt1 | contig 13537 bp, 20 predicted proteins | sample MSEWel2016_02_17_2_FD_113147 | JGI IMG/M metagenome (GOLD analysis project Ga0163223, IMG submission 113147) | Subsurface microbial communities from deep shales in West Virginia, USA - MSEEL Well Study Marcellus 5H_2016_02_17 ...
TGAACTATATGAACAACTTGTTTGAGTTAATGGGTAACTATAGACATGCGATTGAAGAAGAGCTTGATGCATATCGTGCTGTAGATGAAAAAGATGTTTTTAATTCAGAAACCTATATAAAATACAAGGCAATCAAGCAAGGTATAGAGGATGAAAATACCTGGGAGCTATCACCTATCTCTACAGGCAATGAGAATGACCCAGAACTTGGACCCAAACTTTCTGGCATCGATAGGATACCAACACTTATTCACTCAGAAGACGAAGGCTTAGCTTTTGCAAAGGCCTATTTTGATGAAGTCTATGGCGATGTTTCTTTGGATGATATTGAAATCAGTGGTGGTGGTGGCTCAAATATCCACGGTCGGATGTTTCTAAACTATGACTATATGTATGGTAACGAAGAGGTTCACTTCTATGAAAGCGGAGATATTGAACATATTCAATACGATTATGATGAAGATCTTACTAGTGATGAATCAAGTTGGTCTATGGTCACGGATGAGAATATTGAGGCTGCAGAAAGAATCGCTGAAGACTATTTACTTAAACATAATCTGAGTGACTATGGCATTGGTTCTTATAATCTGGGGTATAGTGGTGGTAATAGTGGGTATATAAATCTTATATATTCATATAGCACCAATGATGATTACTATGATGATTTAAATACGGTTGAATTCACCTTTTTTAATGGGGACGAGGTGTTACTGGAATCTGTTTGGTATCCTAGGCATTTGTACCGTCAGGTATTAGACACAAGTCAATTTGAAGAAGGGTATAAGAAGAAAAGTAATTTTATGGATATGCTTAAACCTTACTATAATATTACGGATGCATTTTATCAAAATGGTCAAATAGAAGGCAATGTGCAAACCTATGAGTGGCGATTTATTGTTCTTGAGGGCGTTGAGCGGTATTTTGTTATTGTAGATGCGGAGACAGAAGAAGTTACAGGCGCATATCCTGTCCCGGAAGAGTGGATTATGAATGGGAGTGATTGATTATGTTGGAAGTAGTGTTTAATTCAAGCATAAAAGGTGCACTGAAACATGCTATAAACTATAATCCAGATAGCTGGCGCCACGGAGCTATGGCCTTTTTAGGTGAACGTCCATCTGATGAAGAATTGGTGAAGATGTATGCCGGAAAGCCTATTGGTGGTAACAGAGCAGATGTGGTTCAGTTTGGATTTTTTAATGATATAGGTAATATACGGGAAGGTTTTGATGGGAGGGACAGAAGAGAGCTGTATAAACAGATATTTAGCATCATGCCCGAATATGAGCTACAAATGGAACAAACAATCCGTGAGATTCAATATGACTTTGAGCGTATTGTGGGAGAGTCAGAAAAGGAAATATCTATTAGAGTATGGGTAGACAGCTCGCCCTATTCAGTATGTGGGTATTTTTGTTTATGTTATCTGCTAAGAGACGCTAAATGTCGCCTTAGCAAAGTGGTTATGCCTGAATATTGGCAGGATGATGAGAATACTATGAGCAAAGGTGGATGGAATAGTGTTCATCCAGGGAAGTTTTATCAGTTTCTGAATCTGGAAAAAAATGTTCCTCAGATTGAAAGACTTGAAAATAGCGCTAGATGGAAAGAACTGGTAAAAGAGAACGCACCCTTAAGAGCCATCATCAATGGCAGACTGATGTCGGTTCCGATTGATTTTTATGATTATTTAATTGTAAATGAACTTCCTGATACGCCTATTGTTATGGGCAAATTGCTAGGTAGACTCATGATGAAGTATGCCTTGGGAATCAGTGATGCATGGTATAGGTTCAGAATAGAGGCTATGATTAATAATGGGGATATTGATATCATCGGATTCAAGGATGAAAGCCATCCTTATGGTGCGATTTTGAAGAAAAGGGGGAACATATTATGACAAATAACAAACTCAAAAATCACCCATATACGAGCACATGAATAACATTGAGGATTATATATGGCAGATAATAGAAGTAGATAGAGAGGAGGAAAACATATGAACGGTATTGGATTTCCATTTTCATTTATGCCTTTACTTGTTGTTGTTCTGTATTTAGGTTTTATCGGTATAGGGCTTTATCTGGCCATGCTTTTTGCAAACTTTATGAAAGCTGGTATTAAAGCATTCAATCTTTATGTCGAGAAGAATAAATAGTACAAGGAGAGACTGATATGATGTTTTTGATAGGGTTAGGTTTTTACACTATATGGTTAACACCAATAGTATTTATTGGCAACTTAGTTGGTTTGCTTAAAGCTATAAAGAATGAAGAAGAGACTACAGCATATACCATTTTGTGTGCCATAAGCCTTTGGTTGATTGTCGTACCGATGTTCCTTGCAATCATGCAATCAACTTAATATTTTCATAGACTTGATGATTAAGAATAGAATCAATTTTTGGGTATTACTACATAAAAGCTGTATGCGAGAAATGAAGACCTAATCTCACACACAGCTTTATGAACTTTGTTATGAACTATTTCTTTGTCCAAGGAAAAATCATTGGGACTTCTTTTGTATATTCTTCCCACGCATCATATTTTTTCATGTTTTCCTCAAGTAAAGGCGTGGATATCTTGACTAATACAGTGGTCATTAAAACAGGTGAGATTACTAAGATTATATAATATATCGGGTTTACTGAACCGGTAAAGAACAAGGTAATACCGGTGGCATATAATCCAATCCAAATTAATATTTCTCCAAAATAGTTTGGATGACGTGTGATTGACCATAAGCCTGATTGCAGAAGTTTATGGCTTCCTTTATTTATGTGTTGACGTAATTGTTCGTCTCCAACAACTTCAAAAAATAATCCTACAAATGCAATAAGTAAGGCTATGTAAACGAGATATTGGTGAGCAAAATCAAAAGAAAATTCATTGTATTTTATAACGGTATAACTTGCAGACCCAACAATAAAGTTTATAATACCTTGAACCATAAACACTCTAAAAAAGGCAATGAGGACCACTTTATCCCCCCATTCTTTGCGCCACTGTGCGTACCTAAAATCTTCAGGTTTGCCATAATTTCTTTTTAATAAACGTAAGGATAATCTAAGACCCCAAACGCTAATAAATCCAACGATAATATAAGACAAAACTGTAGGATTTTCAGTTACCATCAATGTAAGCCAACTTCCAACAACAAAGCCCATTCCCCAACCAATATCAACAATTGAATTGTTCTTAATAGCTGTTGCTATAATAAAGATTGTTGTAAAATATGCAAAAGTAAAAATTAAGGGGACAATGAGCCCATCGAAACCGATTTTAGTAAATCCCTGTGTTGCTATTGCTAGCGTTGCTAAAAACAATAGAATATAAATGACAATTCTTTTTTTATCCATAAGTTCCCCCTATAGTGTCAATTAAGATATTTAATAATTGCCTTTAATAAGGCAGGTAAATCTTTGGGATTTCTTGAAGTTATAATATGTCCATCTTGAACAACTTCTTCGTCAACATAGATAGCTCCTGCATTGACTAAATCATCTTTTATGGAATTAAATCCGGTTATTTTTTTATCTTTTATATTACAACAAGAAGCAATCATCCATGGTCCGTGACAAACCGCTGCTATTAACTTCAATTCTTTATCCATATCTTTGACAAAATTAACTGTCGCCTGACATCGTCGCATATAATCTGGCGAAAAACCACCTGGAATAAATACAGCATCGTAGTCTATCGATGATATTTCATCTGAAGAATGGGTACTTGTCTGCGTTAATCCTGATTTAGAGACGTAATCCGCCTTCTTTTTTGTTCCGATTAAGTCAACTTCATAACCTTCTTCTAAAAGTCTATAATAGGGGTAAATGAGTTCTTTTTCATCAAATAAGTTTTCCAATAATACAGCTATTTTTTTCATAATGACTCCTTCCTATAAACGATAAAAACTTGCTAGTTATCATGGTACAATTATAACATTTGTTCAGTTTATATACAATATTTGGAATCTATTCGCTAATGCATTAAAAGCTTGTTACAAAATCATATATATCTTCTGGCTCTGCAGCAAAATAGTCAGGCTTACCTATTTCTAAAAGAGTTTTTGGATCAAATCCCCAGAGAACAGCAATGACTTTCACTGCCAATTTTTTACAAGCCTCAACATCTCGAAGTTCATCTCCGACATAGATGATCTCATCTGGCGTTAAATTATTATGTTTCATAAATTTTTTCAATGTTTTATGTTTACCGAAGAGATTGTTGGATGAAATAATATTATCAAAACCGACAATATTATTGTTCTCAAAAAAATCAGTAATATTATTAACTGAGTTTGAAGAGAGTACAGATAAGTTTAAACCTGTACTTTTCAGGTTAGCAAGTAACTCATTAATTCCATCAAAAGCTTTGAGATGTTTAATACCATCATTGTACAAAGTCATGACTTCAAATGTCATTTTCGGAATTTTGTAGAGTGGCAAACCCACTACTTTAAAACGTTCCTTAAGAGGTGCATTTTTTAATATATGCATATCTTCACGAGTTATGGGTTTATAGTTGAACTTAGCCGCAAGTTCGTTATAAATATAGAAGGATAAATCCAGTGAATCTACAATCGTTCCATCAAAATCAAAAATTATGTGCTTAATCATTAGCGTGCCTCTTTTTATTTTATTTTAGTGTTAATATGTGACAATCTTTAGAATATAACTATAACATAATTTTCTTAATAAAACCGCTAAGAGTGTCTATTTTAAAAAAAATGTAGTAAAATAGAGTTATCAAATTTATTGACAAAAGGAGAAACATACAATGGAATTGATTTCTGTAAGAGAAAACCCAGAATATAAAGATAGAATGATTAAATATTTTCAAAGTAAATGGGCGAGTGAATCCAGCATGAAAGTATATGAAGATTGCATTGAGAGCTGCTTAACAACAAGTAGCCCATTACCCCATTGGTATATTCTTGAAGAATCAGGAAATATAATTGGTGGTGCCGGACTAATAACTAACGATTTTATCAGTAGAATGGATTTATACCCATGGTTGTGTGCCTTGTATATTGAAGAAAAATATAGAGGAAATGAATATGGCAATATGCTGTTGGATAAAGCAAAACGAGATGCAAAAGCAGGAGGGTTTGAAAATTTATATTTATGTACAGATCATATAGGATATTATGAGCGGTATGGATTCGAATATATAGGAACAGGCTATCACCCTTGGGGAAGCGAATCAAGAATCTATAAGTTCAAGGTCTGTTAGGCGACACTTGATTTTCGGATATGGAGATATGATATGAAAATTATTTTGAGCAGGAAGGGATTTGACTCAGGATACGCTGGTTATCCCAGCCCAATTTTACCTAATGGTGAACTGATTTCACTACCAATTCCTGATTTTTCTAAAGATATAAGATATGAAGATTTAATAGTGTCTGACAACATTAGATACAGTGACATTATGAACGTTTACCCGGATGGTATCCGATTTTCGGCCAAGCAGGAGCTGCACGAAGCCATTTGGCGAATCAAGGTGTAGGTGTTGGAGATTTATTTCTCTTTTTCGGGTGGTTTAGGCAGACCGAGATAGTAGATGGAAAGCTTAGATATTCAAAAGAAGATAAACAAGGAAGACATATTATTTATGGTTACTTGCAGGTTGGTGATGTTCATAAGATAAATACGATGGATGCACATGATTGGATGCTTTATCATCCACATGTAAGACGAGGTGCTACAGCAAGCGATGGTGATTATGTGTTCGTGGCTAGCTCTAGCCTAAGTTTTAATAATAACCTAGAAGGTGCAGGCATGTTTCGCTTTTCTGATGAGGTTGTGTTAACTAAGGATAACTTGAGTAGGACAAAGTGGGATTTACCTAAGAGTTTTAGAGAGGTAAAGATCAGTTACCATAGTAAGAAAAGCTGGAAAGATGGGTATTTCCAGTCAGCAGCAAAGGGACAGGAATTTGTAATAGAAGCAAATGAAGAAATAGAAAAATGGGCCAAAGATCTAGTTGCGTCTAATGTTGTTGAATCAAGCGTCACGTAATTATAATAGATATCTCGATATAATAACAAGATAAACAAATATTTATAATGCTTTAGTTGGATTGGAGAGGAAAAATGAAATATTTAGGTTCATGTCTTTGTAAAACAGTTGAATATGAAATCAGTGGAAGTTTTGAAGATTTCTTTTTATGCCATTGTAAATCCTGCCGTAAGGATACAGGCTCGGCCCATGCCGCCAATTTGTTTTCGACAAATGCAAACATCAAATGGTTAAAAGGAGAAAAGGCGATTAAAAGTTATAACCACAATAATTCCGGCCACATTAAAAGCTTCTGTTCCCAATGTGGTTCAGCCTTACCGAATATTCAAATGAATGGAAAACTATTGGTTGTTCCGGCAGGAAGTTTGGATTCTGAAATATATATTAAGCCAAGCGGACACATATTTATAAAGGATAAAGCCAACTGGGATGAAGGTCTTGAACAATATCCCCATTATGAGCAATTACCAAAAGGATAAAAGCACGAAGAGGTGACCAATGATTTTACAAGCATGTAGTGATGTTATGAAGGATATACCCATCGATGCTTTATGGGTTGTAGATATTTCGGGAATTTCAGAAGAAAAAAGAATGGATACCATTATACCGATTGGTCAATTGCATATTGTTTATAATTTTGCGGATCCATATGAATTAGTGGTCGATGGAAACTATAAACAGATTCCCAATCAAGTTTTGGTAGGACAGTTAAAAGAACCTGCTAAGATAAGGTATGGCAACACGATTAAACAGCTAGGGATAGCCATTAAGCCCGCATCTTTTTACCGTTTATTTGGACAAGTGGCAAGTCTGTATTCTGAAATTGTCATCGATTTTTCCCATCTTTCCTTTTTCAGTGAATTGCACCGACATGTTGAAGCAACCATGTCTGACATAGACTTGCCGCCTTTGCAACAATTGGAGCAAATCGCAAGTTATTTTAGAGGGAAAAAATTTATGGAAACAGATGCCATGGATATTGATGAGATGATTCAATATATTGAAAACCATACTGGGGGAATTGATATTAAGGAGATGGCTAAACATTTTCATTACTCTGTAAGCTCATTGGAACGTAATTTTAAAAAATATATGGGCCTGCCCCCCAAAGCTTATGTGGATATTATTCGCTTTCAAAAAGCGGTCTTAGAAGATAATCCTGAACGCTTATTTTATGACCAGTCTCACTATATAAAAAACTGTAAAAAATATACAACAAAAATTCCTGCAAGATTAAAAGAATCCAAAGAAATCTCCGTTCGCCATATGCTAGGATTAGAATCTGCTGATTTTATACAATAAGATTTTAGTTTCTCCTGTTATCATAAATCTATTCACATAACATACAAGGAGGGTGTCATGAAACGCATAGTTATTGCCGGGGGTACCGGATATTTTGGAGGATACATGATTAAAAAGTTAAAAGAAGCTGGATTTGAAGTGGTGGCAATATCACGAAGCAAAAAGCGTATTGCTCATCTTAAGCCATATATTGATGAACTCGTCATTGCAGATATTAGCAATCCTAACGAGCTTCAGGGTGTTATGAAAGATGCCGATCTGGTAGTCTCATCTGTAGGAATTACCAAACAAAAAGACGGTATGACCTATATGGATGTGGACTATCAATGCAATAAAAATTTATTGAATGAAGCCGTGAATGCGGGAGTAAAGGCCTTTATGTATATAGCTGCACTTAATGGAGAACACTTACGTGATTTGAAAATAATGGATGCCAAAGAAAGATTTGTTGATGCCTTATTATCGACAAAATTAAAGGCATATATTATCCGCCCCAGTGGATTTTTTAGTGATATCAATGAATTTTACAAAATGGCAAAAAAAGGAAGAGTCTATGTACTTGGTCACGGCCAATTCAAAGCCAATCCAATTCACGGATCAGATCTTGCAGACTTTTGCCTTGAAAAGCTAAAGGGAGCTCCGGGATCATATGAAGTAGGTGGGCCGGAGATACTTACACAAATAGAACTTGCCGAAATTGCTTTTGATGTATTGGGGAAACCGGTAAAAATATCGAAAATCCCCCTAGTCATGGCTTGTGTCATAAAAAAACTCGTGGTCTTGATGACAAAACAAAACATCTATGGTCCGGTAGAATTTTTCTTGACTGTTCTAACCAGAGATATGGTTGCCCCAAAGTATGGTAAACATACTGTGCGAAGGTTCTTTTCTACTCAAAAGTAATCTTAGTTGGTTCAATATAACGGTTATATCGTGAAAGCGCTTCTAGCTAGTGCCTTATTTCATAAGAAAAACAAATGACTAAGACTTGATAAAACCATATTTTTCGACTATAATAAAGTTGCAATTTATTATAGTCGGAAAGGATGGTTTTATGTATATAGTAAGAAATTGTGAAAAAACTGTTATATATATGAGTGAGAGATTTCCGGTGGTACTTGTTACTGGACCTAGACAAGTAGGAAAGACAACTATGCTAATGAAAATAGCTGAAAAAACCCGCAATTATGTAACCCTTGATGATCCGAATGCAAGAAATATGGCGATTAATGAACCCGGATTATTCTTGCAGAGATATGAGCCTCCTGTCATTATAGATGAAATACAATATGCACCAAATCTTATGCAGTATATAAAGCTATATGTTGATGAAAACAAGAAAATGGGAGATATATGGATGACGGGTTCTCAGATGTTTCATCTAATGAAAAATGTTAGCGAGAGTTTAGCTGGACGTGTGGGTATTTTAAGAATGCAGGGATTTTCAGGGGCGGAGTTAGATGGATATGATAATGAAGCATTTATTATGGATTCAGGCAAACTGATTGCAAAAGTTAAGGAACGCACACCCAAATCGTTGAAGGAAGTTTACAAAATGATTTATATGGGGCAGATGCCAGGTATATATAGCAGGGATATCTCGCCGGATATTTTTTATGGAGCATACATTAACACCTATATTCAAAGAGATATTAAGGAGCTTACCCAAGTAGCTGATGAGATGCTGTTTCTACAGTTTTTGACAGCTTGTGCAGCAAGAACAAGTCAAATGCTTAACTTGGCTGATATTGCAAGGGATATTGGTATTTCTGCGCCTACAGCGAAGCAGTGGCTTTCAATCCTAATAACTTCAGGAATTGTTGTTTTGGTTGAACCATATTTTAATAATCGAATGAAGAGAATCATTAAATCTCCGAATTTGTATTTTATGGACACAGGATTATGTGCATATCTGACGAAGTGGAATAATCCAGAAAGCTTAGAAATAGGTAGTATGAGCGGTGCATTCTTTGAAACATTTGTTGTCAGTGAAGTGATTAAGAGTTATCAAAATCTTGGATTGCAAGCACCGATATGTTATTACAGAGATAAGGATAAGCGTGAAATTGATTTAATCATTGAGCAGAACAATACATTGTATCCAATTGAAATAAAGAAAAGCGCTTCTCCAAAAAAAGAAGCTATAAAGCATTTTCAGGTTTTAGATAAAGCAGATGTTAATGTTGGGACAGGAGCAGTTATATGTATGGCTAAAGATTTGGTGCCTTTGGATAAAAATAATTGGTTGGTGCCTGTTTGGCTACTGTAGAAAGTATAGTTTAATTTAACCGGAGAATGTATTTGCGGAAGAGGGGAGGTAACAATGAGAAAAAAATATCGCTTTTTTAGCATTAATAATTATTATAACAGGCTGTATAGAATCATCTCCTAAAAATGGCCATGAAATAATTGCCCACAATGAGGCAGTTAATGAAAATAATGAGATTGATTCACAATCTATGTCAAATAAACGCTCTTGAGCTTCCTCAATCACTTTCAATGGGAATTTGTCACTGTGATTACCATTTTACAAATCTAGATTTTTTTAAACCGGGTTTTAATCATGAAACTTGGAATATATATGATAAAAATGATGCTATATTCGATTTTACTGAAGCAAAAGAATATATTGATGTTTTCGAAAAAAAGTTTCCTATTCCCATAAACGATAAAATATATTTTTATGATATACTTAAACTTACAATTCTTATCGATTGCTTATGGTACTTTGAACGTGGTTCTTATAGGGATTTTTTTGAAAAAAGAAAGATAGAAGCCTTAAATCAGATAGGCAGAAGTCAATTTTATAATCAACTTTTTGGACCTTAGATTTGTTGTTGGATTTCATCATTATGCTTTTTAAAATGCATAAACTTAATTATGCTCCTAAAAACGCATAAATACAAATATGCTCTTGAAAACGCATAAATAAAATGCTATACTATTATTAAAGCATTTTATTTTGGTTCATTGAAAGGAGTCAATATGTATTGTGCAATAATAGGTGACATCGTTAAATCAAAAAATATTAGTAAACGCCAACAATTACAAACAGATTTAGAAGAAGTTTTGGATTATATAAATACAAAATATCATTCCACTATAGCAGCAAAATTCACGATAACATTAGGCGATGAATTTCAAGGATTATTAAATAGTCCGGAAGTTTTAATGGATATAGTAGATTATATTAAAGTGCATTTGCATCCAATAAAGGTCAGGTTCGGAATTGGTTTTGGAAATATGTCAACAGAAATAAAAAGTATAGCAATAGGGGCAGATGGGCCGGCTTATCACGTCGCTAGAGAAGCAATAAACACAGTGAAAAAAGGCGACACGAAACATGAACAATCCAATAAAGATATTTTGATGTATTCTGATAGTATAAAAGATGACCTATATGACAGTTTAGATGTTGTAAATTCTATTCTAGCTGTTTGCTATTTTATAGAAACTAAGTGGTCAGATAAGCAAAGAGAAATAATAAAGCATCTTATGGAAGGCGCTAAGTCACAGACTGAATTAGCAGATTTATACAATATTGAACAATCGAGTATAAGTAGGAGAATTGAAAGATCAGGATATTATGCATATAAAGAGGCAAAACATGAAGCGAAAAAATTAGTAATACGTTATTGGGAGGAGCTTAATGGATAAAAATATGTTTTTGATTTTACTATTTGTACATATTGTGGGAGATTTTTACCTGCAAACGGAAAATGTAGCAGAGAAGAAGAAATCCCATTTTTCTTACCTCGTATTACATTTTCTATCCATAATTCTATTAACCATCGCTAGTGTATTCGCCTTCTATAAAAAAGAAATGTTATGGTATTTAGCTGCATTTATAATTTCTCATATCATAATTGATACAATAAAGTACATAATTACCTCAAAAATGACAAACAAGAACACAAGTGGAAGATTATATTGGATGGATCAAATGTTACATATCGCAGTCGTATTAATAATTTCCATCATTTACAGCGCTAATAATCCGCTTCTCGATACGTGGCATATTTTTTCCTTCTCAGGAAACTTTCCGACGGATATTGCTAAATATACACTCATTGTACTGATGATTTTGAAACCAACGAATATTACATTTAGAGAACTTTTTAGTCATATTAAACCCAATAATAGAGAAGTAAATGATGATTTTAATGGCCTAAAAATAGTGGGGGTTTCAATAAAGGAAGAAACATATAATATTGGAAAGCTCGTAGGTAATATGGAAAGATTATTAGTGGTTATATTATTATCATTAGGGCAATATACAGCAATCGGATTGGTCTTTACAGCAAAATCAATTACGAGATATGAAAAAATAACAAAGGATAAAGTGTTTGCAGAGTATTATTTATTAGGTACCTTATTTAGTATGTTAGCAACAATAATTGTATTTGTTGCATTGTATAATCTTTAGGAGGTTAAAAACTATGACTAGAAAAGAAGAGGCAATGGTATTGTTTGAAGATGGATTTAACTGTTGTCAGGCTGTATTTAGTGTATTCTCAGAAGAATTATTAATAGATAGAGAGTTGGCCTTAAAAGTTGCTACAGGATTTGGCGGTGGCGCTAGAAATGGAGAGCTTTGTGGTGCTGTATCCGGTGCATTAATGGTTCTTGGTTTGAAAGAAGGGCATTATATTAAAGAGGATACTGAGAGGAAAGCTAGATCCTATGAATTAGCTAAGGAATTCACTGACAGGTTTACAGATGCACAAGGTGATATCGTTTGTAAGAATTTGTTAGGATATGATCTATCGAAACCGGATGAACGCGATATTCTGCTTGATAAAGGCTTATTTAAATCTGAATGTCCCAAATACATAAGATGTGCTATTGAAATATTGGAGAACATGTAATTAATGAAGGGAATGCGAATGAGTAAAGTATTAGGATCTTGGAGTGGAATGCGTAAATATCTTGAATATGAAATGCTTGCCAAATCTTTACATGGACGTATTCGATATAATAGTACTTCTTATGTTGGGATGGATGGATGTCGCATATTTGAAGTGTATATCGACAATGAAAAGATAAAGCAATTTTCTTGGGAAACGGTGAATACATATTTTATTGAGAATGGATTTAAACAAACTGAAAATTATTTTGGCATTCGTGAATATTGGAATGATTTTTGGAAACTTATGAATGGCTTCAGCATTTTTATTACTTAAGAATGCATGCTGAAAAAGTGAAGCATAAATAAAAATATATGGAGGTAATAGATGAAAATTGAACACTTGGCTATATGGACAGATAATATAGAAAAACTCAAAGATTTTTATGAGACATATTTTGAAGCAAGATCAAATCAAAAATATATTAACAAAAATACGATGTTTGAATCCTATTTTTTATCATTTTCTGAAGGATGCCGAATAGAAATAATGCAGAAACCGTCAGTTCAAGATAAATATGAGGATGAGAGTAAGAATTATAAAGGGTTAACACATTTAGCTATATCCGTTGGAAGCGAAGCCAAAGTACTTTCGTTAACAAATCGTTTGAGAGAAGATGGATATAACATATTAAGTGAACCGAGAGTTACCGGTGATGGATATTTTGAAAGTGTTATAGGTGACCCGGATGGAAACCGAATAGAAATAACGGTTTAAACAAGGAGGCAGATATGAAATATATTGCACTGCTCAGAGGAATTAATGTAGGCGGAAACCGAAAAGTGGAAATGAAGAAGCTGAAAGCAATGCTTGAATCTATGGGATATACTGATGTCAGTACATATTTAAACTCAGGCAATGCAAGGTTTGAATCAAATCTAGCTCAAGAGGAAATTTTGCAAGCTATATCGAAGGCCTTTACGGATGAGTTTGGATATGAAATTCCAATCCTAATTAAAACGCAGGAAGAGATAGAAGCCATTGTAGCTGCTATTCCCGAGGAGTGGCAGAATAATAAAGAAGAGAAGACAGATGTAGCCTTTTTGTTTCCGGAAATAGACTCAGAAAAAACAATAGATGAACTTCCGCTAAAAAGAGAATATGTCGATTTTATTTATATTAAGGGCGCAATTATCTGGCATATTATGAAGAAAGACTACAATAAAAGTCAGCTAAATAAATTGGTTGGTCGAAAATTATATCAGCTTATGACCGTAAGAAATGTTAATACGGCTAGATTTCTTGGTGACTATAAACCTTAAACTATAACTTTTGTTGCAATTTGAAATGAGGTAATATATGAGTGAAA
>Ga0163223_100440_pt1 | contig 13525 bp, 12 predicted proteins | sample MSEWel2016_02_17_2_FD_113147 | JGI IMG/M metagenome (GOLD analysis project Ga0163223, IMG submission 113147) | Subsurface microbial communities from deep shales in West Virginia, USA - MSEEL Well Study Marcellus 5H_2016_02_17 ...
GTCCAGCAAGCGCTCCTTGCAGTGGTCGTGCGCGACCAGCGCGATGCGCTTGCGGGCGGGCAGTGTCGCGGTGACGAAATCGATGCGATTCATTTTCTTCCCTGGTCTACCGAGTCGGTGCTGAGGTCTGGTCGTTGATCATGCTGCTTCGTAGAGCGCGCGGCAGGTGTCCAGCATCCGGTTGGAGAATCCCCATTCGTTGTCGTACCAGGCCATCACTTTCAGCAGGCGTCCGCTAACCTTGGTGTGGTTGGTGTCGAAGATGGAGGACATCGGGTTGTGGTTGAAGTCGCAGGAAACCAGCGGCAGCGAATTACAGGCCAGTATCGGCGAGCGCTGACTGGCATCCAGCATCAGTGCATTGACCTCGTCCGCGCTGGTTTCGCGGCTGAGCTCCAGCGTCAGATCCACCAACGAGACGTTGATTACCGGTACGCGCACCGCCATGCCGGTCAGCTTGCCAGCCAGCTCCGGCAGCACCAGACCAACGGCTTCGGCGGCGCCGGTCTTGGTTGGAATCATCGACTGCGTAGCCGACCGCGCACGGTAGGGGTCGCTATGGTAAACGTCGGACAGATTCTGATCGTTGGTATAGGCATGGATGGTGGTCATCAGGCCATGCTCGATGCCCAGTTCCCGTGACAGTACTTGGGCGACCGGGGCCAGGCAGTTTGTGGTGCACGACGCGTTGGAAATGATCTGGTGCGACTGACGCAGGATGTCGTGGTTGACGCCGTAGACGATGGTGGCATCGGCGCCGGAGGCCGGAGCGGAAATGATGACCTTGGCGGCGCCGGCTTCGAGGTGAGCGCTTGCCTTTTCGCGAGAGGTGAAGAGACCGGTACACTCGAACACCACATCGACTCCGTGCTGGCGCCAGGGAAGCTCGGCCGGGTTACGGATCGCGGACACGGCAATCGGATCGCCATTGACCACCAGACGATCATCGCCGACCTCGATTTTTGCGTCGAAATAGCCGTGGACGCTGTCGTACTGCAAAAGGTGGGCATTCATCGCCGAGCTACCGAGGTCATTGATCGCCACGACCTGCATATGTTCGCGGTAGCTCGAGCTGTAAAGAGCACGGAGAACATTGCGTCCGATACGACCGAAGCCGTTGATGGCGATGCGAATAGTCATAAATGGGTCCTGATTGGATTTTGTTGTGGGAATGACAAGATTATTCCTGTCAGAATAGAAATCAAGCCCGTATCCATGTTGTTTTGTTGATAAAACCAAAGATTAATATGCAGGAGTGATGGCCATGCACCCGCGGATTCAAGAGGTTACCGAACGTTTGATCGAGCGCAGCCGGCCAACCCGGCAGCGCTATCTTGCCCAAATGGCCGGCGCGGCGAGCGATGGGCCTCAGCGTGGCAGACTCCAGTGCGCCAACTTCGCCCATGGTGTGGCGGGTTGTGCGTCCGCGGGCGACAAGCAGAAGCTGCGCCTGATGGACGAGGCCAACGTGGCCATCGTCTCGGCCTACAACGACATGCTGTCAGCGCACCAGCCGTACGAGCACTTTCCCGAAATCATCAAGCAGGCGTTGCGTGACGTTGGTTCGGTCGGGCAGTTCGCCGGTGGTGTGCCGGCCATGTGCGATGGCGTCACCCAGGGCGAGGCGGGGATGGAGCTGAGCCTGGCCAGTCGTGAAGTGATCGCTATGGCCACCGCCATCGCGTTGTCACACAACATGTTCGATGCGGCGCTCTACCTGGGTATTTGCGACAAGATCATTCCGGGCCTGATGATCGGCGCCTTGCGCTTCGGTCATCTGCCGGCGGTGTTCGTGCCGGGCGGGCCGATGCCTTCGGGCATCCCCAACAAGCAGAAGGCCGAGGTTCGTCAGCGTTACGCCGAGGGCAAGGCCAGCCGCGAGGAGTTGCTGGAGTCGGAAATGCTCTCCTACCACAGCCCCGGCACCTGTACTTTCTACGGCACGGCGAACACCAATCAGGTGGTGATGGAGATCATGGGGCTGCACTTGCCGGGCTCGTCCTTCGTCAATCCCTACACGCCGCTGCGTGACGAGCTGACCCGCGAGGCGGCGCGCCAGGTGACTCGCCTGACACCTCAGTCTGGTAACTACTTGCCGCTGTGCAAGATCGTCGACGAGAAGGCGATCATCAATTCGGTGGTGGCACTCAATGCCACCGGTGGCTCAACCAACCACACGCTGCATATTCCCGCATTTGCCCAGGCCGCCGGCATTCAGCTGACCTGGCAAGACATGGCAGACATTTCAGCGGTGACGCCGACATTGGCGAAGGTCTACCCCAATGGGCAGGCGGACGTGAACCATTTCCATGCCTGCGGCGGTGTGCCGTTCATGGTGCGCACGTTGCTTGAAGCTGGCCTGCTGCATGAGGACGTTTATACCGTCGTGGGGCAGGGGTTGAAGCGCTACACCCGGGAACCCTTCCTTGAAGGCGATGCATTGGTTTGGAGAGAAGGTCCGGCTAACAGCCTCGACGAAGCGATTCTGCGCCCGGCCGAGCGCCCATTCTCGCCCGAAGGCGGCTTGCGCGTACTGGAAGGTAATCTCGGTCGCGGCGTGACCAAGGTATCGGCAGTCGCGCCGGAACATCGTGTGGTCGAGGCGCCGGCACGAGTCTTCGCTGACCAGAGCGAACTGGCGCAGGCATTCAAGAACGGCGAGCTGGAGCGGGATTTCGTTGCGGTGGTGCGTTTCCAGGGGCCCAAGGCCAACGGCATGCCTGAGCTGCACAAGCTGACACCGTTCCTCGGTGTTTTGCAGGATCGCGGCCACAAGGTGGCGCTGGTCACCGATGGCCGCATGTCTGGCGCGTCGGGCAAGGTGCCGGCGGCGATTCACGTCAGCCCCGAGGCGCTCGATGGCGGGCCGCTGTGCCGCCTGCGTGACGGCGACATCATCCGCGTCGACGGCGAGACGGGCGAATTGCGCGTACTGGTCGATCAGGCCGAATTCGATGACCGTGAGCCTGTGATGGCGCCAAGTGATCTCGGAATCGGTTGTGGTCGCGAACTGTTCGGTTTCATGCGGGCGGCCTTCAGCCCGGCCGAGAAAGGCGCGAGTGCATTCACCGAAGGGCTGGAGGTGCTCAAGTGACGGCACTGGTAGGCGATATTGGCGGCACTAATGCCCGCTTCGCACTTTGGCGCGACCAGCGAGTCGAGTCGGTGCGGGTGCTGCCGACCGTTGAGTATCCGCGTCCGGAAGACGCCATCCGAGCCTATCTACATGGTGTCGGTCAGAGCGTCGAGGCGCTTCAGGCGGTTTGCCTGGCCTGTGCCGGTCCGGTCTCCGGCGATGAGTTCGCATTCACCAACAACCACTGGCGTTTGAGCCGCAAGGCTTTTTGCCAGGATCTCGGGCTGAGCGATCTGCTGTTGATCAACGATTTCACGGCCATGGCGCTGGGCATGACCCGCCTGCGTGACGGTGAACTGATCGAAGTGTGCCCCGGGCAATCCGAGGCAGGCCGCGCACGCCTGGTCATCGGGCCGGGCACCGGGCTCGGGGTCGCCACACTGCTGCCATTGGCCGACGGAGACTGGCGAGCGCTCCCGGGCGAAGGCGGGCACGTTTGCTTGCCGATCGGCACGACCCGAGAGGCCGCATTGTGGACACGCCTGCATGAAAAGCTAGGCCATGTGAACGCCGAAGCGATCCTCAGCGGTAGCGGGCTGCTGGAGCTCTATCGAGTCAGTTGTGCGCTGGACGGTGAGGCGCCTCGGCTGAACACGCCAGCCGAGGTCACCGCCGCTGCGCTGGCGGGTGATGCCTACGCCGAGGCGGTACTGGAACAATTCTGTGTCTGGCTGGGTCGGATCGCCGGTGACAATGTGCTGACGACGGGTGCACGCGGTGGCGTCTACATTGCCGGCGGCATCGTGCCGCGCTTCGTCGAGTTCTTCGCACGCAGTGGCTTTAGCCGAAGTTTTCGCGACAAGGGCTGTATGAGCCGGTATTTTGACGACGTTCCGGTCTGGGTGGTGACAGCCGAATATCCAGGACTGGAAGGCGCAGGTGTTGCCTTGCAGCAATTGCTGGGAGACACGCCAAGCGAGCGCTGAGCCGCATCGAAACGAGAACAAGAGAAGGGATGCAGAGTGAACCAGGCCGGAAGATCCATTTTGCTGGTCGATGACGACCAGGACATTCGCGAACTGTTGGACACCTACCTCAGCCGATCGGGCTTTCAGGTACGCACCGTGGCAGACGGTGCGCAGTTTCGAGAAGCGATGGCCGACGATCCGGCCGATCTGGTCATTCTCGACGTGATGCTGCCGGATGAAGATGGCTTCAGCCTCTGCCGCTGGGTTCGGGGGCATCAACGTCTGGCCCAGATGCCGATCATCATGCTAACCGCCAGTTCCGATGAGGCTGATCGGGTCATCGGGCTGGAGCTGGGGGCCGACGATTACCTGGGCAAGCCCTTCAGTCCCCGTGAGCTGCTGGCGCGAATCAAGGCGCTGCTTCGTCGCGTCAACTTCGGCCAGGAACGCACCGGCGACGTGCTGGCATTCGATGAGTGGCGGCTGGATATGGTCAGCCACCGGCTGTTTCATCAGGACGGGGAGGAGGTGCTGCTGTCCGGTGCCGATTTCGCGTTGTTGAAGCTCTTTCTCGATCACCCGCAGCAGATTCTCGACCGCGACACCATCGCCAACGCCACACGTGGACGTGAAGTGATGCCGCTCGAGCGCATCGTCGACATGGCCGTCAGCCGCTTGCGCCAGCGGCTGCGTGACACCGGCAAGTGCCCCCGCTTGATCCGTACCGTGCGTGGCAGTGGTTATCTACTCGCCGCCCAGGTCGCGCCGCATCATGACTCGCTCGGCTAAGCGCCAATGGCTGCCGGTGCCGCGCTCGCTGCTCGGCCGGATGCTCTTTCTGACGCTGCTGGTGGTGCTGGTGGCGCAGGCGTTGTCGAGCTTCATCTGGGTGTCGCAGCTGCGTGCAAGCCAGATGGAAGGCCTGCTGACCAGCGCTCGGAGCCTGGCGCATTCCATGTCCGCCAGCGTCAGCTATTTCCGCTCGCTGCCGCTGGGCTATCGACCGCTGGTGCTCGATCAACTGCGCAGCATGGGCGGTACGCGCTTCTTCGTATCGCTGAATGACAAACCTTTGGATATGCAGATTCTGCCGCCGACCGAGCGCAAGCAGGCGGTGCTGGCAGAGGTCGACGCAGTGCTGCGCGAGCGCCTCGGCAACGATGCCGATATGTCGGTCAATTTCGTCAGCCCCGATGACCTGCGCATTTTCAACGGCGGACTGAAGCTCGACGAGTTACCGCGTTCCTGGGCGCATTACGCGCTGAGCCTGGAACCCCTGAACCCGCCTGTGCTGGTGACGCAAATCCAGATCGCGCCTGGCGAGTGGCTGTATCTCGCATCGCTGATGCCTGCGCCCTACGTCAGTCTGGAAGACGAGGGCATCCCGAACCAGCAGCTCTGGTTCATCTTCCTCACCACCAGTTTTCTGTTGTTGTTCATCGGCATTCTCGTGCACTGGCAGAGCCGCCCGCTCAAGCAGTTGGCGCAGGCGGCGCGAGAAATGTCGTTGGGCAGCGAAGTGGAACTGTTGCCCGAGGCGGGCGGCAGCGAGGTGGTCGAGGTCAGCCGGGCATTCAACAGCATGCGCGAGCGCATCGGGCGCTACCTGACCGAGCGCGCCCAGCTGTTCAGTGCCATCTCGCACGACTTGCGCACGCCGATCACCCGCTTGCGTCTGCGGGTGGAGCTGCTCGAGAACCAGGCCCTGCAGAACAAGTTCAGCCGTGATCTCGATGAGCTCGAGTTGCTCGTCAAGGGCGCGCTGCAATGCGTCAAGGACACCGACATCCATGAAAATATCGAGCCGCTGGATCTGAATCTGCTGCTCGATTGCGTCACCGAGCCCTACCTTGCACCCGCTGGCAACGGCCGTGTCACCGTACAAGGCCAAGCGGTCTCGCCTTATGCGGGCAAGCCGCTGGCGCTCAAACGTTGTATCGGCAATTTGCTGGATAACGCGCTGAAATATGGTGAGCGAGCGCACCTGCATATCGACGATGACGGCGAGACCTTCGTGCTGCATGTCGACGATGAGGGGCCTGGCGTTCCGCAGGCGTGGCTGCAGCAGGTCTTCGAGCCGAATTTTCGGCTGGCGGCCAAGCAGCCCGGGTATGGCCTCGGCCTCGGCATCGCACGCAACATCGCGCACGCCCATGGCGGCGAGATCAGCCTGCGCAATCTCCCCGAGGGCGGGCTTCGCGTGACCTTGAGCCTGCCGCGACATGCTGAGTGAGCCGCCTCCAGTCAACGCTTGTTGCGGTCGTTACACAGGCGGCCGCTTTGTAACCAGGCGGTGACCATTCGCTATCCCTTCGTTACCTGTCGCAGCATCTGGCGCGCCTAGAATCGGTGCAGCGCAAGCAGAGGCTTGCACCGAAAACAAAAAGAAAAAGGAAGACAAATGAACACGATCCATCGTCTGGTTACCGCTGTTTCCCTCGCTTCTCTCGTGCCCTTCGCTCATGCCGGTGAGGTCGAAGTCCTGCATTGGTGGACTTCTGGAGGTGAGAAGCGCGCCGCCGATACGCTGCAGCGACTCGTCGAAGAGCAAGGTCATACCTGGAAGGATTTCGCTGTCGCCGGTGGCGGTGGTGAGGCCGCCATGACGGTGCTCAAGACCCGTGCCGTCTCTGGTAACGCACCGGCTGCCGCTCAGATCAAAGGTCCCGACATTCAGGAGTGGGGCGAACTTGGCCTGCTGTCCGATCTCAACGACGTGGCTGAGCAGGCCAAATGGGATGAGCTGCTGCCCAAGCAGGTCTCGACTGCAATGAAGTACGACGGTGACTACGTGGCGGTGCCGGTCAACGTACACCGGGTCAACTGGCTGTGGATCAACCCCGATGTCTTTGAGAAAGCCGGTGCGAAGCCGCCGCAAAGCCTGGATGAGTTTTTCGCTGCTGCGGACAAGCTCAAAGCCGCCGGCTTCATGCCCTTGGCTCATGGCGGCCAGCCTTGGCAGGACGGCACGGTCTTCGAAGATCTGGCGTTGGCGGTCCTCGGTCCGGAGGATTTCCGCAAGGCATTCGTCGATCTTGATCGTGATGTGCTGACCGGCGACAAGATGGTCGAGGCATTCGCCGCCCTGAAAAAGCTGCGCGGCTACGTCGATAACAACGCCGCGGGCCGCGACTGGAACAGCGCCACCGCGATGGTCATGAACGGCAAGGCCGGCATGCAGATCATGGGCGACTGGGCCAAGAGCGAGTGGAGCGCGGCGAACAAGATCGCCGGAGACGATTACCAATGCCTGCCATTCCCCGGTACCGAGGGCAGCTTTACCTACAACATCGACTCGCTGGCAATGTTCAAGCTCAGCAAGGATGAAGATCGCCAGGCGCAGAAGGATCTGGCACGGACGGTTCTGGAGCCTGAGTTCCAGCAGTTCTTCAACCAGAACAAAGGCTCTATCCCGGTGCGTCTGGACCAGGACATGAGCGAATTCGACGTCTGCGCGCAGCAGTCGATGGAAGACTTCAAGGCCGCGGCGCAAGGTCCGGGTCTGGTACCGAGCCTGGCTCACGGCATGGCTGCCTCCAGCTATGTGCAGGGTGCGGTGTTCGACGTGGTCACCAACTTCTTCAACGATCCGTCTGCCGATCCGAAGAAAGCGGCGCAGCAACTGGCTGCGGCGATTCAGGCAGTTCAATAGTGTATTGGCCGCTTCGGCGGCCCTTTTTTACTGACGCATCGAACCTAACGGCCAGGCCCTCGGCTGGTCGTGACGGGCAAGCCGTGCCCATGCATAACGATTGGAGCCGCTTTATGGATCCCGTATCTCCACGGAGCCAGACATGAGCTCAACTGCTGTCTTCACCAAAGCGTCACCGCTGGATGCCTTGCAGAACTGGTTGCCCAAGCTGGTGCTGGTGCCGAGCATGCTGATCGTGCTGGTCGGTTTTTACGGTTACATCTTTTGGACGTTCCTGCTCTCGTTCACCAACTCGCGTTTCATGCCCAGCTACAAGTGGGTCGGGCTGTTGCAGTACGAGCGGCTCTGGAACAACGACCGTTGGTGGGTTGCGAGCAAGAACCTGCTGGTGTTCGGTGGTCTGTTCATCACCATCAGCCTTGCCATCGGCGTGCTGCTGGCGGTGCTGCTGGATCAGCGCATTCGCCGCGAAGGTTTCATCCGCACCGTCTACCTATACCCCATGGCGCTATCGATGATCGTCACCGGCACGGCCTGGAAATGGCTGCTCAATCCGGGGCTCGGGATCGACAAGATGCTGCGCGATTGGGGCTGGGAAGGGTTTCGCTTTGACTGGCTGGTCGATCCCGATCGCGTCGTCTATTGCCTAGTGATCGCCGCGGTCTGGCAGGCTTCCGGCTTCGTCATGGCGCTCTTCCTGGCAGGCTTGCGTGGTGTTGATCAATCCATCGTGCGGGCGGCGCAGATCGACGGAGCGAGCCTGCCGAGTATTTATCTGCGAATCATTCTGCCGAGTCTGAGACCGGTGTTCTTCAGCGCCCTGATGATCCTCGCGCATATTGCGATCAAGGCTTTTGATTTGGTGGCCGCAATGACGGCGGGCGGGCCGGGATACGCCTCGGACCTACCGGCCATGTTCATGTACGCCCATACCTTCACCCGCGGGCAGATGGGGCTGGGCGCGGCCAGTGCGATTCTCATGCTCGGTGCGGTGATGGCGATCGTCGTGCCCTATCTCTATTCGGAACTGAGGAACAAGCGTCATGACTAGCCTCGTAGGGCGAAAGCGCCTGACATTCAGCCGGGTGGCGATCTACGCGACGCTGCTGGTGGCGGTCGCGATGTACTTGGTGCCGCTGGTGGTGATGCTGCTGACCAGCTTCAAGACGCCCGACGACATCCGTACCGGCAATCTGCTGTCCTGGCCGGACGTGATGACGGTCATCGGCTGGGTCAAGGCCTGGGATGCGGTTGGGGGCTATTTCTGGAACTCGGTAAAGATCACGGTGCCCGCCGTCATCATCTCCACGCTGCTTGGTGCCCTCAACGGCTACGTGCTGGCGATGTGGCGCTTCCGCGGTTCGCAGCTGTTCTTCGGCCTTCTGCTGTTCGGATGCTTTCTGCCGTTTCAGGTGATCCTGCTGCCGGCGTCCTTCACGCTGGGCCAACTCGGCCTGGCCAACACGACGCCGGGGCTTGTGTTGGTGCATCTGGTCTACGGTCTGGCCTTCACTACGCTGTTCTTCCGCAACTTCTACGTCAGCGTGCCGGATGCCCTGATTCGCGCCGCACGGCTGGACGGAGCGGGGTTCTTCACGATCTTCGGCAGGATTCTGCTGCCCATGTCCATCCCGACCATCATGGTCTGTCTGATCTGGCAGTTCACCCAGATCTGGAACGACTTCCTGTTCGGTGTGGTGTTCGCCAGTGGCGATACCCAGCCGATTACCGTGGCGCTGAACAACCTGGTCAACACCAGCACGGGCGCCAAGGAATACAACGTCGATATGGCTGCGGCGATGATCGCCGGGCTGCCAACGCTGGTGGTGTACATCCTCGCCGGCAAGTATTTCCTGCGCGGGCTCACGGCCGGCGCGGTCAAGGGTTAGGAGAACGACCATGGCTGCACTCGAACTCAGCAACGTCCGCAAGAGCTATCCGGGGAGTTCGCATGACACGCTGAAAGACATCGACCTGAAGATTGGCGATGGGGAGTTCCTGATCCTCGTCGGCCCTTCGGGTTGCGGTAAATCCACTCTGATGAACTGCATCGCCGGGCTGGAGGACATCACCGGGGGCGAGATTCGCGTCGATGGCGCTGACATCAGTACCGCAAGTCCGAAGGATCGGGATATCGCTATGGTGTTCCAGTCCTATGCGCTGTATCCGACCATGACGGTGCGGGAGAACATCGCCTTTGGCCTGAAGATGCGCAAGGTGCCGGCGGCCAAGATCGAAGAGGAAGTGTCTCGCGTTGCCCAGTTGCTACAGATCGAGCACCTTCTGGAGCGTAAGCCCTCGCAACTGTCCGGCGGTCAGCAGCAGCGTGTGGCCATGGGACGCGCACTGGCGCGGCGACCGAAGATCTATCTGTTCGATGAGCCGTTGTCCAACCTCGACGCAAAACTGCGGGTCGAGATGCGCACGGAAATCAAGTTGATGCATCAGCGTTTGAAGACGACGACGGTCTATGTCACTCACGATCAGATCGAGGCGATGACGCTCGGCGACAAGGTCGCGGTGATGAAAGACGGCGTTGTCCAGCAGTTCGGTACGCCGAAGGACATCTACAACAACCCGGCCAACCTGTTCGTAGCGAGTTTCATCGGTTCGCCGCCGATGAACTTCGTGCCGCTGCGTCTGAGCAAGCAGGGCGGTGGCTGGAGTGCGCTGCTGGAAAGCGGTCAGGATCGCTGCGAACTGCCGCTGAAGCTCGCCGACGGCGAATCGCTGGAAGGGCGGGATGTGATTCTGGGTATCCGCCCCGAGCAAATCGGCATTGGTGCTGCAGGTGATTTGCCTTCGCTGCGTGCAGAAGTGCAGGTGATCGAGCCGACCGGGCCGGACACCATGATCTTCGTAAGCCTGAACCAGACCAAAGTATGTTGCCGCCTGGCGCCGGATGCGGCGCCAAACCCCGGAGAAACATTGACGCTGCAGTTCGAGCCGGACAAGGTCCTGCTGTTCGATGCGCAGACGGGTGAGCGGTTGGGCGTCGCGCCGGGGAATGGAGCGGCGGGGCGCAACGGAACGGTTACGCGGCTGGTCGCTCGCTGAGAGGGCGCTTTGCTCGTATGAAAAAAGCTCGGTGGCGGGGTGTCTGCGTACCGGCGCCGAACGCGTCCAGATGGTATTCATGCATCGCTTCAGCGGTTGCAGCGAACACCGCTGGGCGTGACGACTCGAACCGCTGTGAGCATGAGGCTGACATGCGGGTCGGAAAGGAGAGCCTTCACCGGCTCAATCCAACGGCAGTAACAACAATAAGAGCTAATTGGAGCGGATATGAAAAAAACCACACGCCTGGGTCTCGCGGTAGCGCTGGGCAGTCTCGCCATGCCGTTTACCGTTCAGGCACTGGATTTCAATGGTTACGTGCGCAGTGGCATTGGAGAATCGAGCGGTAGCGATTCGCAAGCCTGTTTCCAGTTGCCTGGGGCCCCGTCCAAGTATCGCCTCGGCAACGAGTGCGAACAGTATGCAGAGCTTGGATTAAGGCAGGACTTGTTCACGCTCGACGATGGTTCGGTGCTGAGCGTGGAAGGCATGGCTGCGCTCTACAACGAATATGACCATACGCCGAAATTCACCGGCGATCATGGTTGGGCAAGGTTGGTGCAGGCGTATGCCGAGTGGAGCAAAGTGCCGGCACTCAACGGCGGTTCGCTGTGGGCAGGGCGTCGTTTCTACAAGCGAAATGACATCCACATCTCCGATTTCTACTACTGGAATCAGAGCGCCACTGGTGCCGGCATCGAGGATATGGAAATCGGCGGGCTGAAATACAGCTACGCCTTCTCACGTAAGGACAGCGTGTTCCAGGACAACTACATCAATCGCCACGATTTCAACGTCGGCGGCTTCGACAGCAATCCGGGCGGCGAATTGGAGTTCGGCGTCAGCTACATCGACGAGCCTGACCGTGACGAGGCCAATAGTGGCTGGGCCGTTACCGTGCAGCACAAGCAGATCGGGTTCCTGGGAGGCAGCAATACCTTCGCTGTTCAATACGGGGAAGGGCCGGGCACCGGTCTTGGGTATACCGGCGACGTGACGCTGGGCAGCAGCGACACGAGCTGGCGAGTGGTCGAGTTCTTCGACTGGCAAGTGACGCCGCGTTTCGGCGGGCAGTTCCAGGCGGTGTACCAGAAGGACAAGCGCCAGAACGGCGGCGATCAGGATTGGATATCGGTTGGCGTGCGCCCGGTCTATGCCTTGACTGAGCAATTCAAGCTGGTCGCTGAAGTCGGACATGATCAGATCGACGCACCGGAAGGCACCCGAAAACTGACCAAATTCACCGTGGCTCCGACCTGGTCACCGGCAGGCCCTGAGTTCTGGGCTCGTCCGGAGGTGCGCCTGTATTACACCTATGCCCAGTGGAACGACGCGGCGCAGGATGCGGCCAATCTGATGGCTGCTGGCTCCGCGCTGTCGGACACCGGAGCCTTCGGTGGCGACCAGCATGGTTCGAACTTCGGTGTGCAGGTCGAGTACTGGTGGGACTGATAACGCCGATAGCCTGATTTCGTTAGAACCTCCGGGCGAAGAGTTTCTACTGGCACGAGCGGTAGAGTCCCACTGAACCGGAGGTAGTTTTGGGCGATAAGGCGAAGAACCCTTGCATCAGTATCTGCAAACTCAAGGACGACATCTGCATCGGCTGTGGACGCAGCCGAGACGAGATGAAGGCCTGGAAGGGCATGAAGAACAAGGAGCGCAAGGCGGTCAACGAGTTGGCCGCCGAGCGGTTGAAAGCACTGCGCAAGGCAAAGAAGAAAAAGAAGTGATCAGCTCTCTTCGGTTGGATAACGGGTCGCCATCAGACTTTCCTTGATCTTTCGCAGGTGCGGCTGGAAGTCGACACCCCGGCGCAAGGTCACGCCGGCGGCCAGCGCGTCGAGTACGGTCAGTTGAATGATGCGTGAGGTCATCGGCATATAGATGTCGGTGTCTTCAGGCAGCGGTATGTCCAGGCTCAGCGTGCAGACCCTGGCCAGTTGGGAATCCGCAGCAGTCATTCCCAGCACCGAAGCACCATTGTCGCGTGCAATCGTTGCGGCCTCCACCAGTTCGCGGGTACGCCCGGTATAGGAAATGATCACGAAAAGATCCCCGGTATGCGCCACCGACGCCAGCATGCGTTGCATGAGCACGTCGCTGTGGGCGGTGACCGGAAGGTTGAAGCGAAAGAACTTGTGCTGCGCATCCAGCGCGACGGATGCAGACGCGCCGAGTCCGAAGAAATGAATCTGGCGCGCTTGAATCATCAAATCCACGGCATGGCTGATCGCTTGCGGGTCGATGGCCTGACAAGCGCTGTCGAGCGAAGCGATGGTGCTGCCGAAGATCTTTCGCGTATAGGCCTCGGGACCGTCATCGGCCTCCACGGCCTGACTGACATAGGCAGCGCCGCTCGCCAGGCTCTGAGCCAGTTGGATCTTGAGCGCGGGATAACCTGCGGCACCGAACGAACGGCAGAAGCGGTTAACGGTAGGCTCACTGACCTTGGCCGTCTGGGCCAGCGCCGCAATGCTGTAACGCGTAGCCTGCTGCGGGTCGCTCAATATCACCTCAGCGACTTTCCGTTCCGCTTTGTTCAGCTCGTCGAGCCGATTTTTTATCTGTTCCAAGAGATTTTTCATGCGATCCATGTCTCTTCTTTCAAAGGGGTCGCGTCCGCAACGAGCGAAAAAGTCAGTGCGAGGCGCGAAAAAAATCGGGTTATGTTGTTTTAATGACAACATTATCTGCTTAAACTGCGGCTACAAAACCTGTAACGCAGCCTAATTTGGTTAATACAAAAAACATGCCTGCTATTACCGTTGA
>Ga0163223_100441_pt1 | contig 13517 bp, 12 predicted proteins | sample MSEWel2016_02_17_2_FD_113147 | JGI IMG/M metagenome (GOLD analysis project Ga0163223, IMG submission 113147) | Subsurface microbial communities from deep shales in West Virginia, USA - MSEEL Well Study Marcellus 5H_2016_02_17 ...
CATTATTCGGCTACGAATTGACGGTCTGATTGTTGATTACCTGACTCTGGCTAATAATCTCCATCAGTCCCTGATTGCCCGTATTAAGATCCTGTCAAATCTGGATATCGCCGAACGCCGGGTGCCCCAGGATGGCCACTTTCGGATCCGGATTGATGGTGTAGAAATGAATGTCCGAAGCTCCAGTATGCCGACGGTGTACGGCGAAAAAATGGTGATGCGTTTTTTAAGCATGAACGTACCACTTGATCATGCCGGTCAATTTGGAATGAATGATGGGGATTATCAGAAAATCCTTCAAATGCTCCAAAGCCCCCATGGGGTGGTTTATATCACGGGTCCGACCGGTAGCGGCAAAACCACCACCCTGTACATGATTTTAGAAATGCTCAGTCAGCGGAATGTTAATATCGCTACCATCGAAGATCCGGTGGAGCGGAATCTGCCCAAGATCAATCAAACTCAGGTGAATATTCTGGCGGGGCTGACCTTTGACGTGGGTCTGCGTTCGATTCTGCGTCAGGATCCGGATATCATCATGGTTGGTGAAACCCGGGACTCCGAGACGGCTTCCATTGCTGTGCGTTCCGCCATCACCGGTCATCTGGTGTTGTCTACCCTCCATACCAATGACGCGGTATCGGCCGTGGTGCGACTCCAGGATATGGGCGTTGAGCCTTATATGGTGGCCAACTCATTAACTGGGGTAGTAGCCCAGCGACTGGTCAAAAAAATCTGTCCCAATTGCCGGGAAGCCTATGCGGCGACCGAGATTGAGAAAGACCTGCTGGGGGAACCCCGACTGACTACCTTGTATCGGGGCCGCGGCTGCCACATGTGCAACAATACCGGTTACAAAGGCCGAACGGCTATCCATGAAATTCTGGCCATCGATAAAACCATTCGGACTTTAATTTCCCGAAGGGAACCGATTGAGGATATTTACAGCTATGTGGAAGAAACCGAGCGGCTGATCCCCTTGCGAAAAAGTGTCTCTAATCTGACAATCCAGGGGATTACCTCGATGGAAGAATTTCTTAAATTATCATATTACGTCGAATAGGGAGAAGCAAGATGACAAATTTTTTAGAGCTGGTTAATTATGGCCGCCGCAATGATTGTTCGGATATTCATTTATCCCGGGAGCTGCCACCGGTTTTCAGAAAAAATGGTAAGCTTTATCAAAGCGACTTTGAACATAATCCGCAAATGATTGAAAACCTGATTTTTAGCTTGTTGACTCCGATTGAACGGGAGAGTCTGGAGTCCGGTACCGATCTGGATTTTTGCCATGTCACCCCAGAAGGGCTAAGGCAGCGGGTCAATATCTATAAACAGCAGGGCAGTTATGCTGCTGCCATCCGTTTGCTTAACGATACCATTCCCAGTTTTGAAGACCTCAAACTGCCGCCGATTATTCGGAAGTTAGCCAGTGAGCCACGGGGACTGATTTTAATCACCGGTCCCACCGGTAGCGGAAAGTCAACCACGCTGGCTTCAATGATTGATTACATCAACATGAATCGGGCAGTGCATATTTTAACCATTGAAGATCCGGTGGAATACAAACATGAGCATAAGCATAGTATCGTTCATCAGCGCGAAATTGGGGTCGATGCCAACTCTTTTGCACAAGCCCTGCGCTCTTCATTGCGGGAGGACCCGGATGTGATTCTGGTGGGTGAAATGCGCGACTACGAAACTGTTTCTGCTGCCGTTACCGCCGCCGAAACGGGACACCTGGTCTTGTCGACACTCCACACCATTGGGGCGGCCAATACCATTGATCGAATCATTGATGTCTTTCCTCCCCACAGTCAACAGCAGATTAGAACCCAGCTGTCCAGCATTTTAAAAGGGGTCGTTACCCAGCAACTGGTGCCCCTGGCCACTGGGGAAGGTCGGATGGCCGCCCTGGAGGTGCTAATTGGCACCGATGCGGTGCTTAATCTGATCCGCGAAAATAAAACCCATCAGTTGGCTTCGGTGATGCAAACCGGCGGCCGTGACGGTATGAAAACCCTGAATGCCGATTTGGCGATGCTGGTTAGAGACCAGAAAATCACCTACGAAGTCGGTCTGGAATGGGCCAGTGACAAGCAGGAGTTTAATCAGTATTTTGGGCGGTAGTTGGCTAAAACAATAACGTCAAATAGAATTTGCAGGGGCGGTTATCAACCGCCCGAATGCTGTCGATCGTTTTATCATAAATTCAAGGTTGGTATCGGCTGAGTTTTGTCGCTACTTGTGAAAAAAAGGTTAAAGAAAATTGCTTTGCGCACGATATTGATGTTACAAAGCTCGAAATTAGCCAAGGGAAAATATCAAAATTTGTAAATTCTTAACTTGACTTTTTTGAGATGCTCACCTATGATTAAAAAGAACTGTGAATAATAAGGGCAAATCAGAGGAAACTCTGGGACGCAAAGCTATAGGGTCTAAATCAGTGGATTGATAAAAATCCGACATGATACGACAGCCAGTTGCTGCATTTAATGCGGCTTTTTTTGTACAAAAAAACGTTTCACCGTCATCTTACCGGGTTATGAGAATTATTATTACTTAAGAGGGATAAGAGGGATTTATGGAGTGGATTAAAAAACAGCGTGATCAAAAAAAAGGGTTTACCCTGGTCGAAATTATTGTCGTCTTAGTGGTTCTGGCGATACTGGCCGCCTTTACCATACCGACGATGCTGGGATTTGTCGCAGATGCCAGAGGAAAAGCCTATATTGCTGAAGCCCGGGAGGTTTATGTCGCGGCACAAGCGGTAGCAACCGAATTTAGTGGAATCACTGATTTGACGGATTCGGAAAGTAATCAATGGTTTGGATTATCAAATTGTTTAGGTTCGACAAAGATATCGTATCGGAGTAAATATAAACCGGATCATTTTGACTATGACTCTCCCAGAGTTCAGGCGAGTTTGAAAATGTTTAGTTATCTTAGATCTGATCTTGAAATTTCAGATCTTGATTTGATGACTAAGCCTCAAGCCACACCGGAGAATCAGGAGGCAGCTTGGACAGTAACGGTTGGTGTTGACCCGGCAGATGGAAAAACCGGAAAAGTAAATAAAGTGGTATACCTAAAAAATGGCTATCGGGTAACCATTGAAAATAATAATACAAGCGTTGCAAAATGGTGATCATAAATTGGTGCATCGCTTTACATTCCATGGTGTTTGCTTGGAAATGAAGAAAATGTGACAGTTGAAAAACTGGAAGCTCCAGGTTTCCGACCGGCGGTACCTTGGAATAAATAAGCTAAAGTTGGTCGAATAATAAAAAATTAACTGAGCATGTGTGGCAGGTGTTTGGGTTTAAAAAAGATGTGACGGTATAGAATTTTTGTGGATAAATCTTGAACGGATTAAATAGCGGAAAGTTGTCACAAACTTGTAAAGTTTTAACTTGACTTTTAATAGGCGTTAACATAAGATTTAAGTGTAGACAGCATAAAATAAAGGCAAAACAGATGAAAATCTGGGACGCAAAGCTAAAGGGTCTAAGTCGATTGGAATAAGTATTGAAAATCCAATTTGATATGACAGCCAGTTGCCACACGACGAAAGTGTGGCTTTTTTTGACAAAAAAGCTATCGTAATGATTAAGACAAAATAATGGACACCATGAGAAAATGGGTCTGTTTTAGCAATAAATCCAGTTTATAAATCATCTCTAGGCGCAGATGATCATATAGAGCAAAGAAAGTAATAAAATAAAAAAATAAGGAGTGACGCAAAATGGAATTAATTAACAGAATCAAAAAAAACAGAAAAGGGTTTACCCTGGTCGAAATTATTGTAGTATTGGTGATCCTGGCGATCTTGGCGGCGTTTACGATTCCGACGATGTTGGGATTTGTGAATGATGCACGGGGAAAAGCGATGATAGCAGAAGCAAGGGAAGTCTACGTAGCGGCGCAGTCAACCGCAACAGAGTATGGTGCCACGACAGATCTTACGGATGGGCAACTTACGACAGCATTAGGTTCAACGGCTGTAAAGGCTAACGAATCTGCACCGACGGTAGTAAGTCCTGCTACAACAGCTTATAATCAAAATTTGGCAAGCTATCAAATGAGTAATTATATCGGTACCGATTTGAATATCGTAGATACCCCAGCAGATGATACGGCGGGGAAAGCCATTTCAGCAACTGATTCAGCATGGTCGGTCACCGTTGGAGCAACCACAGCCACTGACGCAAAAACAGCGAAGGTAGGAACCTTGGTGTATTATAAAAACGGCTATAAGGTAACTATTAACAATGGCAATGCCAGTGTTGTGAATTTAAATAAATAACAAAAATCAGGAAATAGCAGAAAAACAATGCCCTATGCGCCATGGGGTACTCTCTCCCTATCCAAGGCGCAAACCCGTCATTGGGTTTGCCCGGGGATCGGGAGTTTTTTATTTAAACCAAGTTTAGCATTACCGAGATCGTGTTCAGGTGGTTATACATTATTGCACTGTAGAAATTGTAGTGCTGAAGCCGCTGTTTTTTCGATAAGTAAAGAAGAATTTAACAATTAAACCCCAACAATTTAAGTCAATCCTGTAAAGTTTATGGTAGAATAATTTCGCTTGTCATTCTTAGAATAGAAATCATTTTGGGAGGTAACCCTTGCATCCAATCAAAGACTATGAATTAGCGTCCTCAAATAACGAACCGATTGGGTTTAGCCGAGGTTTTGTTCTGACGGTGGTGTTAATTCTCGTCGTGGTCATACTGATAATTTCAGGTCTGGTCACAGCTTTACGTCATACCACCAACGCCGCCAATGCCAAACTGGTTTATCTGGCAGCCCGGGCCAAAGCCATTGAATTTAAGGCTTTGGGTGATTACCGCGTACCGGTTCAAGCGGATCTCGTTGATCTGATTGGTCAGGAGATCAATCGTGAGGCGGAAATCCGGGTGATTGATGATAACCGGGATGCCACCATTGATTATATTGTCTATAGCCGTGATGGTTGGGAAACCCGGTATTCGCCAGGCGAAACCATCAGTAGTAGAATAAAGACAAACTTTAAGTGATCGCTTTTCAGGAAAGGACTTAGACGCATATGCTTGTGCTGATTAACAGTATCCTCTATTTATATATCTTTGTTATCGGAATTGTTATCGGTAGCTTTCTTAACGTGGTTATCTACCGGGTACCCAAGGCGCTATCCTTTGCCAAGGGCCGCTCGTTCTGCCCCCGTTGCCAGGCTCAGATTAAGGGCTATCACAATATTCCGCTGTTTAGCTATCTCTGGCTGCGGGGGAAATGTGCCGATTGTGGTGAGCCCATCGCCGTTCGCTATCCGTTAGTTGAACTCTTTACCGGGCTGATGGCAATCCTGATTTTTGCAGTTTATGGTCTATCCTTTCAGTGGCTGGTAGTATTCTCGGCAGGGGCCATTTTAATCTGTATTACCATGATTGACTTTGATACCATGACCATTCCCAATGGTCTCGTGATTGCGCTGATGGCACCGGCTTTACTCAGCTTTTTCTTTTTCCCTCAGATCGGGCTCCTTTCCCGAGTGATTGGCATGGGAGTGATTAGTCTGCCGATGTTGGTCCTGGCTTTTTTTATCGCCGATGCCTTTGGCGGTGGGGATATTAAGCTGATGGGGGTCGCCGGATTTCTGTTGGGCTGGGAAAATACTTTGCTGGCAGCCTTTATTGGCCTGATCCTTGGGGGCGCGGTGGCAGTTATGCTGCTGGCCAGAAAAACAAAGGATAAGCATATGGCCTTTGGCCCTTATTTATGCATCGGAATCATGACAGCATTACTATTTGGTGATATAATAATACAGTGGTATTTTAACCTGTTCGGGTTATAATCGCTTAAGCTAAAGTCAAAAACGGAGGGCCTATGCCTGTTTATAAATACACTGCAAAAAACTTACAGTCTCAAATGGTAAAGGGCACCATGGAAGCCGCAAGTTCGGATTTGGTTCGACGAACGCTGCGGCAGAATAATGAATTTGCCTTAAAAATAACCGAAGTTTCGGAACATCATAAGGTTTATAAACTAAAACCAATGGAATTGTCGGACTTTTCCAGACAGATTTCCGGGATGTTGGCTTCGGGTATCACCATGATCCGGGCGATTAAGATTATGGAAGAACGTGATATTAAACCGCCGATCAAAAAAGTTTACGGTATCCTGTATCAGGAAATCCAACGGGGGAATACCCTGTCTTATGCCATGGAAGCAACCGGCGGCTCCTTTCCCGAGCTGCTGATCAATATGTATAAATCCGGGGAAGCCAGTGGTCAGATGGAGGGAACAGCCCGAAAGATGGCCGATCACTATGAGAAGGAACATAAGCTCCGGGGGAAAATTAAAAGTGCGATGACCTACCCGATCATTTTATTTTTTATCACGATCATGGTTGTGATTCTGATTTTTACCTTGATTTTACCCCAGTTTTTTACCCTCTTTGAAGGCATTGAATTGCCGGCGATTACGCAGTTAATGATTAATATCAGTAATTCGATGACCACCTATTGGTATATTTATCTTATTGGAACATTGATTTTAATTGTGTTGGGAAGCTTTCTGATAACAGTCCCCAGTGTCAAAAAAGCCTTGGATCAGTTTAAATTAAAAATCCCCCAGATCGGCAAGCTGATGAAGATTATTTACACTGCCCGTTTTGCCAGAACCCTAAGCTCGCTTTATTCCAGCGGTTTGGCGATGATCAACGCCCTGACCATCAGCGGGGATACCATCGGGAACACCTACTTGCAATCGCAGTTTCCTCATGCCATTGAGCAGGTACGCAATGGGGAGCCGCTTTCAGCGTCGATCCAAACCATTGAAGGGTTTGACGCCAAGCTGGTATCGACGATCTATATTGGCGAAGAATCTGGAAATCTGGATGATATGCTAGAATCAGTGGCGGACTCCTTTGATTATGAAGCGGAAATGGCGACCACCCGACTGGTGACCTTTATTGAACCCATTATGATCATTATTATGGCTGTAATTGTCGGCGGTATCATGTTATCGGTGATGCTCCCAATTATGAGCTTGTATCAAAATATCGGATAGGAAGGCTTTATATGCAGACAGTTGTCTATTTTTCAAATGATGGTATCCAAGTCCTCCAGGGGACCATTAAGGGTGGACGTCTTAACATATCTAATTTTATACTATTGCCGGTGGAGACCGGAGCGCTGATCAATGGCGTCATTACCAATGAAGAAGCGGTAAGAGAGTCGATTGTTGCAGCACGAAAAGAGAATCCCAAACTGTTTAAAAATATGAAACTGGTCATCGACAGCAGTTTGATTGCCACAAAAACGGTGGCGGTTCCCAAACTCAAACCCAAAGAACTAGCTGCCCTGGCTGCCGCTGAATTTGATGATTCGGCCGGCAACTATGATGACCTGGTGGTGGATTATGCCCACATACCTGGAGTGACCGGTAATAATATCTTTGGTTGCGGCGTTGAAAAACGGGTGTTGGAGTCTTACATTACCTTGTTTGCCAGTTTGAAAATTCAGATCAAGAGCATCGATGTGGGGCTTAACACGCTGATTCAATATGTATCGGCAACCAAAGACTACAAGGGCATGACCTTTGCACTTAATATTCTGGATGGGAAAAACCTGGTATCGCTGTTATTTGAAAACGGCATTTATATTTTTTCCAATCGCTCCCGGTTGCTTGCTGAACGAGGGACTGATGCCTTTGCCGATGAACTCTTTGGCAAGCTGTCATCGCTGATCCAGTTTAACAAATCACAGAAATCCGAACATACCCTGAATATGAGCCTTTATGCCGGGTTGGATGAGTATGAACTAAGCGGCCTTCGGGCACTTAATTTTGATCCGGATCTCAATCTTTTTGATATACCTCAGACCCCCAATATAAAAAATGGCTTTGTGATGGATGAGTCCTTCGATTTTGGGCGCTTTATTTATCCCATTGCCGGTTTTTTTGCCGGAACAAAACCGATCAATCTTTTTATCGCCTTTAAAAAGAGCAGTGTGGTTAAAAAAGAACTGCCTTTTGAATATAAGGCGTTAATTCTTCCTGCTGCTATGATCCTGATCTGCTTAATTGTTTTTGGGGTCTTTTTTGGACTTAAATACCGTGCTCAGAAAGAGCTGGAAGAAATAAATGCTTATATCAGTGATACCAACAACCAGGCCGAATATTTGCAGGCCAAAGCATTAACCGATGAGGTCAGTGGATTACAGACAGAAGTTTCACGAATTGAAGCCATTAATGCCGCGATTAGCAGCAATCCTGATTTAGTATCGGTGATGATGAACAGCATTGCGACCCAGGGGAATAATGTGATCGATCTTAATTCTCTGGATTATGATGGAACCACTGGAGCGCTCCAGATTATTGCGATCGCCGACAACGAAAAGGAAGCGGCACGCTATATTGAACGGTTAAAAAGCACCGGGTACTTTACCCAGGTGGAATACACCGGTTATGCTGAGATCTCGACACAAACAAGCACCACGACAACAACGACGTCAACAACCAAGGGATACGGATTTGCCGCCGTTGCCTATCTGAAAGCAGGTAATAGCCAATGAAAAAACTGACCAAAAGAGAAAAATTGCTAATTTATACTTTAGGTTGTTTTCTGATTGGATTTTTCGGTATCTATTTTGTAATTTTGCCAAGTTTTAGCAGTTTTCAGGTGGTTAACGACCAGGTAACGGAGGCTCAGTTCACAAAAGAATCGATGGAAATGGCAATTGATGCCATCCCGTCCACGATGCAAACCCGGGATGATGCCACGGCCAGTCTGGCCACTTTAAAAGCGCCTTTCCAACCGAAGCTGACCAATGAAGGGTTGGATATGCTACTAACCCAGTTGAGTCTGGATTACAGTCTATCTCCCAAGGTGTTGGCGATTGAAAGTAATGAGTTGGCTCGGGTGGCGACATTTACGGCCTACACATCGGATGAACAGCCGTCGGCATCAGTGGGGACCGAAGATACGACACTAGATACGACGGCAAGTACTGATGCAACCACGGACACAACCACTGAAAGTGCTGATGCAGCAATAAGCGGAGAAGGGCCAGAAACCTGGGCTGGGGTGGTGAATATGGAGCTCACTGGAACACAAACAAACTTTTATCGCTTACTGGATGCGGTGGCAGCCCGACCGGATATGATTGTATCGACCTTTGCAATTGCCCCGGAAGCAGCAGCGACAACGGCAGGAACAACGTCTACCACAAACACCACCGCTCAATTAAACGGCGGGAATATTAGCATTAATGTGACATTTACGGTTTATATGGTTGAAAAATAAGCATTACAAAAGAAGAGCGTATTGTACAAGATAGGTAATCAGTAGAAAATTCAGTAAGATAAGGCATTTCGAAATATGAACCATAGAATTGGGTGGAGGGTGATCGTGGGTATTAGAATAATAGAAAAACTAAAGAATCAACAAGGCAGTTCCCTGGCGTTTGTTCTAATTATCGGTATGATTATCATGATCATGGTCGCCTCCCTGCTTGCGGTCGCTAACAGCGATTTTACTTTTACTCAGGAAACGGTTGAGAGCCGGCAGGCCTATATTGACGCCAAGTCGGTGATTGAGTATGGGAAGATTGAGATCGACAGCCGGATCAAAAACCTTAATGCAATCAACGTAGAACTTTATCAGAAATATCAGGACTATAAAACGGCAGTTGAATCAGAAAACTCTACCGAAGTGCTTCGTCTAAGAAATGACATTGATGCTCTGGAAGCACGGAGAGAAATTGCTTTTAATCGACTTAAGGCTTCATCTTCAATTCATGGAGATAAAAAAAATGTATCCGAAACGCTTTCGGAAAACACTAGTGCAGGAGAAAAGGTCGGTGAATTACAGGTCGAGGAAACAGGCAATCTGTTTAAATTCATGGTTGAGACAGAAAATTTAAGACGTAAGCTTGATTACACAATTTCTTTTTCCTATGATCCGGCTTCTAAGACTGAAACGCAAAATCCGGGAGGCTCAGAACCGGAAAAGCCGATTGATACCCCTGTTATTGGAAATTATGCAAAGGTTCAGATTAATGCAACTGGAAATGATAAATTAAAGGCCAATGTTCAAGGTCACGGAAATGATAAGGAAGATATTGACGAAAACGGAAAATTAGAATTAAATATTAGTTACCCGGCTAAAGATTTAGAAATTGAAAAAAAATTTGAATGGGTCAATGGAAGAACCCTTAATATGTTTGGGAAAAACATTCTTATTTCAGAAAAATTTCCGACTAAATTTACGGATAGTGATAGTTCAGTTTCGAATTTCAACATTACGGCTAGTGGTGAGATGAGATTTAAACAAGACTATTATCAAAAAAATAAAGGTTTAAATCAGTATAATGCGGATAAGGTGGTTTTTGAAAAAGATCTAAAAATTGGCGACAAAAGTGTCTTGGAGATAAGGTGTAAAACGCTCTTTATCAAGGGTGATCTAGAACTGGAGTCAGCAAATTCGCAACTAATTATCCATGCGGATAATATTGTAATCGCAGGAACTGTTAAGATGGCAAGTGGAACAACAATTGAAACTAATTGTGAGAACATCTGGATTGATAAAAACATACAGATTCTTGCCAGTAATTCTTTGTTTAACTGCAATAATCTAGAGTATTTTCAGTCGGGTGACATAAACGTGGGAAGTGGATCGGGAGTCCACCTGGCAGGAGCAGCTAATAGCCAGATTATGATAGGCAATATAACGACGCAGAGTTCAGGTGCAAAGCTAGAGTTTGAGAATATTAACTACCTGGAAACCGGGGATATGAATTTAGAAAACGCAACAGAATTGACAGTGACCGGTGCACAGGGCAAAAATAACAATGTCATGATTTGTGGTTATGTTAAACCACCTTCAATTTCAACCCATAGTTTAAAACTAAATATGACAAATTTAGCTTATTGCATATTTGATGGTTTAGAGTTAGATCAAAATTGTACGGCTTTGATCTCTTCAAATTTTGTTCGATTTAAAAACACCTATAAACAGTTTAATGGTGATGTTATAATCAAGGATGCGGATAATGTCGTATTTAATGGTGGGATATTTGATCTGGATGGAAATTGGAATAGCTACAAGCTTCGTATTGAATCAAATAATATCTATCTGGATGCCGACTCAATAAATATTCGACGTTTCAATACAGATGACTATCGTGGTTTTGTCTATCTGGGAAAAAGTGGTCAGGTGAATACAAACTTGTATCTGAAGCAGACGATCACTAATTGGTCAAAACCTATTGCAGCGGGCAAGTATAGTGGCATCAGTGGAGACTTTCCAAGAGTCGGGGTCGTGGAACCTTATCGGTGGCTTTATGATTTGATACCAACTGCTTACGTATCACCGAGTTGGTCCGATCCATCACCTGGCTCTGGAGGCAGTGGCTCAGGTGGTGGCTCTGGAAGTGGTTCGGGAACCGGAGGCGGTACCGGTGGAAGTTCCGTATCAGTAACAGAAGGAGCGGTCATTCTTTATCCAGCAACGGAAAAGTATTATTAAGGAGGACATCATGAAAAGGATAGTTAGAAACCAGACTGGTGTTACCCTGATAGAAACGGTGGCTACCACAGCTATTATTGCCATCATTCTGATCACTATTCTTGGTGCCCTTTTATATGGGCAGAAGATGGTGGTATTCAGCGATTCGAAAAACAATGAATCGGCTCAGGCTCAGGATTTGATTGATTCAATTATGACCCAATTGTCAGAGAATAAAGATCCGTCTAGTTTATCAACGGGGGATGCAATAAAAATGGCTAGTTTTGCAGACCCTAAAACAATATTAAACCCTCCGTCCGGAAAAGATTCTCGAAAGCAATATATTGTCGAAGAGGATAAAGTCCGAAAAATGGTCAATGAAAATCCTGTAGACTATCCTGTCTATACGATTCAAGTTCGGATTTATTATAATAATGATGAATCATATGTGGATCTAAAAGCCTATACTAAAAAGGGCGGTGTCACAGTATGAAAAAAATAGATCGCTTCAGATCAAAAAAAGGTTTCACGCTGATTGAAGTAATAGCAGGACTGCTCATCACCGGGATTCTGATGGTGGCGGTAATTTCTGTTTTCCTCATGTCACAAAAGATTTATACTCGTGGTGGTGATATTTCTTATAAACAAAAGAGTATTACGAATATAGAAACCGAATTGCAGAATGCTATAGCCACAGCAACTGATATTAAGATAGAGACAAGCAAGCCGGGTGTAGGGGCTTTTTACGGTATTGGTTTTAATGAAAAAGGCGAATGTGTTGAAGTGATTAATGGAGATGAATATAAAACTGATCAGATCACGGAGATTAGCTTCAGTGTTAGCAATGGTAATACCATGAATTACGAAATCGTACCGAAACATGAGATGTCTGTTTTAAAGGGTGGTATTGTAATGAACAATATCAAAGGCGCTATCCTAAACACCCAACTTAATGGTATCGATAAGAAAGGTTATCTTGTGATCACGCTGGTTAACTAAAAGTTTACTTCAATATTGAGATGCCTGTTAATAATAAATAGTCAAAGCGATGCGAAACAATGAGGTGTGTGATGAATAATAAAAAAGGCTTTACCTTGACCGAAATCATCGTCGTTCTGGTTATTCTAGCTGTTCTGGCAGCCTTTGCTATTCCGACGATGCTGGGCTTTGTCAGCCATTCACAGGAATCTTTGTGCGACACCCACCGCAAGGATATTGTTCGGCTCTTTGAAACCCAATCCCGGATTACGCCAGGCTTGAATATTAATGCTTTTACAGAAGAAAATTATGGCGACGAAGCTCATCTGTGCCCCGGAGGCGGTGTTTGTTATGGGTATTCCTACTATGAAAGCGAGGATCACGCTGTGGGGGTAATGTACTGCTCAGAACACACAACGGTTGCTGATGGCAGACTTTATCTTGACACGCTAGTGCTTTTAGATAAGATTAAAGACATGTCAGACGAAGAAATACGAAAATATTTGGGGATCACGAATAGCAATTTTTCAAATGATACGTTTCGGGCAAAAATACTAAAAGAAAATGGTGGGGAGTGGGAATTAATGCCTCAGACGGTATTGAGTAAAACCACGTATCAAAAAAGTTCTTCAGATTTACGGGTACAGGCCTACTTTTTTGGAAATAATTGGAAAGAATCCATAATCTATTCCAATCCGGCTAAAGATACCACGGGGACGAATTTATGGGCAACGAATCTGGTTTTCAATCATGAAAACGGCAAATGGTATGAATATATTGTCAAACATCCTTTCAATGATAGTCGTGAAAGCTTCAGCATGACAAGTCTTAATCATATGACGTGGACATCTTTCAAAGAAGAACTTAACGATGCGGCCAAATGGCAAGTGGTTGAATGATGTCGTGTGCGTACCGGCCTCTCACTAATTAATTAACGTATAATAATCATCATCAACAACCTCAGTACCTCGCGCCGATCGGTTTCAGCGATTAGTTAAAAAAATTGATGAAGCCCGGGATATCTGCTATAATAAAGACGTATGAAATAGAG
>Ga0163223_100445_pt1 | contig 13421 bp, 9 predicted proteins | sample MSEWel2016_02_17_2_FD_113147 | JGI IMG/M metagenome (GOLD analysis project Ga0163223, IMG submission 113147) | Subsurface microbial communities from deep shales in West Virginia, USA - MSEEL Well Study Marcellus 5H_2016_02_17 ...
AATTTGTGAATTGATTATTTGTTTTTTCTGAAACCTCAAGGTAGCAATTTTAAAAATGGTTTTGTTAATTTTATAGGGATTTTTGAACATGGGATTTGTTGATACTTAAACACTTTATTAATACCCGATATTTTACCCATTTAACCTTTGCATGTATGAAGAATTTTAAATCTTTAATTTTTGTTGCTTTTATGGCAGGATGATATTACCGATGGTGTCAACTGGTTGATTGAACAATGAGTGGCCGATCCTGAACGTGTGGCCATTTATGGTGGCAGCTACGGAGGATATGCTACCCTTGCCGGGATGACTTTTACACCGGAACTTTATGCCGCAGGAGTTGATTATGTGGGCGTTTCCAACCTCTTTACATTTCTGAATACCATTCCTCCTTATTGGGAGCCTCTGTTGGATATGATGCATGAAATGGTTGGACATCCGGAGAAGGACAGCCTTCAGTTGCGTCAGACTTCTCCCGTTTTTCATGCCGATAAAATTCAGGCACCCTTGTTTGTTGCTCAGGGAGCCAACGACCCCCGCGTGAATAAAGATGAGTCGGACCAGATGGTTGAGGCTCTGAAAGAACGTGGCATTGAGGTGCAATATATGGTAAAAGATAATGAGGGACATGTTTCCGTAACGAAGAGAATCGTTTTGATTTTTATGGTGCTATGGAGAGATTCCTTGAAGAACATTTATTGACGGAAGATGAGAAATAAAGAAACTCCTCTTTTTTAGTTACGAAGTCAAGGCTGTCCCGAAAGAAATTTTGAGACAGCTTTTTTTTGTGCGCAAAATAAATCCATAAAAGTTTGTTGATGCAGTCGATTCTGAGTTTGGGGTTTTGTTGAATTGGTTACTTTCGTTACCGGGGGTGAAATTATTGTGGATTTTTTTATGGTTTTATGGTCATGCTTATCACCGGATTAACAGGCTATTTCAGCTCTACTCATTTCCCGGATATGGTATCCATTAAGTACATTTCGGAGTACCTGCCCCTTAGGGTTTGTAATGAAATAAATTGACAGAATTAACGAAGTTATTTTGTTTTTTCCGATTTGAATATGCTGCGAATAGCGAGCTTTTTAGGGTGGGTAATAGAATAAACTACCTGAAAATATTTTATAATTCGTTGAATACCTGAGATTTATTTTTAAAGCTAACCTTAATTCATTACACACCCTTAATGGATTTTCAAGGAAGTTAAAGGACAAAAGAACAAGTCTAAAGCGTCAAGTTATTTCGGTACAATCCCTTAATATTATCTTATGTGGTTTTAAAAAACAATCATTACAATTGAACCGAGACCTTTCGGATTTGCCGGGAATCTTTTACTTCTGTTTTTTCCTGAGTTCCAGAATTTCTAAGTTTTACAAACCTGTTGAGCAGATCGAACCAAAATGGTGCGCCCAGCGAGAGGGCAATGACTGTCAGCAGGCAACCAAAAATATAGATAAACCAGTCGGATGGACTTTTTAGATTCAGTCCGATTTCCAGAATCGAACCTGTTTCTGCGGCTTCGGACAGAAGAACCTGCATTTGATTGTTCAGACTGTCAAGTTTCGCAAGATTGTTTTGGTTGGTGTGGTTTACCAAACTGTAGCTTTGGATATAATTTCCGGCAGCTTCTACCATTTCCACTCTGGCTTTTTTATCGGAACCCAGCTTCCGGCTTATTTCGATGGTGTTCAGGTTTAACGGGAAAACGATAAGGGCCGCTGTTATTAGCGTTATTAGTTGAGTTTTTCGTTTGTACCATCCACTGGCTCTGTCCATCGTGTCGTTGAACCACTGAGCAGACAATTCTTTAAACTTTTCAATGTCCTCATTGGCCTCATCAAGCATATTGATGATGAGTTTATGGGTTGGGTTTTCGGGATTTAGTTTTTCTTTCAGAGAGGAGAGGTTGGTATTTTCCGACCAGGTATAATCGAGTGTATTAAGCAAAGCTCTGGCAAAAGTTGTCGGTTTGATGTATGAGGGACAACGTTCCTTTCCGTTTCGGGTAATTCGGCCCAGAAAACGAATTTCCGGTTGGTTGAGGAATTTTTCGCTCAGGTCGTTTTCCAGTTTGTTTTCAGGGGGTTTGAGCGAATTTTCCTTCTGGTTTTCAGGGAAAGAGCTGTTGTCAAGCATCCGCAGGATAGCAATCTTGAGGTTTTTACCCCGCAACTTTAGAAAAGTGGAAAAAATTTCGGTGGATACAGTGGCAATGAGACTGTAAATGGCATAAATAAATGCCAGGCCAATGGCTACATCCAGGGCTGGATTGTTAATCATGGTTTTTGTTTTTTGAGTTATTAAACAACACTTCTAATCCCGAAACTTCTGGATTAGAAGTGTCTGATAATTAATGGTTTACGCAGCTCGTGACATAATGCATAACTCTCTCATAATAAAAACTTTGCGTCATTGCGTCATTGCGTTTATGTTTTTTTTAACGGACTATTGATTAAATATACTATCCACCTATCAAAAGGGCTTCTTTTTTGTTGTTATCGTCGGGATAGATTATTGTTAATGTATTCACTACCGACGGTTGTATATCCGGGTGTTTTTTTGTGATGCTTTCCAGAATGTAATATCCCAACCATCTTTGTGCAAAGCCTGAAGAGTCCTTTACAATGGAGTGAAATGATTTAAAAAAGAATTTCAGAACAGATTCTTCCAGATTGTTTTCAAGTATTTGTTGGGTTTGAAGCTGACTGTTCAGCAAATTCATGCCTGAGATCAGTTTCTGAAAATGCTTGAAGGTTCTGTTGTTTGCGATGCTCATAAAGCTATCGGTTCCCGACATGTCCTGGCTCTGAATTTGCGCGAGTTCATAATTTGTCCATTTTTTATATTTATCAGTAAAAAGTGGTTGTTGCATGCTGTTCATGATATCCTTTCCCTGAAAGGCATCCATAATTAAGGGGGTGTAAAATTCCTTTCTGGCAGAAATGAGCAGACTTCTTTTATCTGAATTGTTGGGCAGAATCGAAGCAGCCATTGCTTCACTGATGGCTTCAACAGAAGCATTTTGTGAGAGGGCCTCGATGGTTTGAGGAAAAATACCGTGAGGAATATGTAGTTTGCATTCATATTCCACATCTCTGTTCTTTAGGAGGTTATTCCAGGCGGAATCAAAAAACTCACTTAGTTCTTCCTCTTCAAAGATATTCCATACGAGAGCTGTTTGCAGAAAGCGATGCAGGTCTTTTTTGTCCCATGGACGTATTCGCCGGTCGCTCTTTTTGGATGTTAACGTAAAATTATATTCAAGTTCGTTGTAGGTCAGGGTTGTGGCGGGTGTGGGAGTTTCAGCATCCATAGAAGCTGATACGGTTGCCTCTTCGCCAAAAAACGTTACCATTTTTTCATCCAGAAAAGCCAGTTTTACTTCTCTATTGGATTCTAAACCAATGTTTTTTTCGTCGTACTGATAGATTTGTTTAGAAGCCGATTTCAGAGCCATATTCCCAAGTGAAATTCCGAAGGAAAAACGCTCTTCAATGGTTAATTTCTCCTCCTGAAGGTAACTCTCAATCGTAATTCCGGGTTCATTCTTCCGGGCTTTGGCTATCAGATTGTCAATGTTTAGCGTAATAAGGTTTTTTAATTCTTCGGTCAGGATATCTTTCGAGACTATTGCTTGCAGTACAACTCCATTTTCCCTGATTTTTCGGTATTCATATTCAATTCCTGCTTTGATACTTGCTGAAATAATATCCAGGACTTTTTGCCGGGCACTGAAAATCTTATCCCGGTAGGATTGAAAATGCTCCGTTAGTTGTTCCAGAGTGTCTCCTTGGAATGCAATTCTCTCCGCCAGCCGAATCAGGAAACTGTTTTCCCGGATTTCTTCTGCCTCGCTGAGCACTTCTTCTATTTGGTTCAGTGGTTTACCCAGATACTCTTCAAAATGGGTGTCAATGATTCGGGAGATTTTTTCTTCATCGGCATCCGGCAAACGAACAGATAATTCTCCGGAAACATGAAAGGAATGTTCTTTTTGACGGTTTTTGCTGAGCGAAAGCTGAAAGTTGCCGTCTGTCTTTTTGGCAATAAGAATTTTAAACGAGTCATTTTTGACCGCTTTGAATCTTATTTCGGTCGAAGGGTTAATTTTGAGTGGCAATTTGGGGCCTGATTTTGTCAGGGCAAAAACAGGGGCGAAGGACACCGATAGTAATTTTAGGATATTTACCGATACTTCAAAGTCAAGGTTTCCGATGAGTGAATATATCAGGGCATTATTGGGTTTCAACGTGTCCCGGAATGATGAATCTCCGGATTGGGTCAGCACGTTTTTGAAATCTGTCAGGTCTGTTATCAGTGCCTCATCGATGGTCATCTCATTGTTGTGGGTGGTTATCTGCGAGAGTTCAACGGCCTGGTTGGCTCCGATTTCAAAACCCAGGATGTCACTAACAGAAAGGCTGCCATTGCTCTTAACCTTTCCGAAAATGGAATAACTGACAAACGAATGATTCCTTAAAATTTCATTTAGCTCTTTTTTGCTGAGCCAGGAAGTTTCCTGTACGTCATCAAATTCCTCCTGTTTATTAAAAACTTTTAGCGTGAACCCTGAGTCTCTTTTCAGTTGAAGTGAAATTTCCCTGCCAATTACCGGAATGGACGCTTCTGTGGCATTAGAAAATTCCAAATTGTCATACAGAATGAGCGGAGCATCTTTCAATTTGATATTTCTAAAAGACAGATTGGCCGGAAGTAGGGAAAGCAGGTTCATAATGGTTGCATTTAAAAGAACTAAGTTAATTAAGTTTTTTGTTTTGAAAAAGGACTTTTCCTTATTAGCAAGGAGTCAGATTAGTTTTCGCGTCGCTATCGACACAGTACTTCTCAAAGGTAAGGAGGGAAGTGCATGTGAGAGAGCCGGGTCAATTACCTGTTGTGCTACTACTGTTGGTTTTGAATGAGTATTTTAAATCTGTTTTTCTAATCTCCCAAGTCTCTGTTTTCAAGAAAAGTTCTTTCTGCCGCTGTCATCACCATGTCAGTATGTTGAAAGATTTGTTGTTTTTGATTGTTGGTTCGGGCAAAGGAGTTGATGGTAATCTTCCATTTTCAGCAAAAAGGCATAATCGAGTGCTGTTTCGCGGTATCTGCGAAATCTGCCCGAAGCACCTGAGTGACCGGCTTCCATATTCGTTTTCAGAAGAATGAGGTTGTCACTGAGGTTTTCATCCCGAAGCCTGGCTATCCATTTGGCCGGTTCCCAGTATTGTACCTGAGAATCGTGCAGCCCGGTCGTGACAAGCAAATTGGGGTAGTTACGGGGTTTAATATTATCGTATGGAGAATAGGACAAAATGTAATCGTAATGTTCCCTGATATTTGGATTTCCCCACTCGTCATATTCTCCCGTGGTCAATAGGATGGTTTCGTCGAGCATGGTCGTCACCACATCTACAAAAGGCACGGCGGCAACCACTCCGTTAAACAATTCGGGTTCCATATTGATGACAGCTTCCATCAACAGACCACCGGCACTTCCTCCCATGGAGTATATCTTTTCGGTGGTGGTAAGGTTTTCATCAATAAGGAAATGCGCACAATCGATGAAATCAGTGAAGGTGTTTTTCTTCTTCATCATTTTCCCATGGGTTTCCATCAGTTTGAAATTGGGTGCATTCAGATTTGTCAGAATATAAAATTTATCCCCGAAATGAAAGGTGTGGTACTATAGTTCCTTCTCCCGCGGATGAATTATTGTGAAAGTTTCTTCCGGTGTAGAGGCATCAAGAAAACGGTATTCGGTGGAAAGGGTGCTGTGTGAGCTGATTATGATGTATTTTTCCGACTTGCTTTTGTGGACATAGCATGAGTAGGTTTCATCATCCTTAAAAAATACTTCCTGGTCTTTACTTTGCGGTTGGTCAATTTTGTGGCGCAGTATTTTTTCGGAGCGTAGGGTTTCCGCGTTTTTAACGGGATAGAAAACCGTTTTATTGTCGGCTGCCCAGCTACAATTGCCAATTGTGTTGCTGAGTGTATGAGGCAGTATTTCTCCGCTTTTAAGGTTTTTAAAATAGATGGTGTAGTTTCTTCGGCTTACGGTGTCAATGCTGTAGGCAATCAGGTTATTATCGGGACTGATACTGGTATTTCCGATATCAAAGTAGTCATATTCACGGGCCATTTCGTTGCCATCCAGAAGTATTTCTTCTTCGGCATCCAGTGATTCCTTTTTTCGGCAATAAAAAGGATATTCACCACCTGACTCATACCGTACGTAATAAAAGTATCCGTTTTCTTTGTATGGCACGGTGCTGTCGTCCTGTTTGATGCGTCCAACAATCTCTTCATACAGGTTGTCTTGCAGCTCCTCGGTATCCTCCATTATGGCCCGTGTGTATTCATTTTCGGCTTTCAGGTAATCAATAACAGCCGGGTTTTCCCGTTCGCGCATCCAATAATAGGGATCGGTTCGTGTTTCCCCGTGAATGGATGGCTTTGGCATCCTCTACGTTGGTGGTCATTGGTTTTTCACATATAACGTGTTTTCCTGCTTTGGCTGCACGGATAGAATACTCGGCATGCATGCTGTTGGGAAGCACTATGTAAATGATATCAATGTCTTTATTGTTGGCTATGCTGTCGAAATTATCATAGTTGTACACATTCTTTTTTGGGATGTTGTATTTTTCCATCCATTACTCTTCCTTGGCAGAAGTTCCGGTAACAATACCGGTAAGTCTGCAAAGCCGGGTTTCCTGAAGTGCAGGTGCCAGTTGTCCGGTGGCATATCCCCCTAATCCTACCAGTGCAACCCCGGGTATTTTGTTTTTATTATCAGCTTTTCCGGAAGAGCTGGCTCCACATGCTGTATTTAAAATGCCGGTTCCGAAAAAGCCTGCAGTACCTATCAGTCCAAGGCTTTTCAGAAATGTTCTGCGATTGGTATCTTTGGATAGTTTTTGGTTTTGCATGGTGTTGATTTTTAGTTGAGCGGCACTATCCTTATTAATTGATGAGTGTAGTATAAAAAGGTATATTTTTGCCAAAATCAAGGCTTTGAAAATTTTTGCACCGGAGTTAACCTGTTGTTAATGAGGATTCAAAAATTTTCATTAACGAAGAGTTTGGAAATAAAGATGCTTTTTAGACTGGACTCATTGATAAACAATTTACGTATATTGCCTTATAGGGTTAAATTTCTTTTACTGTCTTATGTTTCTGATGTGGTTTATTGACTTAATAGTTCGTTAAAAAAAGCCTAAACGCAAAGACGTAATGACGCAAAGTTTTTATTATCAGAGAGTTGTCCCAGACATTGCGCATTGCGCAAACTACTCACTAACAGGCATTTAAAAAAGCTTAACGAAGTATTGTTGACTTAAACTAACAATAATATTTTACGGAAATGGTTTTAGCGTTTTAACAATAAAAAAGCCATCTACACGAGATGTAGATGGCTGAATATTCAAGAAAGTTGATGATTTACTGAACTACTGTAAGCGGTACCTCATGTAAATCCTGCACACGGGATGAGCTGCCAACCAGCAGATTGTAGTCCCCGGCCAGGGTGGTCATCCGCTGAGCATCAGCATTCCACCATTCCAAAATATCTTCGGTAAGTTGAAATTCTACTTCCACTGTTTCACCTTTGGGAATAAATACTCTTTTAAAACCACGCAATGTCAATGCCGGGCCCTCTGTGTCATCGGGTTTCTGAAGGTAGAGCTGTACTACTTCTTCTCCGGCATAGTCACCGGTATTTGTTACCGATACCTTTAAAGACTCCTCTTTATTGGCTGATATGGTGGAATTTGTTAACTGAAGGTTCTCATAACTGAAAGTGGTGTAGCTCAATCCGTAACCAAACGGGAACAAGGGCTCTCCCTTGAAATATCGATAGGTACGGTTGGCCATGTTGTAATCCTGAAAATCGGGAAGCTGTTCCACGTTTTTGTAGAAAGTTACCGGCAAACGACCTGCAGGATTGTAATCACCAAACAGAACATCTGCAACTGCTGTTCCGCCGGCCTGTCCGGGATACCATGCCTGCAAAATGGCTGAGGAGTAATCAGTTACTTCCTCAAACCCAATGGCAGAGCCGGAGCAGTTGACAAGAATTATTTCTTTTCCGGCCTCATGTAATGCTTTAAGAATTTCTTTTTGAATTGCAGGCAGGGCAATGTCTGTGCGATCGCCTCCCTTAAAGCCCGGAAGATCTACGCCCATCTCTTCGCCTTCGAGAAAAGGAGAGATACCGGAAGCAAAAATCACTACATCGGCCTCTGCTACTCGTGCCACGGATGCAGGAATGTCCACTTCTGCCATGTAACCCATATTGAAGTCCAGTTCAGCTTCTGACATATAGTGGGCAAATTCCAGTTCAATATCATAGGATTTGCCTGCTTCTGCCTCCATCTTGTATTCCTGCTTGCGACCACCATGTTCTGCCTTGTGTTCAAACACGGGTTCTCCATCCACCATTAACAGGATGATGCCATTGACGTAAAAATTAAAATATATTTCTCCTGATTGTTCTGGAGTAAACACACTTTTGTAATGCGCTGAGAAATCTGTGAGGTTAACACCGGGAGCAAAAACGGTTGCTCCGCCGGTATGGAAACTGAATGGTGTATTAACCAGTGTTTCCACATCAGGTTCTCCCTCACGATTGGGATTGTTCCAGTATTGTGCCGAGAACCCTTGTCCGTCTTCACTTATGCACTGGTTGAATACACTTTTGAAAATGCGGTTGTCCACCCATTCGGTTCCCTGCTCATAGATTACCTGGTCGTCATTTCCTAAAGCATTTCGGATTCCCTGAAGAATGGTTGTGGTGGCCGCTGGTGTTCCGTTGTAGTTGCCCCACTGCATGAGTGAGTCATTGGCATTGGGGCCCATGACTGCAACTGTGAGTCCTTCTTTTTTCAGCGGAAGGGCTCCGTTTTTATTCATCAACAGTGTCATGGATTTGCGGGCGGCCTCCAGGGCCATGTCAGAGTGTTCGGGAGACGATACTACCGAATGAGGAATTTTTGACCATTCCACCTCTTCATCCGGATCCATCTCGCCCAGCTCAAAACGGGCAATCAGCAACCGACGCAAGGATACATCCAGTTGTTCTTCAGTAATCAATTCCTGTTCAACAGCTTTTACCAAAGCCGGATAGCTATCGCCGCAATTCAGGTCTGTTCCTGCCAGGACGGCATCCGCTGAAGCCGCTTTCGCATCAGGGTGGGTGGCATGTGCATTTTCATTATAAAAATCATTGATGCCCCAGCAATCAGAGAGTATCACTCCGTCGAATCCCCACTCATTGCGCAGTATATCTGTCAATAATTGATCGTTTCCGCAGCAGGGTACACCTTCAAAACGGTTGTAGGCGCACATCACCATACGCACATCACCATCGATTACGAGTTTTTTAAACGCCGGAAGATAAGTTTCATGTAAATCTCTTGGCTTAATGTTTTCGGCATTAAAGGAGTGACGGTTCCATTCGGGTCCCGAGTGAACCGCGTAATGCTTGGCGCAGGCGTGTAATTTGTCATATTTGCCGGTTCGATCGCCCTGCAGGCCTTTCACCACTGCCGTGCCCAGTAATCCGTTCATAAAAGGATCTTCACCATAAGCTTCCATTCCACGTCCCCATCGCGGATCGCGAAAAATATTAATATTAGGTGTCCACATGGTTAACCCCTGATATCGTCCGCGTTCTCCACGTTCCTTGAAATAGTGGTGTTTGGCCCGTGCCTCATCCGAAATGGCAGAAAAAATATCCAACACCATATCGCGGTCGAATGCTGCTGCCATACCCACCGGTTGTGGAAATACCGTTGCCTGACCGGCGCGGGCTACCCCGTGTAACGCTTCGTTCCACCAGTTGTATTCCTCAATTCCCAGTCGTTCAATAGGGGCATTACGATCTACCATGAGTGACACTTTTTCTTCAAGTGTCAGCTCCTTCAGCAAATCGTTTGCCCGTTCTTCAGGGGAATAGCTGTTGTCCTTCCAAATTTCTGTGGTACATCCAATTCCCGGGAGGATAAATATTCCCAGTAAAAAGATTCCAAGTAGTCTTTGTTTCATGATTTCTGTTTTGTTAGCAATTTTTCCTGTTCAAAGATAGAAAAATCAGGCGAAGAGAAGCAGACGATTTTTGCTGTCCGACGGGCATCGTTCTATCCTGACTTGTGTTCCGGGATTTTAGTGATATTAATTGTAAGGGCAATGATTTGATGTAATTGGTTGGGATTAGCGTTTTGGATAACGAAAATCAACCCCCTTCAACTCTCCTTGAAAACTGTAAAAGCTGTCATCGAAAATCGATATATCGGTCCGGTTTCGGAATCATTTCATTTTCATAACTGCTACACGTAGTGGGGCGGATCTTTTACTATCCTGATTGACCCCCAAATTACTTTGGGAAAATCCCTTCGATTAATTTACCATAAAATTCGAACGAATTGTTAATTTTAGGGCAAATTAAAGAAATATGGCCGTACCCGACTACTAATCTCTAAATGGCATTCGCCGGCCGAACTGATGATTGAGTTCAAAATGGGGGTTTCTGTAAAAAAGACTTACCAGGTAAAGGAAATTGATTCGGATTACTTTGAAGGGTGAGCTTTAACAAAATAATTTCTTATTACTTCAATAGTCCGTTAAAAAAACATAAACGCAAAGACGCAATGACGCAAAGTTTTTATAATAAGAGAGTTATGTACTATGTCGCGAATCATTTAAACCATTAATAATCAAATACTTTCAATCTCGAAGCTTCGGGATAAAGGAGTGTTGTACTTAAAACTAAAGATCTAATAGTCATATACAATAATGTCTGAAGACCAAAAAAAACAACTGGAAACCCAACTGTGGGGAATAGCCAATCTTTTAAGAGGAAAGATCAGTGCCGACGATTATCGGGATTACATTCTCGGTTTTATTTTTTACAAATATTTGTCCGAGAAGCAGCACTTATATGCCAATCATTTGCTTGTAGGGGAGAGTGTGACAGAATACCAGGAATTAACTGATGCGGAAGCTCTCGATGCCATTCGTGAAGAATCCCTGATAAAACTGGGGTATTTTCTTGAACCTCAGGATCTATTTTCGGAGGTAACCCGGCGCGGACTCGAAAACGACTACATTCTGGAAGATCTTCAGCGCATTCTCAATCATGTGGAGCAAAGTACCATGGGAACCGAGTCTGAAGACGATTTCAATGCCCTGTTTGAAGACCTGGACTTGAATTCCACTAAAATAGGACGCACAGTAAAAGCCCGGAACGAGATTATCGTTAAGATTCTGAATTATCTCAACCAGATCGATTTCAAACTGGAAGAGATTGAATCGGATGTTCTGGGTGATGCCTACGAGTACCTGATTTCTAAATTTGCTGCCGGTGCCGGAAAATCTGCAGGAGAGTTTTACACCCCTCAGCAGGTTTCTAAGATATTGGCCAAGGTGGTAACTACCGGCAAGGACAAATTGAAATCGGTCTATGATCCCACCTGTGGGTCGGGTTCATTGCTGTTGCGTGTGGCCAAGGAAGCGACGGTAGGTGAATTTTTCGGTCAGGAGCTGAACCGCACTACCTACAACCTGGCGCGAATGAATATGATCTTACACGATGTGCATTTCCGCCAGTTCGATATTCAGCAGGACGATTCGCTGGAAAGCCCGCAGCATCTGGAGCAACGTTTTGAGGCTGTGGTGGCCAATCCGCCGTTCTCGGCTCATTGGAAAGGTGCAGACAATCCACTGAACGAAACCGATGAGCGCTTCAGTCAGTACGGCAAGCTGGCACCAAAGACCAAAGCCGATTATGCCTTCGTGCAGCACATGATTTATCATCTTGCCGACAATGGCATAATGGCCTGTGTGTTGCCTCATGGCGTGTTGTTTCGTGGAGCAGCAGAGGGTGTTATTCGCCAGTACCTCATAAAGGAACTCAATTACTTGGATGCAGTCATCGGTTTGCCTGCCAACATTTTTTACGGTACATCGATTCCTACATCAATACTGGTGTTGAAGAAATGTCGTAAGGTGGACGATAACATCGTGTTTATCGATGCCAGCAAAGAAGGTCATTACATCAAAAGCGGCAATCAAAATACCTTGCGCGATGAGGATGTAGAGCTGATTGTTGACACTTACCGATATCGTACGACCATTGACAAATACAGTTATGTGGCCACATTGGCTGAAATTGCCGAAAATGACTACAACTTAAACATTCCCCGGTATGTAGATACCTTTGAAGAAGAGGAACCGGTTGATTTGGATCAGGTGGCAGGGGAAATAAAAGGAATTGATCAGGAAATGAAAGAGGTAGATGAAGAAATTGAAAAATATTGTAACGAATTGAATATTTCAACACCTTTTTGAAATAGGTAATTAATGTCCCCGAAATTTTGCAATAAATATCGCAGTGAGTCCCATCGTTTTCCTGGTTGGAATTATGCCGGGAATGGTATGTATTTCCTAACGTTGGTAACACAAGACCATGATTTTATTTTGGGACATATAGCCAATGGTGAAATGTATTTGTCCGATTTTGGAGAGATCGTTCATACTGAATGGTTGAAATCATTTGACATCCGCGAAGAATTAATTCTGGATGAATATCAGATTATGCCTAATCATTTACATGCCATTGTCGTGTTGCGTAAGCGGGGTAATTGGATGACGGAGGAGACCGTACAGCAACAGAAAGGGCGCACAGAAACCTGTGATCACGAATTGCACCTGGATCCGGGGCAGCACGTAGATACGCACGGCCCCCGAATGGTCGGGGCAGGCAGTGCGTATATACAAAAACAGAATGGGCAAACGGATTCAAAAGACATGCATGATTATGAGGAACCACAGAACCAGGACGTAAATACGCAAAGTGATATTGATTTACAAGATTCCCAACAGCAGGACGTAAATACGCACAGTGATATTGATTTACAAGATCCCCAACAGCAGCACGTATATACGCACGGCCGTGCGTATTTACAAGGTTCGAATCAACGATCTAATTTATATGATTCTCAGGGAAATCCAGACAAGAAAGAAAGCGAAGAGCCAGAGAAAAGAGAATGCCCTGAAACGCACGGCCCCCGAATGGCTGGGGCAGGCAGTGCAAATTTACAAGATCCCCAACGGCAGCACGTAGATACGCACGGCCGTGCGTATTTACAAGAATATTCAAAAACCGAAAATTCATTTAAAAGATTGCCAAAATCCATCTCCTCATTTGTTGGTGGATTTAAGTCGGGAGTGAATTCAAAAATTGATGATTACATTGATGAAATGCAGCTAAGGATTCCCAAATACAACAAAAACAACCATTTTTTTCAATCCAATTATCACGACCATGTGATCAGAAACAAAGAGGAATATTTGAAAATTAAAAATTACATCATTCAAAATCCACGAAATTGGGATAAAGATGAATTTAATAATCCAAA
>Ga0163223_100448_pt1 | contig 13396 bp, 10 predicted proteins | sample MSEWel2016_02_17_2_FD_113147 | JGI IMG/M metagenome (GOLD analysis project Ga0163223, IMG submission 113147) | Subsurface microbial communities from deep shales in West Virginia, USA - MSEEL Well Study Marcellus 5H_2016_02_17 ...
AACGCTCGGGAAGATCCCGCCACGCAGCACCACTTCGTGCAATCCATAAAATTGCGTTGAAGATTAACCGATTATCTTTGGGTGGACGACCTGTTTTGGCTTTGGGAAATAAATCTTTGATCTGTTCCCATTGTTCATCTGTGATTTCATAGCGTTTTGACGGCATTATACTTCTCCCAGCGTTTTTACTTTATTCTAAAACGCACAGTGGAGTTTGTAAAGAATTAGTTTTCAGACACACCCTAGGTGTTTCTCATAATTTTTAAAAAAATCATCGCCTACACAAGCAGATCATTTTCTTCAAAAATAAAAAAAGACAATGCGCTTACTTCCCTTGGGAAATCAGACCGCTTTGTCTTTCTGTCTATACTTTACGCTATTTTTAATGGATCTTATTGTAAAAATCGGAACTTTTTTTAAATTTTTGACAATTATTACTCGCGCATACTTTTATGTGATGGGGACGGTGATCTCGGCAATCTCGTTTTTCCCTCTGACAAAGGTGACGGTGAGGGTTTTACTGTCTGTTTCCAGCGCATAGGCAATGCTTGCCGAACAGCTTCCGCCAATCGGGGTCTCCTGAATCATTCGGTTAGGGTCTTTAATATTATAGGCCTCAAGGTTATTCCCTTTGTCATCGACCACCACAAAGTCACCCTGGGCCAGAAAAAAATCCATGTCATATTTTTTCTGATAGCTGATATTGTTGTATGTGTAATCAAGAAAAATAACCTGTTTAGGATTGACATCGGTATCCGCACTTCTTTTTGCAGTTTTTCTAGCTCCGTTAATTGCGACACTGTAATCGCCAATGACAGTGGTTACTAAAAAGGGCTCATTTATCACCATTTCCGGTAGTTTTTTGGCCTGGGTACTGGCTGAATCTGTTTGAAGGTTAAAAATATTTTCCAATCCACAGCCGGTAAGCCCAAAAACAATTAAAACCCCCAGCATCAGAAAGATACTCTTATTTTTCATAACCCACCTCCGTATGCTTAAATTATAGCCCCACTGAAAGAGGAAGGCAAGGAGAATTGCTGATCCTTGTGATCTCAATCGATAATTTTCCTGATTGACTAAATACTGCGTTTATAATTTTTACTTTGTCAGCGGCCCAATTTTTCCGGCCCGGTATGCTTTGCTGTATTTGCGGCAATGTTTATCCCGACCCAACAAGGCCTCGGTGGCAAAAATTGTCCCCATCATATCGCGGTTCATCGGGTCCATCACCGCCGAGTCCATCCCGGCCTGAATGGCATAGGCTAAAGCATTTTTATTAATCAACGACCGAAGCGGCAGGCCAAAAGAAATGTTGCTGATCGCACCGGTTACATGAATGGTTGGATATAGTGCTTTGATGGCTTTAATTTCTTTTACAAAATTCAACAAGGACTGATTGTCCGTTGACAATGCCATCACACAGGGATCAATATGCATACGTTCCGGAGCGATGCCATATTTGGCCGCCTTTTTCACCATCGTTGTGGTAATGTCAAGCTTTGTCTGTAAATCAGTGGGGATACCGTTGTTATCGCAGGTAAGTCCGACTACCTCCCAGCTATTGCCTTCCATTAGGGGCAGCAAGACCCCGCACTTGTCGCCTTCTTCCGAGATCGAATTGAGCATCCCCGGTTTGTTGGCATATTTTAAAACGGCCTCAATCACCCGGGGGTTGGGGCTATCAATGCATAAGGGTGTATCGGTAACATCCTGAACTACTTCAATCAACCATTTCAGGGTTTCAATTTCGTATTCCGGGGCGGTGCTGGCACATACATCGATAAAATCGGCTCCGGCTTCAGTCTGTTTCACTGCCCGATTGGCAATAAAAACCGCATCTCTTTTTTCGATCGCTTCTTTCACTGCGGGAATGGTACCATTAATCTTTTCTCCAATGATAATCATCTCTATCTCCTGTTTTTTTGTCATTCACAAATTCTAAAAGGCACTCTTAAACGGAGTGCCTGAAACAAACATGCATTTTTATCGCAAACGCTCTATCACTACAAATATAGCGAGATCTTTGTTATCAAGTTAAGTCAGATCAAACTTCCAGTTTTTTCTTCCGATAGGCCTTCAGGTATTTTACATTAAAGTCATCTCGTCCCACCAGGGTTTCGGCCGCGCAAATGCTCGACATCATTTTTTTGTCCAGGGGATCGATTAGGAGTCCGTCCAGTCCTTTGGCGATCGCCATTACCGCGAAATTTCGATTGAGGAATTTGCGTTCCGGCAACCCATAGGAAATGTTTGATAACCCACAGATCGTATGAATTCCTTCGTAGTTTTTCATAACTTCGGAAACTGAATCAATAAAACCCATGCCAAAGGTTTTATCGGTAGAAATTGGCTGTACCAGGGGGTCAACAAAGATGTTTTCCAGCTTAACATTGTTCTGAACTAGTTTATTAATCAGAACATCTGCAATTTTTAGCCGTTGTTCCATGGTTTCCGGCATTTTTTCGTCATCCATACAGAGGGCCACAATTTTATAAGGGGTTCCGGCAACAAGCGGTAAAATGGCATCGAGCCGATCTTTTTCAAGCGAAATGGAGTTAATCATCACATCATCTCCGCTGAGTTTTAGTCCCTGTTCGATCACTTTAGGATCGGGACTGTCGACTGAGCAGGGAAGCGTAGTGACAGCTTTTATATTGTTGATCAGCCACTCCATGTAGTGGCCTTCTTTGCCGACAAATATACCGGCATTCACATCGATATAAGTCGCTCCGGCTTCGGCTTGATCGAGCGCCAGTTTCTTTATAAAGGCGTGATCTTCACGCTTAATGGCATCGCCAACCGCCTGGCGGCTGGCATTGATTAGTTCTCCGACGATAATCATTGGGCGCTCCGTTTATGACGCCATCAGGTTTCTGCCCAGCATTACCGCTTCACCGGCATCCGGGGCATAGCCATCGGCACCAATATCGTTGGCAAAATCCTGACCTACCGGAGCGCCGCCGACCATTGTTTTAACCGGTAAACCAGAACTTTTAATGGCGGAAACGGTTTCTCCCATGGCTGCCATGGTGGTTGTTAAGAGTGCCGACAGACAAATCAGATTGGCACTTTTTTCTTTTGCGGCATCAATAAATTTTTCAGCTGGAACATCAATACCCAGATCGATCACTTCAAAACCGGCCCCTTCCATCATCATCGAGACGAGGTTTTTGCCGATATCGTGTCGATCTCCGGCAACCGTACCAATAATCACAATCCCTCTGCCGCTGTTATCACCTTTTAATAGTGGCTTGATCATATCTAATCCGATTTTCATAACGTTGGCGGCCATCAGCATTTCCGGCACAAAAAGAGTTCCTGCCGAGAACAACCGACCCACCTCGTCCATTGCACCAATGAGCCCTTCATTTAAAATCACACTGGTATCAACCTCATCATCAATGGCTTCCTGCACAGCTGTCACTACTTCATCATCATCTAATTCTAAAATGGCATCATATATCTTTTGTACACTCATTTTTTTCTCCTTAATCTTTGTTTAATTTCAAATCGATTTTAAATCCGTTTTTATTTAACTTCAGCTAATTGCTTTTCCAGTTCAGCGGCTTCTTCATCGGCAATGACGTAGGTATGTACCGCATCATCAGGAAAGGCACCATTGCGCACTTCATCACAAAAAGCGGTAAAACCCTTTAGTAACTCAGCACCCACATTGGCATATTTTTTCACAAATTTAGGGGTAAAATCATCGTAGTAGCCGACCATATCAGCATAAATTAATAATTGACCGTCAGTATGCGAACCAGCACCAATTCCCAGCACCGGAATACTCAGGCGCTCGGTAATGGCCTTACCAACCACTGCCGGTACCCCTTCAACCAGAATAAAGGAAGCCCCTGCCGCTTCAATGGCCAGTGCCTGTCGCAACAATTCCATCGCCGCGCCAGCACTTTTTCCCTGGGCCTTGTAACCGCCCAGTTGGGCCGCAAATTGGGGGGTTAAACCAATATGGCCCATTACCAGAATACCGACATCGGAGATCGCTTTGATCCGTTGGCACACCGAATCGGTGCCGCCTTCCAGTTTAATCGCATCCACCAGCGATTCTTTCGTGAATCGCCCGGCATTAAAAACCGCTTCCTCGTTGGAGATCTGATAGGACATGTAGGGCATATCGCCAACAATAAAGGTATTCGGGGCACCCCGGCGGACCGCCGATGAATGGGCAATCATGTCATCCATGGTCACTGGAAACGTCGTTTCATAACCTAATGTGACCATTCCCAGCGAATCCCCCACCAGTATCATATCCACGCCAGCCCGTTCTTCATATTTTGCGGTTAAATAATCATACCCGGTGATGTAAACTATCTTTTCTTTTCTTTCGGCCATTTCTCTAAAATTAATAATACTTTTTTTCATCATAAGCTCCTTATTATTTTAATCAACCTCAGGTCGGTTTCCCTATTTGTCAAACCGCCCTGCCATCTGCTGATAAAGCCGATGGCAGCTTGAGGTTCTTTATGCTCGTTTCCGGATCAGCACAAATGCTCTTTTTATTTCGTTTTTCCGGTTCTTAAATAATCGTTAAGCTCTTCCTTGGTCATCTTGTCAATGCCAATATATTCTAAGGTATAGCCATTGGCGATTAAATCTCTGCCCAGAATTGCCGATGCCAGACTGATCATTGAATCGACTACTGGTGTGTTAACGCCGTAGGCGTCGCCCAGCTGTTGATAGACAAAGCATCCCACCGGGATATCTTCGGTGATATAGCGGTTTTCCATCGTAAATGGTCCGGTGCCGTATTGGATTGGATCTTGTTTATCAAACGGTATTAAATAGTCAAGCCCCATATATTCCTGACCCAGGACATTCTCCCGGGAGAAGAAGTGTTCTTTTTCATAGGGTTGAATCCCCACCCCAATGGTGTCAGCCAGGGCACATTCTTCCTGATAAAAGGTATATTGAACCTGGGAAATAGAAGGGCAATACGCGTGGGAATAAATTGAGAATTTGAATTTATCTTCACCAAAAATCGTTCCAAAGTTTTCCATCGTCGATACCCCCAGAATCGCTCCCGGGCAATGAAGAACCGGATTAACATTGGAAAACCCGGTATCTAAAACGGTATCCCCAGCTACGGCACCGTCACCTTCTGTCACGGCATCCATTGACGGCAGGTATTTAGAGCTTTCGATAAAGGCTTTGGTATCCGTTGCGGGCATTGCTGCACCCCGGAGTGTAATGGCCCGATAGTAAACCCGGATCTTATGGGTAATGACGCCTCCTGGCATTTCGACCCGGCTACCATAGGTCGAACTTGACCATCCACCGACAATCACATTTTTTGTACAGCCCGCTTCGCGCATCATTTTACGGAGGATCAGACTGCCAAAATTATCGGGAAAAATATGAATAACCTGACCATCTTCGAGACAGGGAATCAGTTTTTCAAAAAAAGGTTTGTGTCCAAAGGTTGGGGTAGCGATCACAATAATGCCAGCACCCTTAACTGCTTCTGCCACATCGGTGGTGACCTTGTCCATTTTGGCAAAACCTTCACGCTCAAAACCATAAAGATTGACTTGTTCGCCAAAGAATTTAATCCCAACTTTTTCCACATTCTTGAGTGTTTTTTCGGCAAAAGGCTCAAAATCGCAAATTCTTACCTTGGCTCCCCCTAAGGCACAGTCTCCGGCAATTGCCTTTCCGACTGCACCGGCACCTAACACTGCAATTGGTTTTTCACTTAAATAACTCATGTCTGCCATATTTTTCTCCTTTTATCATCTCAATTATTTATTGCTTAATCGTTTTCTTAACGCTAATGAACAAGCAAGGTTTGTGCCAAGATTACTTTTTCGTTTGTTTATCCAAATTGAACCATTTTTTATGAATTTTCGGATCCGCCAGCTCCGCAGCGGCTTCATCAGCAGCGGCGGCTGCCTCCTGTTCCATAAAATCAGCATACTCTATTTCGTCTCGTTTGAGCTTACCTGAGAACAAATGGTAGAGGAATCCCAGAATCATTGCCAATTCGATAAAGAGGATCGGGAAACCGGCAATCGTCTTAACGATTTTGATCCCGTCGATACCACCACTGATTACAAATACCAGCGAAATTAAACCGATGAAAATCCCCCAGAATACTTTGATTGGCAGGGGTGCTTCTTTTACACCTTTGGATTGTTTTAATGACATGGTCGAAATTGTCGATGTCATCGAATCCGCCAGGGTAATAAATGATAAACCGATAGTAACCAGCATGATAATGCGAATTAATTCAGTAAAAGGCAAGAATTCAAAGATATACATCATAAACGCCTGGGCACCATTGTCGGCCAGGAATCCCGACATATCAGCAATACCTCGGAGTTCCAGGTCTAATGCCAATCCGCCAAATACACTAAACCAGAGAATCCCGAACATTGCCGGCAGAATAACATTGACCGTAATAAACTGTCTGATGGTTCGGCCATAGGATAATTTAACCAGGAACAAACCAACGATTGGTCCAAAGGATAACCAGTCAACCATCCAGTACATATCCCACCATTGCGGCCATAAATCACTGTCAATAATTGGTTGGGTAAATAAGCTTAGATCAACAAAGTTATTAATAAAAAATCCCAATGACTGCGTAAACAGATTGAATATATAAGCCGTTGGTCCGGTAATCAAAACAAAGATCATCAAAGCAATAAAAATCCAGGCATTCTTATCACTGAGCCAGGAAATTCCACGGTCTAAGCCAGTTGCACTTGAAATCGTATAGGATGCAATAATGACACAGGCAATGACGGCCCATACCGCCGGACCTGGTTCGATCCCAAACACGAAATTGAGTCCACTGCCAATTTGCAGCAGCCCATATCCCAGCGATCCAGCCACACCGCCACAAATGGCGAATAGGATAATACCGTCAATAACTGTATTGATTTTTGAATTGAGTTCTTTACCATCATTTAAATAAACAAGACCGGCACTGGCGGTGTAGCTTTTGTTCATATTATAGTAAGCATAGCCAATGGCAATTCCCGCTACCGCATAGATCGCGTAAGGTGAAAACGACCAGTGCAAAAAGGATTTACTCATCCCCCAGATAACGGCGTCCAGACTTCCGGCTTCGAGACCAACCGATGGCGGTGGTGCGAAAGTATGCATCAGCGGCTCGGTGGCTCCCCAGAAAACGATCCCGGTTCCAATCCCCGCACAAAGCGAAATCGCCCACCAGATCCAGGTTCGATATTTTGGTTTTGCATTTGCGCCCCCAAATTTAATACTGCCAAAGGGATGGACAAATAATAACACCATACAGCCAACAAAAATCAATACCCCCAGAGAAACCATCCACCCGGCATTTGCCATTAACGCAATAAAGAAATCAGTCATTCTGGTTGTAAACTCGTCCGGCGAAACAAAGCCGATAATAAGGATTATTCCCATTAATACAATTGGAATCGCAACGGGTACAATACGTATTCTTTTTAACATAAACTCTCTCCTTCTGATTCTTAAACTTTTTCTGATCTTTCTGACCTGGTTGTCGTGAATTCAATCAAACTAACCCCACACATCTTACCTTAACCCTATAATCAACACCTCCCCAGCTTAATTTCACACATCGTTACGATATCAATAATTTATAGCAAGCTTTATGCCAATTCGTAAAATTATCAAATTTCGAAAATAACGCGAAATTAAGGGCTATTGGGGATGTATGTTCTTGGGATGGAAGAATAGGCTGCAAAATATTATGCAGGTAATCTAACGTTTCTTTGTAAACCTTTGCACGAAACCCTTTATTTGCCTTCTTCTGGTTGATATTGTAATGTTATTTTGCATGTCATCATTTTTTGCAGGCTTTTTTTGCTATTTCTAAGGCTATTTTAACTATTTACGTGAAATTTAATTACAATTCCGACTTTTTTGAGTCCTCCATCACCATTTTATTCCTTTTCTTATTATAGCGTAGCTCCTTCAGATCTGCACTTTTTTGATTATTTTAGAGTTCATCGGCGGCATCTCAATCAGTATTTTTTCGTAAATTTTCATCGATTGATATTTCTTGGGCACTTGACCATCTTTTTGTACGGGGCATAAATTGGCATAAACCTTGCTAGTATAAATGGCAACTCGCACTAATTTAAACATCCCAAATTTTTAGGAGGAAGAAATGCAAAGAGATTTAAAAATTAATTACATGACAACCCGAAAAAACCATACCTGCTATGGTATGGGTATTGGTATCATGGTATTAGATGATGCCTATCCCGGTTTTCCTGGTGATGTCCGCAATGCCAGTGCCTGGGGTTTTCCGGTTCAATATGAAATCGCCAGGGGCGTCGATAATTATACCCTGGTCTGGGAACAGGATAAAAGCCCCTGCCGGGAACCCATTATCCAGGCCGCAAAAAACCTGGAGCAGATGGGCTGTCGTGCGATTGCCGCTGAATGCGGCTATTTTGCCTATTTCCAGCAAGATGTGGCCGCGGCTGTCGATATTCCTGTTTTTATGTCCAGTTTGCTGCAAGTCCCCTTTATTCAGCAATTGATTGGACCCACCAACGCGGTTGGGATCATCTGTGCCCAAAAACGTTTTTTGACCAATACGCATCTGGAAAAAGTCGGGATTGATCTCAATAGCAACTTCTACATTGCCGGCGCCCAGGATGAATATGGTTGTCCGCAGTTTGACACGCTATGGGATCATGAAAAACGTCCTGTAATACCAGAAAGTTACTATGACGAATCAGAACAGGATATGATTCGGATCACCAAAGAATTTACTGCCAAACACCCGGATATTAAGGCAATCATGTTAGAATGTACCGGCATGCAGCCCTTTGCCAGAGCGATTCAACGCGCTGTTGATTTGCCTGTATTTAGTTGGGGAACCTTGCTTGATTACGCTTATTCCTGCATTTCTCACCGGGATTATTACGGTCATATCTAAATCTTTTATAATAGACTTTAGTGATCAGTACTCACTACTAAGAAAAGGAAGTAAAACCATGAAACCTTATGAAAAATATGTGTCAAAATCCGATCTGCAGGTTATTCACGAGGAATCACTGCGGATCCTCAGCGAAGTTGGGATAAAATTTGAACACCCGGAAATTCTGGATATTTTTAAATCTCACGGTGCCCGCATTGATGGGAACACCGTCTTTCTTGATGAAAAAATGATCATGGCCGCGATTTCAACCATTCCCGAAACCTTTACCATTGAAAACTCCAAAGGAAATCATACGCTTGGCGGCGGGAGCCTGATTCTGATGCCTGGCATCGGCAATATTTTCCGTCTGGAGCAAGGTCATTTACATAAAATGACCAATGATGATACGGTCGATCAGTTCAAACTCTCCGATACCAGTGATGTCATTAACTGTAACTATTTTAATATTTTTCTCGATGACAAGAGCCTGACCCAGGATGAACGGGTATTTAGTCCGATCGCGATGATCTTAAAGTATTCCAATAAAACGGCCTTACATTTAATGGCTAATACCTTTCCGTTAAAATCCGGGGTCCGGGAGTCGTTTAAACAGGGTCTGGAACTGATTGAAAAATTCGAAGGCCGCAGCGGTGTTTATAATAATATCATCCATATTAATTCGCTATCGCCCTTATGCTTTGACCATGATCCGCTCGATAAGTTCCTGGTTGCTGCTGAAATGAATCAGCCGGTCTGGTTTTCCCCTTGTGCAATGCCCGTACTGACCGGTCCGCCATCAGTTGCCGGACTAATTGCGATGACAAATGCTGAAGTTCTAGCCGGTATGGTCATGTCCCAATTGGTTAAACCTGGGCTGCCGGTGGTTTACGGACAGACCTCAGCCTCTACCAACCTGCGAACGGTTCAACTCAGCATCGGTGCCCCCGAAACCGCCTTGATTGCTTATGCCACCCGGGGGCTCGCCGATTTTTATAAGCTTCCCTGCCGTACCGGCGGCGGCTTAAGTGATGCCAAGGATTTTGATATCCAGGCCGGGATTGAATCCGATATGATGATTCGCTCAACCCTCGAAGCTGCTCCGGATCTGGTGCTCCATTCGTGTGGGATCATGGGCAGTTTTAATATCCTGAGCTTTGAAAAATTCCTAATTGATGAAGACACCTACCGAATGAATCGTCGGCTTCTGAGCGGAATCAAAACTGAGGAAAGCTATCTCTGTCATGATCTCATTACCAAAATCGGCCCGCGCGGTAACTTCCTTCAGGGTCGAACCCCGAAAATGTTTAAAGAGGAATTTTTTGTTCCCAAATACTTCAACAAAGAAGACCCCAACCAATGGCAGGAACATGGCAGTAAACCAGTGCTTAGAGATGTCCAGGCCGCAGTTAAAGAGCGCTTGGCCAGCTATACGCCACCGGATATTACCTGCGAACAGGCCGATCTTTTAAACGACTACATTCCCACCTGTTACCGGGAACGCATCTAAATAAAATCGGATCTAAACAAAATAAAATTTTAGGAGATTACAATGGAAACAACACAAAGAAATATTGAATTTAATGTTTTAAATCAGACCAAAATTGAAATGATTCACGAAAAGAGCATGGATCTGCTGGAAAATTTTGGCATGCAGGTTACTGGTGAGCGAACCATTGACTGTTTAAAAAAATACGGCTGTACGGTTGACGGTGATCTGGTCAAATTCCCCAAAGCTGTTATCGATAAAGCGCTTGCCACCATTCCCAAAGAAATAACCCTTTATAACCGCGATGGCCAAAAAAGCATGGTCATCAACAGCCAAAATAACGTCTATTTTGGAACGCACTCCGATCAATTAGAAATTCTGGATTATAAAACAAACACCGCCCGTCCCTTTGTTAAATCAGATATTAAGGACATGTGTAAAATTGCCAGTGCCTTATCCAATATCAGTTTCGTCCTATCGGTGGGCATGTGTGCCGATGTCGATCCCAAGGTTCAGTCACAGATAACTTTCATCGAAACCTTAAAAAACTTTGATAAAACGATTAACTTTTCAACCAATGACATTGGGTCACTCCAGGAGATCATTGACATTGCTGCGATTGTCGCTGGTGGGCACAAAGAGCTGGCTGAAAAACCCTTTATCTTTAATTACTGTGAGCCGATTCCACCGCTGACCCATCCGGTCGAAAGCACCGAAAAATTATTTATCAGTGCAACCAATAAGATTCCCGTTGTTTATATGCCTTATTCGATGATGGGCGGAACTGCTCCCCTTTCGATTGCCGCGGCTTTAACTCAAAACAATGCCGAAATCCTGGCTGGCGTCGTCATTACTCAGGCTGTCAATGAGGGCGCACCAATGATCTACGGTTCGATGCCAACAATTTTTGATATGCAGACCACGATTGGCTCCTATGGTGCCCCTGAATTCCATAAATCGATCGCTGCAGCCTCTGAACTGGCTAACTACTATAACCTGCCATTTTATGGAACCGCTGGATGCAGTGATGCTAAAACCATTGATCCCCAGTCAGTCGCTGAAGTCCAAATGGAACTCTTCTCGACCATCTTAAGCAAGGCTAATCTGATTCACGATGTCGGCGTCTTAGATCATTGTAACTCGGTGGCTCCGGCAATGGTAGTATTAGCCAATGAAATGATTGATCAGCTGTCGGCTTATTCCAGGGGTGTTGAGGTCACCGAAAAAACCCTGGCCATGGATGTTATTAAAGGGGTCGGCCAGGGCGGCCATTATCTAAACGAAAAACACACCCTTAAAAATTTCAGAAGTATCTGGTATCCGGAATTCTTTTCCCGACGCATGGTCAATCCCGATCAGTCCGATGTGATGGAAATGGTGAATGCCAAAATTGATGCAATTCTTAAGTCCCACGTCGTTCCCGCTTTAGATCCGACCATTCTTGCTGAAATTGAAAAAATCGAACAAAAATATTTATAAATTCAGTCATTTTAGTCTTTTTTATAAATAAACAGGCAACCTCGGGATAGAGGTTGCCTCTATAATTTTTTTGGAATTCGTGTTATTATACTGTCAAAGTCAGCAAACCCCGAAATGGAGGGCCGTGAAATGAACTCAAAAAAAGAAGCGATTATGACGACAAGCCAAACGTTTTTCCCCATTCAGGATGTCGAGCGGATTGAAGATGTCTGTATCCATGTAGTTGACAGTGACGGAAAAATTGTCTGCTATTCAAAAGGCTGTGAACTGATCGAAAATATGAAACGTGAAGATGTCATCGGCAAAAATATGTCTGACATCTATGATTATCTTGAAAATGAATCGATGGAATCCCTGGTCTTAAAAACCGGGAAAAAAGTCCAGGATGTGCATGTTAAATATACCTCCCCATCGGGAAAAGTTGCCGATGTGATCAGTAGTACTTATCCGATTTTTTCAAGAAAAGACCCCAAAAAAGTTTCTGCTGCAATTTGTATTTATCGGGATATTTCGGCCTACATCCATATGTCGAGCACGATTAAGAAGCTACAAAATGATTTGAATACCCAGCAAATTAAAAACAATGGCACCCAATTTAGTTTCAAAGACATCATCGGAACAAGTCCTAATCTTTTAGAATGCATTCACCATGCCAAGATTGCAGCTCAGAATGCGGCGCCGATTCTGATTGCCGGATCTACTGGCACCGGCAAGGAAGTTTTTGCCCAAAGCATTCATAACGCCAGTGCTCAGGTTAACAAGCCTTTTGTAGCGATCAATTGTTGTGCCATTCCCGAACATTTACTGGAAAGCTCACTTTTTGGAACGGTTAAGGGCTCTTTCACCGGTGCCATTGATACTATTGGTCTTTTGGAAGCAGCTGAAGGTGGCACCATCTTTCTAGACGAAATCAATTCCATGAATTTAGAACTTCAATCAAAACTGCTTCGGGTTCTGGAAACCGGAAAATACCGAAAGGTAGGGGGCCATAAAGAAATATCCGCTAATATCCGGCTATTGAGTGCCCTTAATCAGGACCCCTTAAAAGCGATCGAAGAAAACCGACTTCGTGCTGACTTGTTTTATCGGCTGGCCGTTTTTTCGATTCATTTACCGGCCCTCAAAGATCGGAAACAGGATATCATCAGTCTTACCCGGACCTTTTTAACCACTGAAGCGGCTGCCATGGGAAAACAGCTCTTCACCATTTCGTTATCCGCTCAGGAAATTCTTCTTTACCATGACTGGCCGGGAAATATCCGCGAATTAAAACACGCCATTACTCATGCCATCTATTTATCCCAATACCAGGATACCATCCTGACCCCGGATCTGTTGCCTTCCTATTTACGAAAGAAGATCACTGATAAAAAAATCTATGAAAAGTATCTGGCCGCCAGTAGCGATGATAAAAACCTCAAGAACACCCTCAACAAAATTGAAAAACAAATGATAATCGAGGTGTTACAAGAAAATGATCGAAACATTTCAAAAAGCGCCAAAGAACTGGGCATTTCTCGTCAAAATCT
>Ga0163223_100449_pt1 | contig 13353 bp, 11 predicted proteins | sample MSEWel2016_02_17_2_FD_113147 | JGI IMG/M metagenome (GOLD analysis project Ga0163223, IMG submission 113147) | Subsurface microbial communities from deep shales in West Virginia, USA - MSEEL Well Study Marcellus 5H_2016_02_17 ...
ATCCGTATTAATTAGCTTGCATACCCATAATGATCGAGGAACAGGCGTAGCGGCTACTGAGCTTGGTATTTTGGCAGGTGCTGATCGTGTGGAAGGGACACTTTTTGGTAATGGTGAGCGTACTGGGAATTTAGATATATTAACTATGGCAATGAACTTATACTCACAAGGGATCGAACCGGAATTGCATATGGAAGACATCAATCGAGTCATCGAGACCTATGAAACCTGTACAGGCATGACCGTGCATGATCGTCATCCTTATGCAGGTAAGCTAGTTTACACTGCTTTTTCCGGATCCCATCAAGATGCTATTCGAAAAGGACTTCAAGCCTATAAAGAACGGGAAGAAAAAGTATGGGATGTTCCCTATCTTCCTATTGACCCGGCAGATATCGGACGAATGTATGAACCCATTATTCGTATTAACAGTCAATCGGGTAAAGGTGGCGTTGCCTATATTCTTGAATCCGATTATGGATACCAATGTCCCAAAGCCATGCATCCGGAGATTAGCTTTCATGTTCAAAAAGAAGCGGATCGCTTAAGTCGGGAATTGACGAATCAGGAAATATTTGATATTTTTAATAGGACATTTGTTAATGTGGTTGAACCTAATGAGTTAGTGCATTTTTCATATGCTTATGATGATCAAGAAAATGGACATATGTCTGTCAAGGCATCGGTGAAAATCAACGGTGTTCACAAAGAAGTTGCCGGCGAGGGAAATGGACCGGTATCTGCCTTTTTTAATGCCATCGCACCCATGTTAGAAGGGACCTATGAGTTAGTCAATTATAATGAGCATGCATTATCAGAGACGGCGACGGCGGAAGCTGCAGCATACATTCAGTTGAAGAATCAAGACGGCGTTTTACACTATGGTGTCGGTAAAGATTCTAACATTGATAATGCGTCCATTCGTGCCATTATGAGTGCGCTTAACGGCTTTGACCACTAGAATTTATACATGAAGAAAGGTTGCCAATGGATATTCAATATGTCTTATTAAAACTCGCTCAATTATTTATCCTACTATTTGCCGGATATATACTTGTCGCACTTAAAGGAATTAAAAAAGAAGCAGCAAAACATATTTCGAATCTAATTTTTACATTTACACTGCCTGCGATGTTAATCTCAAGCATGGTCAATACATCTGGGATTTCACAAGGAGATATTTGGCAAGTTCTCTTGATTGCAGTCATTCAATACGGATTCTTAATTGTTGCAGCCTATGCTTTGACGAAACTTTTGCGTGTTCCATACGAAGATGTCGGCCTCTATCGCTTCATTATCTTATTTGGAAATGTTGCCTTTGTAGGTTATCCGGTCATAAGTGCAGTTCTTGGGAATGATGCCTTGTTTTATGCCGCCATCTTAAATTTACCCTTTAATATTTTAGTTTTCACATTAGGTATCTCCTTCATAACTCACGGAACAGACCAGCATCAAAAGCTTGAACTCAACGTGTTTCTTAACCCGGGTTTGATTGCTACGGTTCTTGGACTCATCTTGTTTTTTGCATCGATTGAGCTTCCCACATTTGTCAATGAACTTCTGTCGGAGATTGGAGATATGACAACACCCTTATCACTCCTTGTCATTGGCGCCTCCCTATATGGTGTAAATATACGGTCGGTACTTGGAAAACGTCGAATCTTTGTTTTTAGTTTCATAAAACTCATCCTCGTACCCACTCTACTAGCGGTTATCTTAAGGCTGGTTGGGGTAGATATCATGATTGCATCCGTGGTTATTATTCTAAGCGGAATGCCGGTTGCAGCAAATGCCGTTATTCTCTGTCAAGAATATGATACTCATGTGATGGAAGCTTCGGAGGCTGTATTTATATCAACATTATTATTGGGAATATCACTTCCTTATATGATTTTTTTGATTCGGTTTTTATTCTAAGGAACAAAACCGAACATTTTGTTAAGAATGATGAAAAATGTTTGACTTTTGAATACGCCTAGGATATAGTAGATTACAAATGTTTTATAATATAGGAGGTTGACCATGAATCATGAGTTAGTCATTGTTTTAGACTTTGGTGGACAGTATAATCAGTTAATAGCAAGACGTGTACGTGAAGCTAATGTTTATGCTGAAGTTATGCACTATGAAACACCCCTTGAAGAAATAATTGCGCGTAATCCAAAAGGGATTATCTTCACTGGAGGCCCCAGCGTTGTATATGAAGAGAGCGCACCCAAAATAGATCCGAAAATCTTTGATGCAGGTATTCCCATCCTGGGCATATGCTATGGTTCTCAGCTCATGGGATATACATTAGGCGCTGAAGTCACAAAAGCACCTCAACGTGAATACGGTAAGACAGATATGGAAGTAGATACAGACCATATTCTATTTAAAAATGTATCCAAAGAAACGACCTCTTGGATGAGCCATACATATTTTGTAAGTACACCACCGGAAGGATTCGTCGTAACGGCCAAGACAGATACATGTCCGGTGGCAGCTATGGCTAACGAAGAGAAAAAACTCTATGGTGTCCAATTCCACCCGGAAGTCAATCATACACCTGAAGGTCAAAAAATGTTAGTCAACTTTTTGATTGATGTGTGTGGATGTAGCCAAGATTGGATCATGAGCGACTTTGCAGAAGAGCAGATTGAAAAACTTCGTCAAAAAATCGGCGATAAAAAAGTACTCTTAGCTTTATCAGGTGGGGTTGACTCATCGGTAGCAGCTGGACTTATTCACAAAGCCGTCGGCAAACAACTTACCTGTATTTTTGTCGATCATGGTTTACTTCGTAAAGACGAAGGAGATGATGTCGAGCGTGTCTTCGGGGAAGAATTCGATATGAATATCATCCGAGTCAACTGTGAAGATCAGTTCCTAGGAAAATTAGCAGGTATCGATGATCCTGAGCAAAAGCGTAAAATCATTGGTGAAGAATTCATCCGCGTTTTCGAAGCAGAAGCAAAAAAAATCGGAACCGTTGACTTCCTTGTTCAAGGTACGATCTATCCGGATGTTATCGAGAGTGGAACCAAAGACGCAGCCGTTATCAAGAGTCATCATAATGTAGGTGGACTGCCTGAACACGTTGACTTCAAAGAAATCATCGAACCCTTACGTGACCTCTTCAAAGACGAAGTGCGTAATGTGGGACGTGCCATTGGCATCCCTGAATTCTTAGTGGCAAGACAACCCTTCCCAGGACCGGGCCTTGCTATCCGTGTCATCGGAGCCATCAGCAAAGATAAGTTAGACATTCTTCGTGAAGCGGACTTTATCTTCCGAGAAGAAGTTAAAAAAGCCGGTATCTCAGCGGGATTAGGCCAATACTTTGCCGTGCTGACTAACCTACGAAGTGTCGGCGTCATGGGCGACGAGCGAACATACAGTTACACCGTTGCACTACGTTCCGTCGACACATCCGACTTCATGACTGCTGATTGGTCAAGAATACCTTACGACATCCTTGCAAGAGTAAGTAATCGTATCGTCAACGAAGTCGACCACGTCAACCGCATCGTTTACGATATAACAAGTAAACCACCAGCAACAATCGAGTGGGAATGATCGCGAAAGCAAAGAACTGCATGAAAATTGTAAAAAAGGCTATGGTGAGCTTGCTCATAAGTAGCCTTTTTTTGCTGTTTTCATATAGGGCGCAGCCCGCGTAGTGGATGGCCGCGGAGCGAACATCCACGGGCAGGTCGCAAGGGTGGCTTTCCTATTATATCTATAAAAAAATTATATTTAGCGCATATCTATTGACAAGGGGATGTTAAAAGTGTAACATATTCATTGTGTTCATTTAGCGAACGGTGATAAGGAGTATATTATGTCAAAAAACAAATCGTCTTATACAGATCATGAATATACAATCATGAAAGAGATCGCAGACAATGAAAATGTCACTCAACGAGAGCTTTCTAGAACTCTGGGTGTGTCCTTAGGAACAATCAATGTATTGATGAATAAGATGGTTCGAGAAGGGCTGATTAAGATGACACAGGTGTCGCAAAAGCAAGTGCTATATATGTTGACTCCGTTCGGAATGATGGCAAAAGCTAAGAAGACAGTGAGCTATCTAAAGGCACATTATAAGGCGATTGATACGTCTAAGCAAGTACTAAAAGATTTGTTCAAAGAACTCAATGAACATTATGAAAAAATCCTTATATTTATTGAAGATTTTGATATTAGAGAAGTTATTGATTTATCAATTTATGAATTAAATCGTGAAAATATCTTGATAGATTATGAGTTTATTGATACTATAGATAAGATGGTTTGGGGAGAAAATCAAAAAACAATTCTCGTGTATTTAAAAACAGAAGATACAGATTGTCCGATGACATTACCCAAAGAAATCTCACAACTTAATTTATTAGATTATTTATAAGGTGTTGAGCAGAAGCTCATGGAGAAATTTGTCCATCTAATGGAAGTATATATTCAGAGAATGGTAAAATAAAATGTGAAAAACATTTGGAAGAAAACCTGCCGAAGAAGAACCAGAAGAAGTTCCATATATATAGTATATGCTATAAGTTTAGATACAATATGTTGCGTAAAGCTATCTTTATTGGATAGTTACCTCGACGTGAGTATGGTGAAAGGGCCAAAACCACAAGATGTAGATCTGAACAACTACTCTAATTTTTCGATGAGTTCAAAGCGATATGATAAACTATCTATGAACCCGTAAGAATTACTTACAAGTTCAAATGGTTAAATATAGATGAACAGACTTTAGAATGCTGTGATGAAGGGAGAGACAACCATGACGCCTAAAAACAAGAAAATAGATGTTCAAGGAAGAGAAGTTGTCATCAACACAGTAAACAACGAAGACTATATTTCTATTACTGATATCGCAAAATATAAGGATGAAAAAAGAACAGATTATATTATTCAAAATTGGTTAAGAAATCGAAACACCATAGAATTTCTAGGGATTTGGGAAAAACTCAATAACCCAAATTTTAATCCCATCGAATTCGAGGGGTTTAGAAATCAAGCAGGATTGAATAGCTTTGTTCTCACATCAAAAAAATGGATTGAAGCCACCAATGCAATTGGTATTGTATCTAAGCCTGGAAGATATGGTGGAACCTACGCACATAAAGATATTGCTTTTGAGTTTGCATCGTGGGTATCGGTTGAATTTAAGTTATATCTTATAAAAGAATTTCAACGACTCAAAGATCAAGAACAAGGTCAATTGGACTGGAATATCAAAAGGAATTTAACAAAAATCAACTATCGAATCCATACAGATGCAATTAAAGAAAATCTCATACCAAAGGAGTTAAGTGGAAAAGAAAAGAGTATGATTTATGCATCTGAAGCAGATGTGCTTAATATGGCTTTGTTTGGAATGACAGCAAAGACATGGAGAGAAAACAATCCAGATAAAAGTGGAAATATCAGAGATTATGCTAACGTATCTCAATTAGTATGCTTGTCGAATCTTGAGAGTTTAAATGCGGTTTTGATTAATGATGGGATAGACCAGAGTCACAGACTCGAAAAGTTGAACAAGATTGCCATAAGTCAGATGAAGATTCTTGTAGATGACGGAAGTGAATATCTTGCAATAGAGTCTAGAGAAGAAAAATGAGTGATTAATGGTGGTAGATATAAAATCATTGACTACCGCTAAAAGCTAGTCATATAAAGGGTTTGGAGAGCTGGTGGTAGATGGTGGTCGTTAAATTCGGAAACTTTTGATTGGATGTATATATCGACGTGAGTATGCTAATAGGATTACAAGATATAGTGGGTCAAAAATATTGGACCACAATATGTAGAATCGAAAAACTGTAATTTGTAATTAACTCGAAAAGATAATTACAGGATTAAAGCCAGTAAAATCAAGGCTTTCAGAGATTTTGTAATTTGTAATTAAGAATTCGCCAAACTTTTTATGTATTTAACGCCGATTCGACGTGAGTAGGGTGAAAGGATAAAGAGGCTGCAAGGCAGTAATATCAATCGTTTCAGCATAACTATGAAATGTACTAATGTTACAAAAGCATTACACGTCTCTCCATCCAATCAAAGCATACATTTATGCAGCATACAGTATTAAATATAACATCAAATACCATATATAGATTAAGAAAATTAGATGTATCTAGCATCACAAACATACATAAACAAGCAGGAGGAACTATCATGGTTTACTTAAAAATCAAAAGATTAATAGATATCATACTTTCGGGTTTAGGACTTATCATTTTATCTCCTGTTTTTTTAGTACTCATAATAGCAATCAAGGTTGACTCCCCTGGACCTGTTCTCTTTAAACAGAAGAGAGTCGGGATCCATAAGAGTCATTTTCATATATTGAAGTTTAGAACCATGAGAATTGATACGCCGAAGGATACGCCAACACATCTTTTAGAAAATCCAGATCAGTGGATTACAAAGGTAGGTAAGTTCCTACGGAAGACTTCTTTAGACGAGCTGCCTCAAATCATCAACATTTTTAAAGGTGAGATGAGTATCATCGGCCCTCGTCCAGCTCTTTGGAATCAGTATGACCTGATTGAAGAAAGAGACAAGTATGGTGCAAATAATGTGCCGGTTGGACTTACTGGATGGGCGCAGATTAATGGTAGAGATGAACTTGAGATTGATGTGAAGGCTAGGCTTGATGGAGAGTATGCTGAGAAGATCGGCCTTCTGATGGATGTCAGATGCTTCTTTGGGACGATTTTTAGTGTTCTGAGAAGTGATGGTGTTGTTGAAGGTGGGACTGGGACAAAAAAATCTGAAGTTAACTCTAGTAATTCTAAAGCTGAGGAGACAGTGAAGTAATGAAAATTTGGTTGATAAATCAGTATAATATGCCTCCTGAGTATGGGCATCTCAATAGGCATTTTAATTTTGGAAAGTATCTAAAACGAATGGGGCATGAACCAACTGTATTTGTTGGGAGTTTTCTTCATAACACAAAAATTCAGATGATAGAAGATGATTCAACAATTAGAAAGTACGAAAATGCGGATTATCCATATTACTTTATAAAAACCTGTGAATATTCATCAAGCAAACTAAAAAGAATTTTTGCAATGTATGAGTTTTATAAGAACTTATTAACAGCAGTTAAATCATTTGATAAGCCAGATGCGATATTGGGTTCATCAGCTCATCCGTTAGCAGCTGTAGCTGCTATAAAACTTGCTAGAAAGTTTGGCTGTCAATCTATAGTTGAAGTTAGAGACTTGTGGCCGGAGAGTTTTGTTGCTTACGGAATAGTGAGTCGAAAGAATCCATTACTTCAACTACTATATACAGGTGAAAGATGGATTTATAAAAACGCTGATAAACTTGTATTCACAATGGAAGGTGGTAAGGACTACATAATTGAACAGGGATGGAATGCTGATCAAGGCGGGTCGATTGATATAAACAAGGTGCATCATATTAATAACGGAGTGGATTTAGAAGTATTCAATTACAATAAAGAAAATTACCAATTTGAAGATGAAGACTTAGAGAATTCAACAACTTTCAAAGTTATTTATGCAGGGTCGATTCGTTTAGTTAATAATGTAAAAAGCATAGTTGATGCGGCATTTGAAATCAAAAAACTTGGTGTTGAGAACATAAAGTTTATCATATATGGAGATGGAAGTGATCGAGCTCCGTTAGAACAGTATTGTAATGAAAATGGTATTGATAATGTTGTTTTCAAAGGTTTTATTAGCAAAAGGTATATTCCATATATTTTAAGTAAGTCCGATTTGAATATAATCCACTTCGAACAAAATAAAATTAAGAAATATGGTGCTAGTTTGAATAAAATGTTCGAGTACTTTGCTAGTGGGAAACCGACTTTATCAGATTGTGAATTTGGATATGACCTTATTAATAAGTATAAATGTGGTGTTGTAATTGACAATGCGAATGCAAAAAGGATGGCAAAAGAGATAATTAGAATTAATGAATTGGATGTTGCTCAGTACAATGTGTTATGTGCTAATGCTTCAAGTGCGGCAGAGGATTATGATTTTATTAATCTTTCAAATAATTTAGTTGAGATATTAGGAGGACGTAATAATGAATAATATTAAAAAGAAATTAATGGACAAAACAGCAACTCTTGGTGTAGTAGGATTAGGCTATGTAGGACTTCCTTTAGCAGTAGAAAAAGCTAAAGCGGGATTTAAGACCATAGGATTTGACGTTCAAGAATCTAAAGTTGAAATGGTCAATGCAGGTAAGAATTATATTGGTGATGTTGTTAACGAAGATCTAGAAGAAATTGTTAAGTCAGGATTATTAACTGCTACTACAGATTTTGCTCAAGTAGCATCAGCTGATTGTGTTTGTATAGCAGTGCCAACACCATTAGATGCATATCAGCAACCAGATATCAGCTATGTTAAAGCATCAGCTGAGAGTATAGTGCCATACATGCATAAAGATATGTTAATTGTTCTTGAATCAACTACATATCCTGGAACCACAGAAGAATTGTTGAAACCTATCCTTGAAAAATCTGGATTAAAATGTGGAGTGGACTTCCATCTTGCTTTTTCACCTGAAAGGGTAGATCCAGGTAATCTCATTTATAAAACGAAAAATACTCCTAAAGTAGTGGGAGGAATCACGCCCGAATGTACTGATGTTGCTGCAGCAATGTATGAAGCAATCCTTGAGGCGCCTATTCACAGAGTATCATCGCCTGCAGTAGCAGAAATGGAAAAAATTCTAGAAAACACATATAGAAATGTAAATATTGGACTTGTTAATGAGTTGGCAATTTTAAGTAATAAAATGGGCATCAACTTTTGGGAAGTTGTAGATGCAGCTAAATCAAAACCTTACGGGTTCCAAGCATTTTATCCGGGTCCAGGTCTCGGGGGACACTGTATTCCGCTAGATCCTTATTACTTATCATGGAAGGCAAGAGAATATGGATTTCATACATCTATGATTGAATCATCAATGATGGTGAATGATAGAATGCCCGAATATTGCGCAGAGAGATCAAGCAAGATTCTTAATAGATTTAAGAAAGCTATGAATGGTGCTAGAATCCTAATTCTCGGTGTTGCGTATAAGCAAGACATTGATGATTACAGAGAAAGTCCTGCAATTCGAGTAATAGAAGAGCTTGAAAAAGAGGGTGCGGAAGTTGTTTATTATGACCCATTTGTCTCTGAATATCGTGAACATGGTGTAGTTAAGAAAGGAGAGCCTGAACTAACAGTAGAACTCATAGAAAGTGCCGACCTTGTAATTGTAACTACTGCTCACACTAATGTTGATTATAATTTCGTTCAGAAACATGCTAAGGCGATCTTTGACACGAAAAATGCAATGAAGCAAGTAGAATCACGTGAAAATATTGAGTTACTTTAAGGGGGACTTACTTTGAGTTTAAAATATGCGATTATTGGATGTGGAAGAATTTCACCAAATCATATAGCTGCTGCAATTGAAAACAACTTGGACATTGTAGCTTTATGTGATGTTGAAGAATCAAAAATGGATAAAACCATTCAGGATTTCAAACTACCAAGTGAAACAAAGAAATATCTTCACTATAAAGAAATGCTTCAAAATGAGAAACCTGAACTTGTAGCAATTTGCACAGAAAGTGGAGAGCATGGGCAAATAGCTATAGATTGTATCGAATCTGGAGCGAATTTAATCATAGAAAAACCAATAGCCCTTTCTTTAGAAGAAGCAGATCTAATAATAGAGAAGGCCAACGAAAAGAACATAAAGGTAAGTGCATGCCACCAGAATAGATTCAACAAATCTGTACAAAAGATTAGAGAAGCTGTCGAAGCTGATAGATTTGGAAGATTGATGCATGGAACTGCTCACATCAGATGGAATAGAGGAGAAGATTATTATACTCAGGCACCTTGGAGAGGTACCTGGGAGCAAGATGGTGGTGCTCTAATGAATCAGTGCATCCATAATATTGATCTATTAAGATGGATGATGGGTGATGAAATAACAGAAGTTGTAGGCATGACTGATAATTTAATCCATGGATTTATAGACGCTGAAGATTTGGGTATGGCACTAGTTAAATTTGCTAATGGAAGCTATGGAATTATTGAAGGTACTACAAATATTTATCCTAAGAATCTTGAAGAAACTTTATATATCTTTGGAGAAAAAGGAACAGTTAAAGCTGGAGGAAAGTCTGTAAATCTAATTGAAGAATGGCAATTTGCTGATAAGCTGGATGATCCAGAAGAAGTAAAAGAGAAATACCATGAGAATCCACCGAATGTATATGGATTTGGTCATAATCCACTCTATACAGATGTGATTGATGCAATTAAGAACGATAGACAACCTTATGTAACAGCAGTTGACGGAAAAAATGCACTCGAGCTAGTCCTTGCTATTTACAAGTCAGCTGCTGAAGGCAAGAGTGTCAAACTTCCACTTGATAAATGCAGCACATTAGATTTTAAAGGAAGGTTCAACCGATGAGCTACTTCGTACATGAAAGCAGTTATATAGATGATAATGTATCAATAGGTGAGGGTACAAAAATATGGCACTTCTGTCATGTCCACAAGGGTGCTCAGATTGGTGAGAAGTGTTCTTTAGGTCAGAACGTAAATGTATCGAATAACGTGAAAGTTGGTAATGGCGTTAAGATCCAAAACAACGTATCTGTCTATGAAGGTGTCGAACTTGAAGATTATGTATTTTGTGGCCCTTCTATGGTTTTTACTAATGATCTAACACCAAGAAGCAAATATCCAAAAGGCCCTGCTGGTTATAAGAGAACTCTGGTTAAATACGGAGCCTCTATAGGCGCAAATGCAACGATTGTATGCGGTAACACCATCGGTGAATGGGCAATGATTGCTTCAGGAGCGGTAGTGACAAAAGATGTTCCAGCCTATGCGTTAATGGCAGGCGTTCCAGCGAAACAAATAGGATGGGTCTGTGAATGCGGAGTACCTTTAAAAGACATTTTGAAGTGTAGCGAATGTGAAAGAGAATACACATTAGAAAATAACGAATTGAAAGAAAAGTAATTGAGGGGGAGCGTTGACTATGGAATTCAGAGACTTAAAAGCTCAATACGATAAATATAAAATTGAGATTGATTCAGCAATCCAAGAAGTAATAAATAACACAAATTTCATCGGTGGCAAAGAAGTGAATACCCTAGAACAAAGACTGGCTGAATACGTAGGTGTAAAACATTGTATTACCTGCGCTAATGGAACTGAGGCCATGACTCTCCTCATGATGGCATGGGATATAAAAGAAGGAGACGCAGTTTTTGTTCCTGATTTTACATTCTTCTCAACTGGAGAAATTGTTTCCTTTAGAGGGGCTACACCAATATTTGTAGATGTTGATAGAGATACGTTTAATATTGATACTAATAAACTAGAAAAAGCAATAAAAAAGGTGTTAGATGAAGGTAAGCTTACTCCAAAGGTTATTATTCCGGTAGACTTGTTTGGTCTACCTGCTGATCATATTGAAATAGAGAAAATAGCAAAGAAATATAATTTAAGAGTTTTAGAGGATGCAGCTCAAGGTTTTGGCGGAAGCATCAATGGCAAAAAAGCTTGTAGTTTTGGTGATGCTGCTACAACATCATTTTTCCCTGCAAAACCATTAGGATGCTATGGTGACGGTGGAGCGATTTTCACAAATGATGATGCGTTAGCTGAACTTTTAAATTCATTGAAAGTTCATGGAAAAGGTGATAACAAGTACGACAACGTTAGAATTGGCGTCAATTCTAGACTTGACTCTATACAGGCTGCAGTACTTAACGTTAAGTTAACAGCCTTTATTGAACATGAATTAGAGGGTGTAAATAGAGTGTATAGACTATATACTGAGAAAATTAAAGGGATTGTAGATACACCAGTAATTCCAGAAGGATATGTATCAAGTTTTGCCCAGTATACAATTAAGCTAAACAACAAAGAAGAAAGAGATGCATTACAAGCAAAGTTAAGAGAAGAAGGCATTCCAAGTATGGTTTATTATGTGAAACCAATGCATAAGCAAGGTGCATTTATAGAATATGATTACGATGATAATGACTTTGAAGTGACAAATGAGCTTTGTGATATAGTGCTGTCTTTGCCGATGCATCCATATTTAACCGAAAAGGATATTGACTTGGTAGTCAATAGTGTGAAAATGCAGAGGAAAGGAAAAGATTATGAAGGTTCTCTTTATATCTAACGGAATTTGGGATTACGATGGACGATTGAGAGAATTAGTCCAAGTCTCTCGAAGTTTAGGAGAGACCAAATTAATAACTCGTTCTATTAATAATGTCTCACATTATGATCACATTAAAATAGTGAATAAGAATTTCATTTCATTTGTATTTATCTCGATATATCATGCTCTTATATCAGGGAAAACAGATGTTTTGTTTATAGATAATAGAAAAGCCATTATCCCTGCTATGATCATTCGAAAAATTAAAAGGCCTAGATTTACTATCTTAGATGTTAGAGAACTATACCTGTCAAATGAGGTTCATCATTTGCAAGGGAAAATTGGTTGTTACTTTGAATCGCTGATGATTAAGAAAGCAAACATAGTAATTAGCGCTAATAAACAACGTTCAAAAATAATGAAGGAGTATTATAAATTAAGTGAAGCACCTATCGTTTATGAGAATATAAGAAGAATAGAATTTAGTGAAAATTACAATGAAAAATATTATAGAAACAAATATGATGATCTACTAAAAAGAAATACGTGTAAGATAATATCAACATCTGGTTTTTCAGTTAGTAGAACAAACGACATTTTAGTAAAGAGCATGAATGAACTCGGAGAGAATTATGAATTGTTATTAGTAGGTGGGGGAACTACCGAAGACAGAAATGTAATAGAGGGATTAATCAAAGATAACGGTTTATCAAATGTAACTTTGATTGATATGGTTGATGCAGATGAGCTGAAATTTTTATTACAAAATAGTGATATTGGGATAGTTAACTATCATCAAAAAGATTCAAATAACAAATACTGTGCATCAGGCAAGATTTACGAATTTTTATTCGAAGGTGTACCAGTTGTAACAACAGAAAATGAACCACTTAGAGAATTTTGTGATGCGCATAAAGTGGGTGAAGCTAATAATAACTATAGTATTGGAATTTCAAATGTATCTCAAAAATATGAGTATTATAAAAAAAATGTTTTGAATTTTATTAAAAAAATCGACGTTGCAGAAAATAATTCAACTCTATTAAAAGCAATCTCAAAAAAGATTGAAGGTAATGAAAATGAAAGCAGATAGTAATAATAAAAAAATAAGTTTTATACTATATTCCCCTTTTCCTAATTATAGTGGAGGACGAGAAACCTGGCTATATAATATTATTA
>Ga0163223_100455_pt1 | contig 13300 bp, 9 predicted proteins | sample MSEWel2016_02_17_2_FD_113147 | JGI IMG/M metagenome (GOLD analysis project Ga0163223, IMG submission 113147) | Subsurface microbial communities from deep shales in West Virginia, USA - MSEEL Well Study Marcellus 5H_2016_02_17 ...
ATCAGTGACAACCGCTTGACGAAAATGGATGTTTTCCATTTGTTTTAAGGGTGAATAAAAAAAAGACTTTAAATCATAGTCATCTTTATCCAGGGTAATCGCTTTAATGAGCTGGTCCAGATTTAGATTCTTGAAATAATTGGGTTCCTCAATAACAGGTTTTTCTTCATAACCGGTTTGATATAAAATACTCTTAAATTCCATAAGGCCTCCTAAATAACAAAAAAAGCTGACAAATCCCGCACATCGTGCAGAAGTTATCAGCTTTTGGCGTTTAAGCATTTGCTAGGGGAAACTTCATTCCCTGTGATGAGTATAGACAAATGGCATTCATTTGTCAAGCATATTCCGGTTAAGACACTTCTAATTAAGGTTTCCTGAGTTGCGGTCGCATTTCACGTTGATATTTTGATGCGAATCGATTAAACTATCAATTAGGTGATGAAGTTCGCCCTGGCACTGGCCAAAATGCTGACACGCTGATGACTTCTGTTAATTAAACAGAAGCATCGGCTTTTTTAATTTGAACAAGCATCATCTTTGGTCAAAAGATCTGTTGAAGAGAGGAATTGTAAATGAGTAAAAAAAATATAATGACAACAATTGATGATGCGGCAACTTTGCTTCAGGGAATAGGTGTATGCGAAGAAGACATCCGGAAAATTGAAATGCTTAAAACAAAAATAAAAAACCGGGAGCTGGTGATTTCGGTTATCGGCCAGTTCAAGCGAGGGAAGACCTCGTTTATCAATGCTGTGCTGGAAGCGGCGGTGCTGCCGGTGGGGATTATTCCGGTGACCTCGGTGGCCACTAAAATTCAGTATGGTGAAGCGTTGGCCGAGGTTCATTTTAAAACCGGAGACCACCAAATAGTGGCTCTGGATCAGGTAGTGGGGTACATTGCTGAACAGCAAAACCCCAACAACCAGAAAGGTGTTTCTTTTGTCAATCTTTTTTTGCCGGATGATTTTCTAAGAGCGGGCATCACCCTGGTGGATACGCCCGGGGTGGGGTCGATTCATCAGAATAATACCGATGAAGCCTATGCCTTTATGAGGGACAGCGATGCGATCATTTTTATGTTGTCGGTGGATAGTCCGATTAACGAAATTGAACGGGAGTTTTTGACAGAAGCCAGAAACTACGCCGCCAAGTTTTACTTTGCCATTAATAAGACCGACACCATCAGTCCATCAGATCTGGAAGCCTATCTGGGTTATTGTCATGATATTCTTTGTGAGATTATGGCCGTGGAGGCGATCGAACTTTTTGCCATCAGTGCCAAAACCAAAGTGGGAATCGATGCGCTTTTTATTAAAATAGCTGAAGACATTAAGGTTTCGGCCGATCGGATTATTATGGATTCGGTGCAGATCAAGTTTCGGGAGGTACTGAGAGTGGCCCTTTCCCACCTGGAGCTATACCGCCGGGCTTATGGCATGCCCCTAAAAAACCTGGAGGAAAAACGAAGCGAACTGGAAGAAAAACTGAGCAGTCTGGATCAGATCACCCGAGATTCCACCTTTTATTTGTTGCGCCATATTGATGAACTACTGGAGCAGATCCGGGCGGAGTTACAGGATGGTTCAGCCGGAATTCGGGATGTACTGTCTGCGGAAATGGCAGCGGTCTATGAAAAGAATCGGAATGCGAAACCGAAAGAATTGGAAAAAATGTTGATGGCCTTGCTGGAAAACCAGCTAACAGCCCATCTCAATGAACTCAGCGAGCGGGGACTGGCGAGTCTTTCGTCAGGGTATGAACATCTGGCAGAGATTCTCAATCAGAAGATCGATGACTTGAAGGGGTTTCTGGTAAAGGTGGTGGCGGAACTCTTCGGCATTAGCTATCAGGTTGATACCATGGCGCATACGCTGTCGTCCCGGGATGATTTCTATGTGAAGGTCAATCAGAAACCGGCGGCCTTTCTGCTGGATATGAATGATCTGGTTTACCTGTTGCCCCGGGGTTACGCCAATAAAAAGATCTATGCCCGCTATCAGAATAAGATGCAGACGGACGTGGAGCACAACATCAATAACATGATCTATAATTATCAGTACAAGATCCGCGAGAGTGTCCGGGAGTTTAAGGCGGTACTGGAGCGGGAATCGGACGCATTGAAACAGGATCTCAGCGAGTTGATGAATCGGGTCGTTGCCGACAAAGAAGCGAGCAGCCAGACGCTTGGTGAAAAAATTAAAGAACTGGACACCGTTTGCCAGCAGTTAACCGTCATATTATCAGAATTTTAAAGTAAATAATACAAGCTGTAGTAATGTTACTCGCTGCCGGACATTTAAAAGTAAAATAAAGCCATTAGCGGTATGATAAAAGAAAACAATTGCTTAAAGTAATCAAAGTCGACGAGTGACATGGACTTAAAAGAACGCGGGAAAAATTAAACCAGGATCCCTGCCGTTTTTGTAGTGCTTAAGAAAATAGAATCAGAGTATCTTGGGGGGATGGCAGGAAACCAGGAAAGTGGTATTATGCCCTTCCTACAGAGTTATTCGGTCTGGTTGTGATTTGATCGCTTGTAAGAGCTATTACGAGCTGATACAAGATCAGGTTTTAAACCAATGGCGGAGAGTTACGAGATAATAGCAATTATATTAAAAGGAAAAGATGACAACGTCTCTTTTAGAAAGTGGTCACTATGTTTACAAATAATCAGGATGGATTGGAATTGTCGACGTTAATGTTGATTAATGCGGCCGAGCGCAGAGGGATTCAAGTCGAGATCCTGGATCTTGAGGATAATTTTATTCGCTTGAAGAAAGGCGATAAAATAGAATATGTCAAGCAAGCGACCCGGACATCCGCTGACACTTATATTGCGCCACTAATTATGGAGAATAAGGAAGTCACCAAGGTGGTTCTTCGCGAAAAAGGCATCCGGGTGCCGGCGGGGATTATGGTCAAATCGACTACTGAGGCCATGGCTCACTATCAAGAATTCCGGGGCAAAGATATTGTGGTCAAGCCCAAATCCTCGAATTTTGGGATTGGGATTGTGATTCATAAAAATCTCCAGTGTGAAAAATGCTACCAGCTGGCGGTGATCCAGGCATTTACTCATGATACTTCAGTGCTGATTGAAGAATTTGTGCCGGGTAAAGAGTATCGCTTTCTGGTGATCGGCGCTGAGGTGGTGGGCATTCTGCATCGGGTGCCGGCCAATGTGGTGGGCGACGGGGTTCATACGATTGCCGAGCTCGTGGCCCAAAAAAACCAGAATCCGCTCCGGGGCAAGGGCTATGTGTCACCGCTGGAAAAGCTCCGGTTGGATCACACCGAATTGGCCTTTCTCAGCGAACAGGATAAATCCATCGCGACTATTCCAGAACCGGGCGAAACCGTCTATCTCCGGGAAAACTCCAATATCAGTACCGGTGGGGACAGCATCGACTTTACCGATGATATCATTGCCGATTACAAGGCCATTGCAGTGGCAGCGGCCCAGGCCGTGGGCGCTAAAATCTGCGGTGCCGATATCATTATTGAGGATATTCATAAAACCCCAGATGATCAGAATTATAGTATTATTGAACTCAACTTTAATCCGGCCCTGCATATTCACAATTATCCCTTTGTCGGCGAGAATCGCCATGTGGATGAAAAGGTGCTGGATTTGCTGGGGTTTTAAGCGGCACTGTGAACCGACTGGCGGGAAACAGGGACAGGACACCCCGGTAAACGGATTTTTATATGAGGTCATTAAAGCCTTGGAAAACACCGATGTACAATAATTCTAAGAGTAAACCGGCGGTAGATAATCGTTAAAACCGAATATAACTGAGGAAAACCGTGGCCTGATCATAATAAACTGACAGGCCACGGTTTTTTAGCTTTAATCTTATTGGTAGGGCACGTTTTTTTGTTTTCTTTTACAGCTGCTGCAGATTTTGAGGGACTGTAATGCTTCGTCAGAAATATCCGGAATTCTTTTTTTCAGATACTCCAGTTTTATCACCTTGATTTTACGTCCGCATTTGATACATTTATTAATTTTATCGTATTCATCAATAGACATGTTCATGATAAAACCTCACCTCTGTTTAAGGAATCCAAACTGGAGTCCAGATTCAGACCCAGTCTTTTTTCTTCAATGATACTGATGATTTTGTCAGCCGCTTCTTCGGGATCTTCTTCAACCATGAAGTAACCGTCAACAATATTTTTTAATTCCGAGGTTAACACATTGGTTACCAGACTGCTTCCAGTAACAGGGGGCGTCAGACCAACATGAAGCGGAATTCCCAGGGTGACCACCCAGGATCCGATGGAAATTGATTTTTCACTCATGAGCTCTGGTGCTGAGGCCACCAAAGGCAATTGATTTAAATCGACGCCCAAACGATTGGCAATCGCCACGGCCAGATCAACGCTTCGGACATTGTCAACGCAGGACCCCATGTGTAAAACTGGCGGTAAGGGGGCATTTAAACCGGCTTCAAAGCCCAGAAAGGTTAGAACCTCTTTTAAGGTGTCACCGGCATAAGCTTCAGTTGCTTCGGAATTCATCAACGAATTTTTTGCAAATGCTCCGGCACCGCAACCAGTTGCCAGTATTAAGATATTTTGATCCAGCAGTTTTTTGGCCATGGTAACGAAATTGTGATCCTGTTTGACTTTAACATTGTTGCAGCCGGCAAAAAGGACAATGCCTCTGATCTTGCCATTGACAATGTTATCGATCAGGGGGCTGAGTGGATCTTCACTGTTGATTGAACCCAGCAGATCAATAATGGCTTCGGCGCTGAAACCAGCGATGACCTTGTTTTTTTCCGCAGGGATGGAAACCCGATCATCATCTCTGTTCTTATAGGCTTCAATTGCTTTTCGGATAATCAATTCAGCTTTTGCCAAGCTGTCGCCACTACCCAGTTCAACATGGGTCACCCCGGCAATTTTGGCATCAGGCATGGTCGTAAAGAGTTCTGTATGATAACAAGCAGTAACCTTAGCAAGGGAGGGCATAATACACTGGACATCCACAATCATCGCATCAACAGCCCCAGTGATAATCGCCAGTTCCTGGGACAGATAGTTCGTGGCAAGGGGGATACCATGTCTAAGCAGAACTTCATTGCCGGTACAGCAAACGCCGACAATATTGATGCCATAGGTGGCGCCGGCTGCGACAGCTTCCGCCTGCATTTTATAGGCAACGTCGACGATGATTTCACTCAACAGGGGATTGTGACCATGGATGGCGATATTGACAGCATCTTTTCGGAGGACCCCCAGACTGGCCTGGCTAACCACCGGTTGCGGGGTTCCGAACAGAACGTCAGAAAGATTGGTCGCAACCTGCATCCCCGAATAATCGGCCAATGCACAGCGGAGACCGGCAAGCAAGATATTTACCGCATCAGCATCGGTTCCCACATGAGTTCGGGCCATGATATCACTGATGGAGCCATCAATATTACTGGTGGTGATGCCAAGTTTTTTTAATTTTTCCAGTCTGGCATCGGGAATCGTGTATTTAAGCCAGTTACAGATTTCTTCATCATCCATGCGACTGTAATCCATCAGGCTGCTGGCCGCCACAACGCCAGCCAGAGGGATTAAATCATTGCCATCGGTTTCGATGTTTAACTTTTGAGCAATGCTGCGCAGCTTGATCGCATCTTTGACCGAATAGATAGCGGTCTCGCCCCTAGCGACATGCATCAAGGTTTTGGCCACTTCTTTGCCATGAAGCGAGTGGGCTGCTGTACCGGAAGCAATCATTCTGACCAGGTTTCTGGCAACGATAGTATCCGCTGAGGCGCCGCAGATACCGACACTGCGTTTTTTATCAAAGGGGTTGATCCGGCAGGGACCTTTCATGCAAATCCGGCAGCAGATGCCTTGTTCACCATAACCGCACAGGGGTTTCATTTTTTCGTAACGCTGCCACACTAAATCTATTTTTTCGCTTTCCGCTTTTTCAATCAGATGCTGATCGGAACAGTTATAACAATCATTCATAATTTTTTCTCCTTCATTTCAATCTTCAATACAACCTTGGTAGCACAACACTTTAAATAAGCGCTAAAGCTTTGGTGGGACAAGCTGCATAACAGGCCGGTTCTTTGCCAACTGACTGCTGATCGAAGCATAGATCGCATTTGTGGGCAATTGTTTTTGTTTTATCACCGATTTTAAAACTACCCAGGGTGATTACACCATAAGGGCAGACCTGTTCGCAGATCCCACATCCCAGGCATTTGTCCTTGTTCAGAATGATGACACCGTTTTCACGGGTAATAGCATGAGCAGGACAGAGATCTTTGCAAAATGCCGCACTGCAATGTCGGCAGTATGCGGGTGTTTTGGTAAGGCCATTCTGGCCGACGAAAATGTTGGGAACAATCCTGATATTTCCCAGAATTCCTTCAGCTTGATACTGTGCAGCTTTTCTGGAAGAACAAGCTAATTCACAGTTTCGACAGCCCATACATTGGGAGGCATCCACCACCAGGAACTTCAATTCTTTTGGTATGCACATATTTTCACCGCCTTTCAAATTTCAATTAAAAAATGTGGTCATTACATAGTCAACGCAAATATCGTGCCAAAAAAAATACCAACCCACCGATGGTTAAACTAGGTGGGTTGGTGTGATCAATTGATAAATAATTAGGTTTGAAAAGTGTCAAGTATACAAAGGTGTCAAGTAAAGGTTTACACTTTTGACACTGCCCATTGCTGTTGATTATAGCAGCTGATACTTTTTAATTTTATTATAGAGGGTCTGCCGGGTAAAACCCAGTCTAAGGGCGGCATCAGATTTATTGTTATTGCAGTCCTTGATCACTTTGAGGATCAGGTCTTTTTCATTGAGATTGGTTTCCCGTGCCAGTGGGGCTCTTTCATAGCGATTGAGACCATCGGCAGCAGTGAGTTCTTTTAAAATAATATCCTCACCAATGACATTTTCATCGGCCAGGAAGAAAAGTCGTCTGATCAGGTTTTCCAGCTCGCGGATATTGCCAGGCCAATTATATTGGATTAAGTGTTTTATCCCGGCAGAATCAATGATTTTTGGTTCCGATCCGGTTTCGGCACTGATTTCAAGGAGCACTTTACCGATTAGGCCAGGTATTTCGGAACGTCTTTCTTTCAGTGATGGCATCATCACATTAATCACATTTAACCGGTAGTACAGATCTTTTCTGAATAAGCCTTCCCGGATCAGCGTTTCAAGCGGCTGATTGGTTGCGGCAATGATTCGGACATCGACACTTCGGGTTACCACTGAACCCAATTTTTCAAATTGTTTTTCCTGGAGGAAGCGCAGCAATTTTGATTGGATCTCGATGGGGATTTCCCCAATTTCATCCAGAAAAACGGTGCCACCCTGGGCCATTTCCAGTTTGCCGATTTTTCCACTCTTATTCGCACCAGTAAAGCATCCTGGTTCATATCCAAACAGCTCAGTTTCAAAAAAATTCTTGGGAATGGTGGTACAGTCAATATAAACAAAGGGGTGTTGACTGCGGCGACTTTCCTGGTGAATCTGTTTAGCAAAGAGGGTCTTTCCGGTTCCACTTTCACCACGTATTAAGATGGAAGCATCGGTTCTTGATATTTTTTTGATATAATGAACGAGCTCTTTCATCGCAGGACTGTCAACAATAATATTTTTATCACATAGACTTTCCTGTTTAATGGTTCGCTTTTTACGGGGCATCACTTCAGGTTCTGCGTCAGGTATCTTATCCAGCAGTTGTTTAACGAATTCAGATTCTAATGGGATGACCTGTCTTAAAACAGTATTTGATTCGATAATCGGGCTTTCAAAGATAATGTGTTCAGCACCGTAAATCAGCTGCTGCCAGATAGCCGGTTTCCCGGTTTCCAGGACTTCGGCAAATTTTGATTCCCATTTTAAATCAGTGATACTGGTCTCGCCGATAAAAGCAGCAGCGAGGGTTTCGCGATACTTTTCATTAATTCGGATCACAGAACCGTTACTGTCAATCACGGCAACATAATTGGGGATACTATCGAAAATATGTTGATTGAAATTGTTCAATTCCAGAGCATTCTTCAGGGCTTCGTTCAGTTTATGGTTAGTTTCTTCTGAACGCTGACTTTGGGATTGTATCTGATTGTTGATTTTAGCTAAAGTTAATGAGTTAATGGTTAAAAACAGCAGATTTATATTATCTTGATCATCTTTTTTTTCAGCAGTGTCATCGATTTTGTCGGGAATTCCTCTCGTAACTTCGAATTCGCAAAAATCATCGCCCAGGGCATTGCATTTCACTTCGTTGGCATCCATGTTCTGTTTGCGAATATTCGAGACAGCTCCCGCCAGGATACCCGCCTCGAAAAAGCAGATCGGTTTGCCAAGATGTTTCATATCAGAGCAGGTAAAGCAGTCAAATAACCGAAAGATTATCTTATCGTCTGTCATATCGGTGATGACGATTTCGCCGATCCCCAATTCCATTATTTTTGCCGATAAACTGTTGTAATCAGTAACATTGAGTCGGCTGCCAATGTTTTTTGCGGTATGATAATAAATTTCTTCCTCAACGGCCTTTGAATAATGATCGGCGTTGGCTAAATTCAATACATTTTTCAGGTTCTTTTCGACTTGGTTATACCGTTCATAGTCAACAATACCATTATACATAGCGATTTCTCCTTCTGTTCATCTTCTTCTGGAATCGTCAAGATAGAAGATATCTTTAATTTTAAAATACAGGTGGACGGGGTAGGCGATCCTTCAAGTAGTCAAATTTATAGCTGTAGTTTATCTTATTTCCAGATGGGTGTCCAATCATATTAGCTTAACTTGAATGGATTAAAGGAAAAGTCAGAATAGCAAAAGTGAAATGACCGTTTTTCAGGTCGTTTCCTGATTTGTTTTACGGTAAGCAAGATGCCGTGATCAATCCGCAAGATCCGGTTTTTTTAATGAGTGCTAGGATACCTGGGGCTACCTGACAAAATTCTCATAATCCCTATAAACCTGGCGGGACTAGCCATAGCACCACTTAACAATGGCCTTTTCGAAGTTGTCAGACTTGCCCATGTAGCCGGCGACGTAGTTGGCGTTGGGGCTTTGAGCGTGGGCCCGGGCCAACATCAGGCCGCAGCCTTCGACGTAGTCGAGAAAGCCCTGGTTGGTCAGTTCATTCATTTCAAAGGAGCCCTTCATATCCCGGAATTGACGGACGTAAAAATCCCGGCCGTTGGCCTGAAAGTGCCCCAGAAAAGGATCCGAGTAGGCCTGCAGAATCTGCTGATAGGTGGTGACCCGCAGGCCGTTGTTTTGTTCGGGGTTCAGTTTACCCAGTGGTGAGCCGACAATGGGATTATAGCGGGACACCACCGAAGGGGATGCCTCTTTGATCTGGAGCACCAGATGGCTGGCGTTTTCACAGGTTAACACCAGCAGATAGCATCGGGTGCCGACACTGCCGACGCCGACAACCCGCCTCGCCACGTCAGTTAAAAGATGCTGAGACAGCAGCAGGGCGATATCCGCGCGGACGGTTTGTTTATAAGCTTCAAAGGCCGCTTCAACATCACCGGCCAGGGCGGCATCCAGATGGGTGAGGACTGGCGGATTTTCGATGAAAACGCGGCGGCCATAGGCGTCGTTTTGGGTCATTTTTGAAATCACCTGTTGCGAATTCCGGTTTTTGGCTTTTTTGATGACTTTCTTGTAGGTATCTTTATTTTTTTTAGATACCGAATCGAGAATGTCATCTTCACCGATGCTGCTGTAAAAGCGGTCCAGCGAGCTGCTTTCCATTAGTTTGCGGAGCTCATAGCGGTAGTGTTGGGTGGCTTTAGTTGCAGCTTCCTTGACTTGATTATCGCTCAGTCTCAAATCTTCGCCACAGAGGATAATGCTGGTGACGAGCCGTTTCAGATCCCATTCCCAGGGACCGGGGACGGCTTCGTCAAAATCGTTGAGGTCAAAAACCAGCCGCCGTTCGGGGGAGGCGTATAGTCCAAAATTGTTGATATGGGCATCGCCGCAGATAATCAGCGGCGCCCCGGTGATCGCCTGGTGGGACAGGTCATGGGCCATGATCAGCGCGGTGCCGCGGTAAAAGGTGAAGGGTGATACCGCCATCCGTTCCCGCCGCAGGTCGATGAGTTCGGGCAGCCGGGTGCGGTTCTGCTCGTCGATCATGGTATTGACATCCCGGTTAACCGGATTAAAGGTACCCTGGTTTACAAAAGTAACAACGGCCCGGGCGGCTTTGCCTTTTTGCCGCAGAGCCTGGGCTGTAGGGATCATTTGATTGGGATTGAGTCCATATAAAATCATTTCTACCTCCGGTGATAAATTGGGGATCGGGTGATTATGAAACGGATAAACAAAAATAGGCTGCTTGCGTTCTGGTGGTTTTATTATACCTGTTGACAGCCAGAATAAACAAGGGCTGATCAAAATCTCGAAAAAATTGCGCACTACACCGGGCGTAATTGTAATGATTCGGGGTATGAATAGATAACAATAACAAAAAAATGAGCGCAAAGAGGGTAGAGTTATGGAATATGATGCGATTATTATTGGCGGCGGCTTAGCCGGTTTGACGGCCGGGAGTTTGCTAGCGAAAAGTGGTTTGAAGGTGGCGGTAGTAGAAAAAAGCTATAATCCCGGCGGTTCCTGCGGGGTGTTTAAACGCAATGGGGTGACCTTTGATATTGGCGCGGCGATGCTGTTCGGTTTTGGCGACAAGGGCTTTAACGCCCATCGCTTTGTTTTTGATTGTCTGGAGGAACCGATTGAGGTGGTCAAGCACGAGCTGTTGTACTGCATGCATTTTAAGGGTCATGTCATTCGCTTTGGGGCTGATATCGATGATTTTGCCGCGCAGCTGGGTACGGTGTTCCCCTCGGAACAAGTCAATATCCGGCGTTTTTACCGGGATCTGGAGAAAATGTATCGCGATGTGATGGTGGCCAGTCCCAATTATACCACCCCGGATGAAACCGAAGCCCGGGGCGCCCTCAAGAGTCTGATCAAACACCCGCACTCCTATGCCCGGTTTTTGGGCTATTTAAATAAAAGTGCCCGCAGTCTGCTGGCCGCTTATTTCAGCGATCCGGAAATTTTCAAGTTTTTTGATAAGATCACCTCCACCTATTGCTATGCCACCCTGGAAGAAGCACCGGCGGTGCTGGCAGCGGTGATGTTTGTCGACAACCATGTGGGCGGCAGCTATTATCCCGCCGGTTCGACCATTTTTCTGCCGGGCAAGCTGGAGAAAGTGATCGAAGAAAACGGCGGCACAATGGTGCTGGAACAAACAGTCACGGGGATTAATTTTGAGCATAACCGGCCGGTGGGGGTGGAGTTGAGCAGTGGTGAAAAATTATTTGGCCGGGATCTGATCTATTCGGGAACGGTCTGGAATTTATACGGCAAGCTCATCGATCGGCAATATCTGAGCCTGGAACGGGCCCGCTGGGCGGCCCGACAGGTGCCTACTTATCCCAGTGTGGTGCTCTATGCCCAGGTCAACAACGCGGTGATCCCGCCGGACACCCAGCCGGTGGAAATGCTGGTGGGCAACCCGGATCGGCTTGATGAAAGTGAGGTTACGGTCTATATTTCCAGTCTTGATGACCACACTCTTTGTGATGCCAGCAGTCATGTGGTGCTGGCTATCGGCCCCAGCTTTGAAAACTGGCAAGCGGGTGAGGAAGTGGATTATCTGACCAGAAAAGAGCTGGAACAAACGCGGCTGATCGCGGTGCTGGAAAACCGCTTTCCCGGCTTTGGCGAAGCGATCTGTTACGTCGAACTGGCCACGCCCCGGACGATTGAGCGTTATACCAATAAAAACGGTGGGGCGGTGGCGGGTCCCAAACAGATGCTGGGTCAACACATGTTTAAGCGGCTTCATACCCGGACCGAATGGGGCAATCTGTTCTGCTGCGGCGAATCGACAGTGATGGGCACTGGCACTCCAACCGTAACCACATCGGGGATTTCAGCGGCCAATGCCGTGCTTAAAAAACGGGGCCTGCAGCCCTATGTTTATCAGCCGAAGCAAAAGAAGATGGTGCGGATCCTAGACAAACCGGTAACCGCCGAAAAACTTTATGCCGATGTCCCGGTCGAAATCCGGACTCTGATGCAGAAGGCCTCCCGCTGTGAATATTGTGAGCATCCCTATTGCTCGATCGGGATGCAAGCCCGGGGCCGGGATCTGGATATCCGCGGTATCATGCGCCGGGTTGCGGTGGGGAATCTGGTCGGCGCCAGGAAACGGCTGGAAGCCTATTGCGATGAACACCAGATCAGGTTCGAAACAGAACCGTTGGATCTGGCCCTCTGCCAAAGCCGCTGCATTCAGAACAGCAGAAATGGTAAGCCGGTGGCGATCCAGGCAGTGATCGATGGGTTGTTGGGGTAGATGGAGGTGGTTGCGATGAAAAATTTAAAAAAAGACGATGAAAACGGAACAGTGGCTGCCGGAAATGATTATGATGTGATTGTCGTTGGCGCCGGGATTGCCGGTTTGACCAGCGCTGCCTATACGGCCAAAGCCGGTTATACGACCCTACTCTGTGAAAAAAGCGAAAAAGCCGGGGGCCTGGTGGGGAGCTTCAGCCGCCAGGGCTTTACCTTTGATGCCGGGATCCGGGCTTTTGAAAATTCAGGGATTGTTTTTCCGATGTTGGAGCAGCTGGGGATTGAGCTGGAGTTTGTCAAAAATCCGGTGGTGATCGGCATTGAAGATGTCCAGATGACCTTAACCGGGGTGGATAGTCTGGCTGCTTATGCCGCCATGCTGAGCGCGAAATTTCCCGACAATCAAGCCGAAATTGCTGCTATTATCAGCGAAATCCGTAAAGTCACCGGTTATATGGAGGTCCTTTACGGGATTGAAAACCCGCTGTTTATGAATCTGACCAGGGACAAGGACTATCTGTTTAAAACGCTGCTGCCGTGGTTGTTTAAATACCAGGTGAATATCCGCAAAGCTCAGAAGCTCAGTGAACCGATTGAGAATTATTTGCGGCGCTTTACCAAAAACCAGGCGCTGATCGATGTCATTATCCAGCATTTTTTTGAAAAGATGCCGACTTTTTTTGCCCTCAGTTATTTTGGTTTATACAGCGATTACAGCTACCCCATCGGTGGCACCGGGCGGCTGGTCACCGCGCTGAGTGACTTTATTGCCGCCCATCAGGGCGAGCTGGCTTTGAGCACTGAGATCAGCCAGATCGATCTCCACGCCCGACAGGTGACCACCCGGGATGGCCGCCGCTTCGGTTATCGGGAACTGATCTGGTGCGGCGATATGAAGGCTCTTTATAACGC